>Ga0302325_10000276_pt1 | contig 147277 bp, 121 predicted proteins | sample Palsa_T0_2_FD_201948 | JGI IMG/M metagenome (GOLD analysis project Ga0302325, IMG submission 201948) | Peat permafrost microbial communities from Stordalen Mire near Abisko, Sweden - Palsa_T0_2 | ecosystem: Environmental > Terrestrial > Soil > Palsa > Peat permafrost | place: Sweden: Abisko...
GGCCGTGTGGTTGAGGCCGGACTGCAGATTGCTTCGGTGGCCTACGGGGCAATGCTGGGAGCCTTTCTGCTGGGCGCGCTCACCCGCCGCGCCAACCAGTTCGGAACCATGGTCGGAATGCTCTGCGGATTTGCCCTCGAGCTATACCTTTGGCTGGGCACTCATGTGCCTTGGACCTGGTGGGTGACGCTCGGAACCTCTGTGACATTTATTGTCGGAATCGGGGTCAGCGCGCTGGAGGCTAAGCGCCAATCAGCCTGAAATCACAAACGAGCCCCGGGACATGAGCTTCAATATTGTTTAATCGTGCTATACAATATTCCTCATGCGCAGCGCGAAGACTCTCTCCGTGACGCTTCCTCCCGCTATGCTCAAGCGGGCTCAGTCCATCGCGAAAAAAGAGAGTCGCACGATGAGCGAATTGGTGCGCGAAGCTCTTCGCCAATACGAACGTAGCGCCTGGTGGGATGATGTCAACGCCTACGGCCGCGCCCAGGCTGCCCAACACTCCATCCGCGAGGAAGATCTCGACCGCCTGATTCACGAGTCGCGTAGAACCCACGGGACCGCGAAAAATCTCGCGCCGAAAAAATGACCCGCTCCGTCTTCGACACAAACGTCATTGTGTCGGCCCTCGTGTTCGGAGGGGTTCCCCGAGCGGCTTTGGAACTCGCCGCAACCGGGAGATGCCAGTTCCTCTACTCCTCGCCGATCCTCGCCGATCCAGATCGAGGTTCGCCGCGTTCTGGCCGAGAAGTTCCGTTGGTCACCCGCCAGACTGCGCCAAATTCTGCCCGAAGTCTGGAAAATGGGCCAACTGGTTGAGCCTGGCAGCTCGCTTTCCGTCGTTGCCGACGATCCCGACGACAATCGCGTGCTGGAGTGCGCGGTGGACGGGAGCGCCGGTTTCGTGGTCTCGGGCGATCATCACCTTCTTGCGCTCGGCAAGTACGCATCCATTCTTATTGTGACCCCTCGGCGTTTTCTCGATCTTCAACTGAATCTCGAACGATAAGCTCGCAAGACACGGAACTGTTGCGATCAACGTGCCGGAGCCCCGCGTAAACGGGTGAGAACACCCGTCCCGCGCCCGTTTTAGGGCGATTCCCAAATCTAAACGCCGGCTCATTACTTTAGGTCAAGAGCCGTGGACACGTTTACCCCCTGTCCTATCTCCCGTATTTTGAAAACTCCAAACCCCGGTTCGCTTTCCCTGGTGGCCGGGTTCCAATGGAGCAAAAAGGCATGGCAACGGCTGACCCCGGATTTCAACTCGGATTACTGCCCGAACGCAAGATCAACCCGCGCGCGGTGGCGGCAGCTTATGGGGTGGTCGCATTTCTGATCCTGTTGGCGCTGAGCGCAGGAGTCCTGTTCCCGGACACGATGGTGCTCACGCAATATCACGTGACCGAACTGATTCCGCGTCCTTCGTTGCGCCCCGAACCGGCGCCCATCAAGAAGCCGGAGATCAAGGCCAAGCTGCTTCCGCCGGCGAAACTGCCTGTATTCGAGCAACCGAAGCTGGTGATGACTCCGCGCGCGATTCGCCGTGAAACCCCTGCGCCACCTCCGGAAGCACCCAAGGTGGTGATGAACACACTTCCCACGCCGCAATTGAAGATCGCGGTGGGCGGGGCGCGTCCGCAGCTGGTGCATACCGGAGATTTCGGCGGAAGCTCGCAGACGCCAACCGTGAACGCCCCCGTCGAGAAGGTGCAGACCGGAGGCTTTGGCGATCCCAATGGCTTGAAGGGAACGGGCAAGCAGGGAGCGAAACTCTACTCCGCGACCATGGGATCGTTTGACATGCCCGCCGGCCCGGGCCAGGGCAACGGCAGCGGCGGAGCGAATGGGGTTAAGGGTAACGTCGCCAGCGCCGGTTTCGGCAACGGCATCGCCAACGGCGGCAAGGGCGATGGCCGCAGCAGTGGCCAAGGCAACGTCGCTACCGGCGGATTCGGCGCCGAGCAGGTGGTGCACGACGGACCGAAGATCGCCAAAGCGGATTCCGGCCCGGCCACGACTCCGGTGGAGATTACGTTCAAGCCGAATCCGGTTTACACCGAAGAGGCCCGCAATTTGAAGCTGGAAGGCGAGGTACTGCTGGAAGTGAGTTTCTCGGCGAATGGCACGCTGCATGTGAATCGTGTAGTGCGCGGCCTGGGACATGGCCTGGATGAAGCCGCGACCGCCGCCGCCAACAAGATTCGTTTTAGACCCGCGCTGCGTATGGGCCAGCCGGTGGATTCGACGGCTGTGGTTCACGTTTCGTTCCAGATGGCGTACTGAAGTGCGGTGGCGAGTAGCCGGTTGGCAGTGTCCGTGCAATCAAAGCTGGGGCAGGAAGCGATTGTTAAAGAGTCTTTGCAAAGGACGTACCAGGGATTTGGCGAAGTAACCCGGCTGTCAGTCGGCAAGATGACTGGCAACTGAGCACTGGCAAGTGATTCAAAGAAATTGGAGAAAAAGCGTTATGCGTACTTCGATCTGGATTCTCACTGCGGCTTTGCTGGCGGGTTTGCCGATAACGAGCGCAGCCGCGCAGCAGCCGACTGATTCGCAGCCGTCCGCGCAGCCTTCGGCGCCGGAAGCTACGCCCGCGGCGCAGCCTTCGGATGCGGCCGCGTCCGCGCCGCAAACCGCGCAGCCTGATTCTTCTCAGGCGGCGCAGCCGTCTCAGGCGGCGGCACAAGCTCCTGCGGCACAGGCTCCCGCGGCTCAGGCGACTCCCGCGGCGGCCGCCGCGTCTGCGCCCGCACCTCCGCCGTCGGCCGCTGCGCCCACGACGATGGACCAGGTGGTGAACCTGTTCATTGAGCGCGAGCATGGGCTGATCAAGGTGCTGTCTACCCGCAATCCGGTGGTTGAGACCTATCTGCAGAACCTGAGCGCCGATCCCCAGCTGGGGCCCGTGCCCAGCGAGGACCATTACTTCCTCGGCCGCATGGATATGGGCGAGACCATCGACCGCAAGGATTATCTGAAAGACGAGGAAAAGGGCGGTATGGGCGGTATGCAAGCCCGACTGCTGGGCGGATTCCAGAAGCTCTACAAGGTGCAATATCAGCCGCTGGGCTTCTCCTGGATGGTCTACGCCGACCGCACCGACTTTGACCGCGAGCACTACGACTTTCACTACGCCCGCCGCGAATTTCTGGGCGACGTGCGCTGCCTGGTGTTCGATGTGACTCCGAAGAAGGGTTCCGGACGCGGCCGCTTTCTTGGACGCATCTGGGTGGAAGATCAGGGCTACAACATCGTGCGCCTGAACGGCACGTACTATCCGGCGCCGCGCAATTCGTCATTCTTCCACATGGACAGCTGGCGCTTGAACCTCATCCCCGGCTACTGGGTACCGGCTTTCATTTACAGCGAGGAAGGCGACTTCAGCGCAGGCGTGAAGAATAAACAGGCGTTCAAGGCGCAGACCCGCATCTGGGGATACGACCTCAAGAAAGATTCGAAGGACGATGAACTCACCAACATCCGCGTCGACAGCGTGACCGACGAAAGCCAGGCCGCGCAGGATGCGTCGCCGCTGCAGGCCGAGCGGGTTTGGCAGCAGCAGGCGGAAGACAACGTCGTGGAGCGCCTGACCAACGCTGGATTACTAGCTCCTGAAGGCGACGTCGATCACATTCTTCAGACCGTGGTCAACAACCTGGAAGTGACCAACAACATCGATCTGCCGCGCCCGGTTCGCACCCGCGTACTGTTGACCGCGCCGCTTGAAACCTTCAGCGTGGGCAACACCATCGTCATCAGCCGCGGCCTTATCGACGTGCTTCCCGATGAAGCCAGCCTGGCGGCGGTGCTCTCGCATGAACTGGCGCACATCGTGCTCGGCCACAATCTGGGCTCGAAATACGCTTTCAACGACCGCATGCTCTTTAACGACGATTCCACGTACTCGAATCTGGGCTTCAAGCACATTCCGGAAGAAGAGAAGGCAGCGGACGCCAAGGCCGTCGAGATTCTCAAGAATTCTCCTTACGCGCAGAAGCTCGACAGCGTAGGACTGTTCCTGAAGGCTTTGCAGGCGCGCGCTCCGCAGCTCGGCGCGCTGCTCACCACGCACCTGGGCAACCCTCTGGCGGAAGGCGGAACGGTTACGCGTTTGTCCGCGTTCGCGACGCTGGGACCGGCGCTGGACGCGAGCAAGCTCGATCAGATCGCGGCTCTGCCCCTGGGCGGACGCGTGAAGATCAATCCCTGGAACGACAAGGCGGAAATGGTGAAGACGTCTCCGGTCGCCATCACCTCGGCGCGCGACAAGATGCCGTTTGAAGTGACGCCGTTCTTTCCGCGGCTCAACCGCTTCGGAGTTGGAGCGGCTCCCACGGCGGCGCCGACCACCGCAGCGGCCAACACCAACCCGGGCAACTAACAAATATCTGGCCCACGTGGACAAGCGGCTCTTAAAGGGCCGCTTCCCGTGGGCTAGCCATTCTCGCGCTTTGGCCCCGAAGGTTTACTCACTCAAGTTGAGGTAAGACACAGGCCGGGATCCGGAACATACTTCCGGGATACCCGGCCTGAGTTTTGTTGACCGCCCACAATCGCAGCGCCGCCGCGCCCGTTTTGGGTTACCCTGTTACCGAGTTTGCAGATGCATATGCGTGGCTATCGTTTGTTTGCTTCGTTTGCGCTAGCCGTAATCCTCGCCGCTGCCGCAATTCCGGCTGGAGCGCAGATCTCCGTCGCCACCACGATGGACGACGCCGTCGCCGCCTACCGCAAAATCATCGTCCTTATGGACAATGCGGCTGCCCTCGATGAAGGCAACCGCGAGCGCGTCCGCACCGCCGCGTGGATTCTGTTCGAGCAAAACCATGGCCGGCTCCAGCAATTGGAGCAGGATCTCAACACCAGCACCGCCACAAATGTTGACCTGTTCGAAGATTTCCTAACTCGGCTGGAAACCGGCGGCAATTATCGCGATGCCGACAAACTCGCCTTCCGCGATGTTCTCGACGGTTTGGTGGCCTCCGTTCGGCCAGCCAACCTGACGGCAGAGCAGCAAAAGCGCCTCTCCGATGACGCCGCTGCCATCGAAAAAATCCAGACCCTCTACCAGAAAGAAATCGCCCAAATCTTCGCTGGACTCCAAACCCGCGGCATGCCCGTCCATCGCGAAGCCTGGGAACATTACGTCGCATTTCTCAAAACGAAATACACGCGCGAACAAGTTCTCCGCGAATACGCGTCGCAGCTTCCGGACGCGGAATCACGCGGCGGCGCCACCCCCAAAAGCAAACTAGAAATGTTCGGCACTGACATGCCGGAAAAAACCGTCGCCCTCACCTTTGACGACGGCCCCCATCCTCGCTACACCGACGAAGTTCTTGCTATCTTAAAGAAGTACAACCTGCACGCCGTGTTCTTCGAGATCGGCAAGAACCTCGGCACGGTCGGCCCCGACAACAAAATCACCCTCGACCCCACTTCCGCCGCCAGCTATCGCATCCTCGAGTCGGGCTCGATGATCGCCAATCACAGCTACAGTCATCCCGTTCTTCCCAAGCTGCCCGAGGCTGCCCGCACCAAAGAGATCGACTCGACCAATGCTCTGCTCACATACATTTTGAAGTCTCCGCCGGTTCTTTTCCGTCCGCCCTACGGCGCCACAAATTTGGGCATTCTCGACCAGGTTCAGTCCGACAAAATGAAGACTGTGCTGTGGAACGTGGATTCGGAAGACTGGGCCGATCCCGTGCCCAATTCCGTGGCCAAGCGCGTTATCACCGAAGTCGAACAACAGCATCGCGGCATCATTCTGTTTCACGACATTCACAAGGTCGGCCTCGACGCGCTTCCCACTGTGATCGAAACGCTCGAAGCCGATGGATACACGTTCGTTTCCTGGAATGGCAGCGCCTTCGCTGCCGCCGAAACTCGTGGCGGACAGACGGAGGTCACTCCACCTCCTCCGACTGCCGTGCAGCCTTATCGCGAGAGCTGGGCGGCCATCATCGGCATCGACGACTACATCAACTGGCAGAAGCTGCAATACGCCACCCACGATGCGCTGGCGGTGCGCGATCTGCTGATCCAGAAATACAATTTCAAGCCCGACCACATCACCACGCTGCTCAACAGTCAGGCCACGCGCGAGAACATTCTGTCGCTGCTCGGTGACAAATTGGCCGACGGCAGCAAGGTGCAGCATGAGGATCGCGTATTCGTCTTCTACGCAGGCCACGGAGCCACGCGCAAACTCGCCTCCGGGCGCGAACTCGGCTACATCATTCCGGTCGACGCCGACCTGACCGACTATGAAGGCAGCGCCATCTCCATGACGAATTTTCAGGACATTTCGGAAGGCATTCCGGCCAAGCACCTGCTGTTCGTCATGGATTCGTGTTACAGCGGACTGGCGCTGACCCGCGGCGGCGCGGCGCAGTCCTCGCAAAACTATCTCACCGAAATTTCCCGCCGCGAGGCCCGCCAGATGTTCACCGCCGGAGGCGCCGACCAGCAAGTTGCCGATAACGGCCCCAACGGCCACTCCGTTTTCACCTGGACTCTGCTGCAGGGCCTCGATGGGCGTGCCGACCTGAATGGCGAGGGCGTGATCACCGCCAGCGAACTCGCCGCCTACGTGGCCCCGGCCGTTTCGGCGCTCTCGCGTCAAACACCCGCGTTCGGCAACCTTCCCGGCAGTGAAGGCGGAGACTTTATCTTCGACTGGAAGCACGACACCGAGTTTCTGAACCAGGATTCCGCCCAGCTTCCGGACGACGGCATAAAAGTCAACGCCGAATTGGAAAAACTCCGCGCACAGATGAAGGAAGAGCAGCGGAAGAATGAAGAACTGCGCAAGAAGCTGGAAACCGCCGAAGCGCGCCTGAAGCAGGCTCCCGCACCTGGAACGCAGGGGACGTCGACGCCCGCTCCGAATCTTGTTGCCCCGGCGTCAACTCCTCCCGACCAAGCCGCGGCCGCCAATGACGAAGGCATGCGCCTCTACAAAGAAAAACGCTACGCCGACGCCGTCGCCAAGTTCATCGAAGCCTCGAACATGCAGCCCAACAGCGCCCTGTTCGCCAACAATGCCGGATTCGCTTTTTTCCGCATGGGCCAATACGACCAGGCCGTCACATGGTTTCAGAAGGCCATCGCCAACGATCCCAAGCGCGCCGTCGCCTATCTGAATCTGGGCGACGCCTATGTCCAGCTACAGAAAAAAACCGAGGCCAAAGCCGCGTACGAAAAATTCCTCACCCTGTCTCCCAACTCCAAATCCGCTCCCGCCGTGCGTCAGAAAATGAGCTCCCTGTAGACCGATTCTTATTGCTGTGTCAGGCGATCTGAGCCGTCCAGAGCCTGGTTTGACCGTCGGGAAATGGCCCCGGTGTTTCCTGTATGCAAGTTCTTGCATGCTATGCCCTGAGGCGGGTCGGATGTAGACTTGGACGCGGTTTGCGAAGGCATGAGGGGGAGTCCCAGATGATCACCAATCAGTCGGCTTTTTTCCCCTGGCACAACAAGGCTTGGATTCGGTTGTTGGTTTTCGCGTTGTGCTATTGCGCCGTGGCGGCGATTGCCGCACCCGCGCAGCAGTATTTCAATCTGCTCCAAACATTCAATGGAACCAATGGCAGTACCGTGTCCAGCCCTCTGATTCAGGGCACGAACGGGAACCTCTACGGGACGACTTACGCGGGCGGGTCTTCCTGCACCAGCACGAGTGGTCCTGGCGGCCTGGGATGCGGCACGGTCTTCCAGGTCACGCCCGCGAACGTAATGACGACTCTGTATGTATTCTGCTCGCTTCCGAGCTGCGCCGATGGGCAAAATCCCTACGGCGCGATCGTGGAGGCGGACGGAAACATCTACGGAACGACGCTGGGCGGCGGCGCCAATAATGCGGGTACGGTTTACCAGTTGACCCCGGAAGGCGTGCTCACGACGCTGTACAGCTTCTCTGGCGATCTCAGCACCGATTACGGGGGCCCCGGTGGCTTGCTCCTGGGCTCGGATGGAAACCTCTATGGTACGACCAATTCCAACCAATCCGCCCAGGGATTACCTTACGGTACGCTCTTCCAAATTACACCCTCAGGTACATTCACGACCCTTTGGAACTATCGTTCGAACCCGACGCAGGTAGCCGCTCCAATCGGCACCTTGGCGGAGGATTCGTCGGGGAATTTTTGGGGAGCGGGAACCTTTCCGACCTGCGGAGGCGTTCTCGAGTTCAGTGGGGGTACAATGTCCACCGCGTTCCAGTTCAGCAGGCCTGAGAACCAGGGCTGCACACCAACCTCGATCATGGTGGGCGCGGACGGAAATGTTTACGGAACCACCAAGTTCGGAGGGCAAAGCGGCAATCCCGGCAGCCCCTGTTACCAAGGTCTTGCGGGCTGCGGAACTATTTTCAGCGTCGCCGGGGAGCAGAGCGGCTTCGCAGCCCTTTACAGCTTCTGCACCCAAGCGGGATGCCCGGATGGAGCGTATCCGCTGGGCACGCTCGCCCAGGGAGCGAACGGGAACCTTTACGGCATAACCACGAGCGGGGGCGCCAATACCAACGCCAACTGCGCCGTGCTTTTCATCGCGAACATAGCCGGCTGCGGAACCGTATTTGAAATTACTACGTCGGCAACGTTGACCACGCTTTACAGCTTCTGCACGCTCACCAACTGCGCAGATGGTTATAACCCCACGGCAGGGCTCTTGCAGGCCAACACCGGAACGTTTTATGGAGCCGCAGGAACTTCTTACAACGCCACCAACACCAGCTGTCCCGGCTGCACGCTTTTCAGCTTATCCAGTTTCAGCGGGAACGTCTCGATCTCGCCAGGTTCGCTGAGTTTTGGCAGCGTGGGATTATATGAGACCAGCCTGCCAAAGAATGTTACGCTAACCAATTCCGGCTCCGGCACGTTGTACATCGGCAGCATTTTACCCAGCGCGAATTTTGCCATCTCATCCAGCACCTGTGGCGCTACGCTTGCGCCAAACGCGAAATGCACCGTCAGCGTCACTTTCACTCCCAACCAACTTGGCACATTCACCGGAGATCTTGCCTTTACCGACAGTGGTCCATACTCGCCACAGGAGATGGCATTGATTGGAAAAGGCATAGCGCCCGTCACGCTCATGCCTGCCAGTTCCAACTTCGGCAAGCACAAAGTCGGCACCACCAGTAATCCCAAGACGTTTACTCTTAAGAACCCGGGGAGCTCAACGCTGAGCAACATCAACATCTCTGTCACGGGACCTTTTGCGGTAGCGTCAACCACCTGCGGGTCAACCCTTAACGGCAACTCGACCTGCACCATCAGCGTGACATTCTCGCCCACGCAGACAGGCGCGGCATCCGGCGTGTTGGCCGTGAGCGATAGTTCCATCAACAGCCCACAGATCTCCGGCCTGAGCGGTACCGGCGACTAAGCTTGGAGGGGCACGCTACCTCACGCGCGTAACTTGCCCCTTCACCCGCCACTCATTAAGAATTAAAAAGACGCACAGGCATTCGTGTCTCCGCCCAAAGTGATGCTCTGGACCAGAACCCTGCTCCGTCTTGCCGCGGGAACGTACTTCGTTCTCACGTCGCTCTATTGCCTGCTGACGTTTCTTCCCTACACGTATTTCTTCCTGATCAAAGCTCCCGCCTATGCATGGATGCCGTGGTTCGTGCATCATCAAGCCGCCTTGTTCTGGATTGCCGCCGCGGCATGCTTGATCGCCGGGTGGGATCTGCGCGAGTCGTGGCAGACCAGAAGCTGGGCGCTGTTGGCCAACGCTTCATGGCTGGTTCTTGCCGCGATCTATCTCAGCATTCATCCCTTTCTCACCGGACTCGCGAGTACCCGCGCCGCCTATGCGTGGAGCGTTGCGGCACTGCTTCCACTCGCCATCACCAGCCTGTGGAGATCTGACAGCGGCGTCGCGAAACCAACCATTCAACCGAATCAGCTTCCCTACTCTGGCATCCTGCTGACGGCATTCGTGGTCAGCGCGGTCTACATCGCGGGTGCAAGATTGCGCGTTTACACTCAAGCCCACGCGCTCAAACTTCACTCCGCCGACGCCGAGTACATGGCCTGGAGCCTGCTGTCGCACCTGGTGCTCGCGCTCAGCGTTTTCTCCATCATCAACCTCGTGGCGATCATTGCGGCCCGCACGCCCAAGCCGCGTCTGATCGAGCGACTGCTCAACGGCATTCTGATCTTTGCGTTCTTGTGGGCGATCACCTACCGGTTTCTCGCCGGCGCCTTGAGCTTCAACGGAGCACTCGCCCAAATCTACGCGGGCGCGCTCGCCTTCACTCTCACGCTCTGGGGATTCGCGCTGGTTCTTCCGCTCCTGAGCCAGCGTGCAGAACTCGATTCGTCCCCCGCGGTAAGCAGAAAATTCCCGCTGATCGCGTGGCTCGTTCTCGCAGCCTGCTGCGCTCTCGCGATCTCGTTCCCCTACATCATCGGCGATGCCGACTGGAGCGGCTTTCTGGAAAGCATCGTCACATTCTCGCTTTGGATTGGAGTCACTGTCTGTGTCTTCCGCCTCAGGCCGGCGCGCGCGCAATATCCGGCGTTTGTACCCATCGTCGTTCTCGCGGTCAGCGTGATGACTTACAAAGCTCTGCAAGCCAGCGAAATTTTCTGGAGCCGGCCTCTGGGCTCAACCGACGACGAGATTTCTCTCACGCTTGAATCCTACGGTGGCCACGATCATTCGTTTCAACTCGCGCATCACATTCTGGGAAACTCGCGCCAGGAAGCTTGCGGCGATCTTTGCCGCATCCTGCGCGAGAACACCAATATCCGCGGCGGTCCGGCTCAAACCGATATTCAACTGGTGGAGCAACTCACGCCCGCAAAATCCGAACGCCCCAACATTTTCGTTTTTGTGATCGACTCCATGCGCCCCGACTATCTCGGCGCCTACAATCCGCACGTCGATTACACCCCGAACCTCGACGCCTTCGCGCGCGACAGCATCGTGCTGCATCACGCCTACACGCAATATGCGGGCACATCGCTTTCCGAGCCCGCTATCTGGTCCGGCGCCATGATGCTGCACTCGCACTATCCGCAGCCGTTTTCGCGGCTGAACAGTCTCGACCGCATGCTGCACACCGACGGCTACCGCATGCTGGTCAGCATGGACGAGATCCTGAGCGTGATTCTGCCGCCTGATGACGGCGTCGTGAACCTCGACCCCAATCTAAAACTCTGGAACCAACTCGAACTCGGTTCAACCTTGCGCCAGGCGGAAACCATTCTCGATGCGCAGGCGCGTACGCATGGAACCAGCGACGCGAATCGACCGATCTTCCTCTACACACAGCCCAAGAACGTCCATCAATTCGCCCACAACGATGTTCCTTCGCCCGCGTCGCAACACTGGCCCGACCGCGCCGGACTCAACACGCGCGTGACCTACGAAGTCCATTGGGTCGATACCTGCCTCGGCCAATTCTTCGACTATCTCAAACAGCACGGCCTGTACGATTCCAGCATCATCATCGTGACCAGCGATCACGGCGACGCCACCGGAGAACTCGGCCGCAACAGCCATTCCACTTCCATCTGGCCGGAGATCATGCGCGTGCCGCTGATCGTCCATCTTCCGCCCTCGATGCGCTCGCGCTTTGTGTATGACGACTCGCGTCTTTCCACTCTCACCGACCTGGCGCCGACTCTCTATTACCTGTTAGGACATCGCCCAATCCGCCAGAATCCGCTCTACGGACGGCCGCTGCTGGCGGAAACAAAAGCCGAGCTCGCGGGTTACGCGCCGCACGATCTTCTGCTCGCTTCCGACGTGCGCGCCGTCTATGGCATTCTTACCGCCGACGAACGCTATCTTTACACCACGTACGATTCACCCGCGCAGAGTTATCTATTCGACCTCGCCGCCGACCCCAACGCCGAGCATAACGTGCTCACGCCCGCTCTCAAGCAGCGTTACGACGAAGAGATCATTCAGAATCTGCAAATGGTCGGAGACTATTACCGGTACAAGCCGGGCCTGGGCTCGCTGCTAGCCTCGAGGGGACGTGCTGAGAAATAAAAGCCCTTGACTTTTTCGTCGAACACCACAACTTACGCCGGATCGAGGGCACGTGGCTGATGCAATCCAGGGCCGAGCCGAAGCAGAACCCATACCCTACAGCCCGTCCGAGCCGCCGGCCAGCCAGTAATCCCCGCGATTCGTCGCCGGGGGGGTGTGCCCCAGGCTGCGGATCATTCCCACGACCTGCCCGCGATGAAACTGCGAGTGATCGAGCACGTGCCGCAAAATTTTCCATCGCGTAAATCGCGGGACGCTACCATCCGGAATCTGCACGAAAACTTCCGCTTGTAATTCAGTCGCCGCACCCGCCAGTCTTCCCAGCCACTTCTCATAACCTCGCCAAAGCTCCGGCCATTTCTGCCGCAGCTCGGTTAACGTCAACTTCGGCGCGGGTCCAGGCGGCAGCGTCCACCGCCCTCCAGCCGCGGTCGTGCTCAGGCAATCGAGCCAAACTTTTTCTGCATCGCAAACATGCTGCAGCGTGGACAGAATGCTGTGGTGCGAAGCGCCGAGATCGCGCGCCAGTTCTTCCGCCTCACGCTCTGCACAAGCATCTAGCAACCGGAGATCTGCCCAGGCCGAGTATCGAAGGTCAGAAACAAAAAGCTGTTTTGCAGAAATCTCGTTCCGTGAAGGCTCATGGGACATGCGCCAAAGTATAAGCGATGGAGTGTAAAACCGAGGACAGACGGGAGCAGTGCACGGAACGTTCCCCATTTTCCTAACGCGAGCCCAAAATAGTATCCAGGGCAAACTGCCCGGCGCGGCGCGAGGCGCTGCGCTTGGGCAGTTTTGTGGGTGCGCGGGCGGCGCAGCCGGCACCCTCCTCACAGATCGAGGGCGCACTCACCACAAACCAATCGGGCCGCCCGTTCGCGAATCGGCTGGCCCGAAAATGTTGAAAGTTTTTTCTTAAACTCGCGTCAATACCCGGTCATGCGCAGGCTCGGGCTCCCGGAGCGGCGTTGGAGCGTAATCCGGCTGTGCCTCATTCGCGGGCGGAATCATCTGCGCCGCCGGTCCCTGGGCCACTTCCGGTAGCGACACACGAAGCGCTTCCTCGATCGTCTTCACATAGTGCACCGTGAGATTTTCGAGCTGTTCGGGCGTGAGATCCTCTTCGACGTTCATTTTGTTTTCCGCCGGAAGAATCACGTCGCGCACCCCGGCGCGTTTCGCGGCCAGAACTTTCTCTTTGATTCCACCCACCGGAAGCACGTTCCCACTCAGCGTGATTTCTCCCGTCATGGAAAGCAGCGGCGTAATGCGCTTCTTGGTGAGCAGCGACACCAGCGCCGTTGCCATAGTGACGCCCGCCGACGGACCATCTTTCGGAATCGCTCCCGCCGGCACGTGAATGTGAATGTCGTGGCTGGCGAAGAAATCCTCCGCCACGCCCAGCCGGTCGGCATTGGAGCGCACCCACGTCAGCGCGGCCTGCATCGATTCCTGCATCACCTGGCCGATCTGCCCGGTCATGGTGAATCCGCCTTTGCCTTTCATGGCATTGGCCTCGACGAACAGCACATCGCCGCCCGAAGGAGTCCACGCCAATCCCACTGCAACGCCGGGGCGTTCCGTGCGCTCGGCGATTTCGCCTTCGCTACGAATCTTGATGCCCCCGAGAAATTCCTGAATGATTTCTTTGCTCACGGTCAGTTTGTCGGTCTTGCCTTCGGCCATGCGGCGCGCCTGCTTGCGGCAGATGGTGCCGATGGTGCGCTCCAGGCTGCGCACGCCCGCCTCCCGCGTGTAATGCCGGATCACGTGCCGCACCCCCTCCTCGGGAAACTCGATCTGCTCGACCGTGATTCCGTTTTCCTCGATCTGCCGCGGAATCAGGTACCGAAACGCAATATGCACCTTCTCCTCTTCCGTATATCCTTGGAGTTCTATGATTTCCATGCGGTCGCGCAGCGGCTCGGCTACCGGATCGAGCATGTTCGCGGTGGTGATAAACAGCACCTTCGACAGGTCGAAGGTCACGTCGAGGTAGTTGTCGCGGAAGGTCGAATTCTGTTCGGGATCGAGGGCTTCGAGTAAGGCTGAAGCAGGGTCGCCGCGGAAATCGCGTCCGACTTTGTCGATTTCGTCGAGCATGAAGACCGGATCTTTGGTTTCGGCGCGGCGGATGCCTTGGATGATCTGTCCGGGCAGCGCGCCGATGTAGGTGCGGCGATGGCCGCGAATTTCGGCTTCATCATGCACGCCGCCGAGTGAGAGGCGGACGAACTTGCGTCCCAGAGCGCGCGCGATCGATTTGCCTAAAGATGTTTTGCCTACGCCCGGAGGCCCAACGAAACAGAGGATTGGGCCTTTCATGTTGGGCTTCAGCCGCCGCACCGAAAGATAATCGAGGATGCGGTCTTTCACTTTTTCAAGATCGTAGTGATCGGCGTCGAGAATTTCCTTGGCTTTCGGGATCTCGATTTCCTGCCCGGAAGTTTTCGCCCAGGGCAGCACGGCCAGCCATTCGATGTAGTTGCGGGTCAGCGAATAGTCCGCGGCCATCGGCGACATGCGCGAAAGCCGGCCCAATTCCTTGAGCGCTTCTTTCTTCGTTTCGTCGGGCATGCCCGCGTCTTCGATTTTCTTTTTCAGGTCTTCAACGTCGCGCTGGCCTTCATCCTGCTCGCCCAGCTCTTTTTGAATAGCCTTCATCTGCTCGCGCAGGTAATACTCGCGCTGGGTTTGCTGCACGCGGTCCTGCACTTCGCTCTGAATCTTGTTGCGCAATTGCTGGACTTCCAGCTCTTTGGCCAGGTGCTGATTGATTTTTTCCAGCCGCACATGGATGTCGAGCGTTTCCAGAGTCTCCTGCTTGTCGGGAGTGGAAAGCGAGGGCAGCGACGAGGCGATGAAATCTACCAGGCGCCCCGGTTCGTCGATGTTCATGGCGACGGTGGAGAGTTCGTCGGAAAGCGTGGGCGATCCGGCGACGATCTGCTGGAACAGTGTGAGGACATTGCGCTGTAGCGCTTCGATCTCGGACGTAGCGGCCGGCGTTGCGCCTTCGGGCAGCACGTCGTATTGCGCGGTCATGTAGGGCGAAATCTGGCTAAACTCGCCCAACTTCACTCTTTCCAGGCCTTCGGCAAACACGAACAGGCTCTGGTTGGGCATCTTTACGACTTTGTGAACCACGGCGGAGGTGCCGACCGAATAAAGGTCGCTGGGCTGGGGCGCGTCGACGCGAGCCTCGCGCTGGGCGACCACGATGATGGTCTTGTCTTCCCCGAGCGAATTGATGAGGTTGACCGAACTCTCCCGGCCCACGGTCAGGGGCAATACGGCGTGGGGAAACAGCACGGTATCCCGCACGGGGAGCACTGGGAGGGAACGTTGATCTTTTGTTTCCTTAGATTTAGGAGTGCGCTCGAGTGGCGTCTGCTGGGTCATTGGTCTCCTTGAGTGTAACTCGCTCAAGTTTAGATGATACGCTAGCGGGAAAGGTTTCAGAGGAGAATATCGGCCAGTCCCGGCGAGTGTTTGAATTCTATTCGCAAATCGGTGGAGCGATAGTGCCCTAAGGTGCAGAGGCTAACGCGGGAATCATACTCCAGAGTGGGAGGGGATGGGAAAGAAGTTGGGGGTGGGCGGGAATTAGGAGCCGGAATTGGGTAGCGCTCGAAACCGAAAAGCGTGGACCACAGAGGACACAGAGGAGCACGGAAGAACGCTAGGCACGGCTGCTCGTTCTGAAACTTACATTCCTGCCAGCTTTCCGATTCCTAATCTCCTGTCCCTTTCACCGTAATCGAGGTCGTGGCCTGCACTCCAGTTCCAGTGTTGCTGAAGGTAAGAACCGAATTGAGCTGACTTTCCGTCTGGGGAGTAAAGGTCACGGTAATCCTGCAACTGCTGCGCGGCGCGATGCTGCCGCCGCAGGTATTTGTCTGGCTGTAATCGGCTGCGGCGGATCCCAGGAACTTTATATTCGATACCGAAATCGCTTTGGTGCCGAGGTTGCGCAGCGACAATGGCATCGAGCTTGATGTGCCCACCGCGACCTTGCCGAAGTTCAAGAGATCGCTCGAAATACTCAACGCGTTTCCCGTGCCACTCAGCGCGACCGTCTGCGGGCTGGTCGAGGCGTTGTCGGAAACGCTTACCGACGCCGTTCGCACGCCCTGTGCAATGGGACGGAAGTTGACGTTGACCGTGCAGGTCGCGTTAACGGCAAGCGTAGACCCGCACAGGTTGGTGATCAGGAAATCGCCCGGGTTCGCGCCGGTCAAAGTGATGCTATTCAGATCGAGAACTTGACTGCCGGTGTTGGTGATGTACACCCCGTGCGTGTACGAAGTGGTATCCAGCACGACCGTGCCATAGTTAATGCTCGAGGGCGTAACCGAGGCGTTGATCGCTGCCGTGGCCGTGCCAGTGAGATAGAAATTCTGCGTTCCGCCGGAACTGGTGACCGTCATGGTCCCGGTGCGCACGCCTGTAGTTGTGGGTTGGAAGCTGACTGAAATCGTGCAATACCCGCTGTTGCCCGGACCCAGCGTAACGTACTCGCAAGCGTTGTACCCGAGCACAAAGTCTCCGGTCACGGAGACGCTGGAAAACGTGATGGCCGCGTTGCCGGGTGGGTACAATTCTGTGGTCTGCGACTGGCTTTCCGATCCTACCGCCTGCGACGCGAAGCTGAACATGCCGGGAACGATGGTCGGCGCAGGGCTTTCCGTTTGAATCATCAGGTAGGACCCACTCGTCCATGGGGTTGTTACGTCGAGCTTGCCGTCGTGGTTAAAGTCGGCCAGCGATATCTCTCCTCCGCCTCCTCCCGCAATGTTCTGGCGAATGCCGTAGTACGCTCCCGTCTGGAGCGTTCCGTCGCCGTTCCCCGGAAAAATGTATATGCAATTGTTGGTACACTCCTGCACATTGTACGCGACCACGTCGGGCTTACCGTCGCCGTTCATATCACCAACAGCTAGCGGGCCGAAACCTACCTGAGTGTTGGGTACTGAGTAGCTCACGGCGGGCAAGAATGTTCCATTGCCGGCGTTGAGCATCACGTCGATGGTGGCATATGCGGCCTGGTCCACACCGATTAAATCGGGGTAGCCGTCGCCGTTTAGGTCTGCAACAGTTAGGTTGGAACCCATTGTTGTGGCGTAACTCACTGGAGGCGCGAATGTTCCATCCCCGTTGCCCATTAAGATCACGATCGTGCCGTAGTCATACAAATATGCTGCGATGTCCGGGATGCCGTCCCGGTTGAAATCTCCTACGGTCACGGAGTACGAATTGCGGGCCGTTGCAATATACGTAGGCGGCTGAAAGGTTCCATCGCCGTTCCCGAGTGCAATACCCACGGAGTCATTCGCAGTAAAAACCAGATCCAGCTTGCCATCGCCGTTAAAATCCGCGGCTGCGTTAGGAGGCTGCAAAAAAGAATCGCTGCTCAGAACAAGCTGCGACCCTGTCGATAATGCTCCAATGCTGCTGTCGAGCATAACCTGAATCGTGGAAGGATCGTAGAAGAGAAAGTCAAGGTCGGGAAAGCCATCATTGTTGAAGTCGGCGATGGCTGTGCTGCCGCCCTCCACATCGCGCGGGTCCCCGCTCACGTCGTACTGGATGGGCGGCTGGAGGCTGCCGTCGCCATTGCCCAATGCCACCAGCATCGAGTCTCCCTGATTCAGAAGCACGTCTGCATTTCCGTCCCCATTGAAGTCGGCCGCCAGGGTGTCGCCTCCTGAAGTTACGACTATCGGGTTCACTTCCAAAGCGCCGAAGCCCATCGACGTTACCGGGGTGGTCACCAGAAAATACGCCGGAGCGGAAACCACCCCGCTCGGTTGATGCACCGTCACCAGCCCGCTCGTTGCGGTCGCTACGTCCGCCGACGTGATCGCTACCGTCAGTTGCGCCGCGCTCACATACGTGGTGGTGCGCGGGCTGCCGTTCCAATAGACAGTCGATCCTGGGACGAACCCTGTCCCGTTCACTGTCAGTGTGAAGGCTGCGCTTCCAGGCGCAATTGCCGTAGGCACGAGCGGATTCGCGATCTGCGGGACCGGACTTACGGTCTGTGCGAGGCTTGTGGCAAGCAGGGTCAAAAACAGTAAACACGAAAGGCACAGCCGGATTGCAGAACACATCGTCACTTCAAATCCCAGGGAGAATTCTTTGCTTGGCATTGATTACTCCTCTTCCGCTGAGAGCGCTGGTACACACGACGGACACCTCAAAGCATGGGCAACAAGGATTGCACACCTGCGGGGGGGGGGCGTCAAGATGAAGAAATCTGCATAGTCTTCTTAGAGCTGCGCCTGAGCTCTGAAAAGCGGTGCATAGATCCTTCGCCCCGCAAAGAACGCGGGGCTCAGGATGACAACGGATTGAGTTACGCACGTAGCGCGAGTGGTATGGTGCAGACGATACGACCTGACTTGAGGCGGAGCCGCAGACGCAATGAAACCAGGATCCGGAATCGTTCGAGACCCGCAGATTTGCGGCGGGAGGCGGTTTTCCGCGGAACCCGCGTGACTCTGCGAACCGTGCTGGCTGGCCTGGCTGCCGGGGATTCTGTCGCGGACATTCTCGCCGATTTCCCCGCGCTGAAAGCTGAGGATGTGCAAGCGGCTATTGCCTTCGCGGCTACGTCCGGCGAAGAGGATATGCCGGTTCCGGCTGCCCCGTTAGGTGGGCTGAAGATCAGGGGTCCGGGGTCCGAGATCAGGGGTCAGTGGTTAGGGGTTAGGGGATCGTGAATGAAGATCAGGGTGGACGAGAATCTTCCGTTGAGCAGTTTCGGCACGCCTGAAGGCGTGCCCTGATACGAAGCTATGGTGCTTCGTGGCGCAGTTGTTGGGCGAAGTCGGTTAGGGTTTTGGTGATTTCGTTGGCTATGGCTTTTGCGCCTTCCACGTTGGGGTGGGCCGCGGAATCGAGGCGGCAGACTTCAAAGCGGAAGGGATCTTTTGCGAAGGCGGTGAGACAGGGCTTCTGGCGCTGCAGGTAGACCTCATCGAATCCATAGGCCACATTGGGAATCGGCCACAAATAACTGGCGGGGGCGCCAAATGCGTTCTCCGCCGCGAATGGAAGTTTCACGAAGTAGAGGCGCTTGTTTGCCGACTCGGTGTTGATACGATCCACGGAATTGCCAAGAAGCTGGTTGCTGAGGTCGTAGAACAGTCGGGAATTCGCGGCGGAGACTTTCTTTTCCTGGTTTACTTTGTCGACGTCTGTCTGAGTAAGCATGGAAGCGGAACGCTTCGGCTCGCCGGGAAAGTACTGCCACAGATAATCGAGGAAGGGGCCAACTTCGCTCTGGTCGGAAACGATGGGATAGTAGCCGGTCAGCAGGATGGTGGAGCGCGGGTACATCTGGGCGGCACTGCGCAACATCTGTTCGACCGGCGCGCCGCAGGAGGTTTCGGTGGTTTTTTTGACCCAGTCCGGCGATTGTTTCGGGCTGGCCAATTGAAGGGAGCCGATGTCGTTGATGCAGCCATCGATGAGGATCAGGCGCACGGCGGCGCGTTGGTCTTCGGGCACGCAGCGTAGTTGGGCGGAAATCGTGGGGGAGTGCTGATCAACATCTCCGAGGAGGCGCTGGCCGATGGTTGGGTCGTCGCCAAGGATAGTGGCTCCGGAGTGGGCGTATACCGTTCTTTGCACACTGTGCTTGCTGGTTTGCGCCAGCCAGTCGGCAACTAAGGCGCTGAATTTGTGTCCGGGTGTTTGGTCGGGCGATTCCTTCAGGCCATTGCCCCACTCGATGGAATCTCCGAAGACGACCATGCGCACGAGCGGGCCGGAGCCTACGGTTTTTTCGGCGGTTGCCTGGCAGGCTTGGGGATGGGTGTCTTGAGTCAGGGAAACAGCCGGCAGCGCCGCGATCACTACGAGGAATAGGACAATGCGTTTCATGTCAGGTGTTCTCCGCATGGGTTTTCCTACATCTTGTTCTTTCATAATATAAGCGCGAAAGTGGGTAGAGAGTGGGCACACATCACGCGGCGCGGTAGATGCCTAGCACCTTCACGAAATCGGCGACCTCGCTGAGGTGGCGGAGGGCGTTGCGGGCGGGTTCGTCGTCGCCGCGCAGGAAGTCGACGTAGAACACATACTCCCAGGGGCGTCCGCGCATGGGGCGGGATTCGATTTTGCTCAGGCTGATGTCGCGCAGGGCGAAGACGCTTAGCGATTTGAAGAGCACTCCGGGCGCGTTCTTCACGTGAAAGGCGATGGAGGTTTTATTGGCGCCGCGGGGCATCAGGCGGCGATAGCCGGCGGTTGGGGATCGTTTGCGAATGAGGAAGAAGCGGGTGAAGTTGCGCTTATCGTCTTCGATGCCGGCCTGCAGAATCTTGCCGCCGTATTCTGGCGCGGCCTGGGCTCCGGCGATTCCGGCTGCGTCTTGCAGATTATTTTCGAGCACGTGCTTTACGCTGCCCGCGGTGTCATAGAACGGGACCGGCTCGATCTGCGGATGCTTGCGAAAAAAATCACGGCACTGATCGAGGGCTACGGGATGCGACAGTACCTTGCGTAGCGCGCTCATTTTGACGCCCGGCTTGGCGATCACGTTGTGCACGATGCGCAGCAGGTATTCCGCCTGAATGAAAACGCTGCGGGCGACCAGCAGGTCGGCGTGTTCGGCGACCGTGCCGGCCAGCGTGTTTTCAATCGGGATCACGGCCGCGGCGGCCGATCCGTTTTCCACGCGGTCAAAGACTTCGGCCGAGCGGGCACACGGCACCACGCTGCAGCGCGGCAACATGCGCTCTGCTGCTTCGTGGCTGAAGGAACCGCGCTCGCCTTGGATGGCAACTTTCATCTTCGTCGTTTGCATCAGCGCCGTTTAGCTCAACTCCTTCTTTAACACAAACGCGTCGACTCCGTTGGGATAGTAGCGCGGCCAGGTGCGGATTACGGTGTAGCCGTGTCTTTTATAGAACTTCAGCGCGGTTACGTTATCGACGGCGGTTTCCAGGCCAACGCTCTGGCATCCGGCTTCGAGCAGCCGCTGTTCGGCGGCTTTGAGCAACAATGATCCCACACCGGAGCGCCGGGCTTCGGTTTTTACGTCAATGGTGATTACGTGGCCGGTTGCGGCCCGGTGGACGACGATGAAGCCTTGCACTTCGTTGGGGGAAGATTCTTGGGAAGATTTGCTGGTTGTGTTACTTCGGGGCGGATGGTGCTCATGGCCGACTTTTTTGATGGCCCCAGCGGGCAGGAGTGTCCGCTCCACACTGGCAACGTTTTCGGTCGCTACCAGCGTAAAGGTCGCGCGATTTCTGATGTATGTCCCTAATTCCTGGCGGGAATAGGCGATTCCGGGAGGAAAACATTCCTGGTCGAGTTGCCAGAGTGTGTCGAAATCGTCCGGGTGGTAGTCGCGGATGGCCGGGGTCACGCCGACATTGTAGCGGCTGACTGCCGTTCGATTCAGGAAACCCTTTCTAAAACTCGTTTGGCTTTGAAGTTTGAGACTGCGGCGCGGGCGAGACGCCCTCGCTACAGCCGGCGGGACGCCGGCGCTACTTTATTCTTGGGCGTAACACAATCGTAAGAATGCCCATTTGCGGAGGCCTGTGAAAAAAAATGTCGCGATAGAGACGATTGCCCACTTGAACAAACTGCAACTTCGGAAGTACCATCGGCATCGGAGTCTAAAAGGAAGACGAAGACGTGGTGGGACGCCTTCTCGTCATTGACGTTGTCTGCGCGGTAGCTGCCTTGGGCGGCTGGTATCTCTTTTTTGCCGCCTACAACCGGCGGCGGGGAGCCGAGGCCTTGCGCTGGGTGCAGTCGGCCTGCGCCGGCAAAGGCCGTGTGGCCGACGCCCACTGGATTGGCAGCTCCCGGCTTTACGCCCGCCTGCAGTTCCCTTCCCGAAGCTTTGAAAACGCGCGGGTTACGCTGCGGTTCCGGCCGCGCGCTCTGCCCCTGCGCTGGCTGCTGAGCCGCTGGCGCAAGCAGAAGGAAACGCTGACGTTTGAAGCCGATCTGGGCGGTTCGCCCAGCTTCCATCTGGAAGTGGTGCGGCATCGCTGGTGCGCCCATAGCCGCGGCGTTACCAACAGCAAGCGGGATCAACGCGAGTGGGATATTTACGAGCCCGGCCCCATCGTACTGACCACTCGCACCCACTGGAAAGAAGATGCCACGCCGGAATTGAACGCCTTGATGTCGGTGCGGCAGCAGGACGTGCTGCAGGTGCGTTTTCGTCCTCAGTCCCCGCAATTTTCGGCGACCATCGCGCTCGACGCCCTGGACGATCCTCGGACTGCCGCCAGCTTTTTGACCACCTTGCGCGAGTTGGCCGCGGGGGCATCGGCGCACCGGCAGTAGCGGGCCCACGATCGGTGTGCGATTAGACGCACGAAGCACATTGCGACGAGATCCTTCGCTCCGCCTGAAAAACGGCTACGCTCAGGTTGACAAACTGACTGTGGACTTTCGGCAGACCTGCACCCTAACTGCCTTCGCTTAGTCTTGACACCCAGAACGATTCCGGAATATTTTCGCAGCACCCTCCCCGGCTGGATTGATTCTGGTTTCAACGCGTTTTCTTCCGAGGACCAGTCGCGCCTACCCGAGCCGGTGATCTCAGTAATTTTTATCGGCCGCTGTGATCCGCTCTGGCACTTGCATTCCATGACCGCATCGCATCGCGAATGAGGAGAATCTCCATGTCAAACCGCAAGACCTCGCAGACGTTGACCCTAGCGCTTGCCCTGCTTGCCGCTTGTGCCCTATTTATGGCGACGTTCGCAACGACGCCGGCAGGCGCCCAGACAGAAGCCGTTCTGCATAACTTCTCCGGCCAACCTGACGGACAGTTCAGTTACGCCCCGCTGATCTGGGATTCGTTGGGCAATCTCTATGGCACGACTGCGGGCGGAGGCGAACACGGAAGTGGAACGGCCTTCAAGCTGACTCCCAACGGCAGTGGAGGATGGAATGAAACGGTCCTATACAGCTTCACTTCTGCGTCTGACGGCGCCGAGGAGCCCTACGGAGGTCTTACATTCGATTCCGCCGGAAATCTTTACGGCACGACTTACTACGGCGGCAAGAACGGAATCGGTACCGTCTTTGAATTGAGGTCCAACAAGGGAACGTGGTCTGAGCGAGTGCTGCACAGTTTCGACGAGAACGGGAAGGACGGTTTCTATCCGCAATCCGGCGTCGTTCTGGACTCGGCGGGAAACATCTACGGCATGACACCAGAGGGAGGCAGCGCCAACGGCGGGATTGTTTACGAGCTCGTCCTGGGCAGCACCGGGGCATACACGGAACGGATCGTGCACAGCTTTGCCAATCCTGACAACCAGGTTGCCAACAGCAGCCAGCCGCTCACCTTCGATTCTGCGGGAAACCTCTATGGGGTAGCCATGTTTGGAGGCAAGAACGACGACGGACTTGCTTTCGAGCTGACGCCGCAAACGGGTGGAACCTGGACGTACAAAGTACTGTGGAGCTTCGGTGGGGTTAGCGGCACCTATCCGAAATCGAACCTTCTATTCGATTCGGCGGGCAATATCTACGGAACGACGAATTCCGGGGACAATGGGTTCGGCACGCTCTACGAACTCTCACCTACCACCAAAGGCTCGTGGACGGAAAAAACGCTGATCGCATTCGACACTTTCGGCTACGCAGAGTATCCGCAAGGCAACATTGCTTTCGATGGTGCCGGCAACATTTATGGAAGCTCGTTCAATGGCGGACCCAGCAATCTGGGCGCAGTGTGGGAAGCGTCCCCGAATGGAAGTGGAAGTTGGGTAGAGACTGTAGTGCACGACTTCGGCGGTGGCATCGGCGACGGCTCCTACCCGGTGGGCGGAGTGGTGCTCGACAGCTCCGGCAATGTTTATGGCACCACCACGACGAGCGGCAGCCAAGGCTTGGGCGTGGTGTGGGAGGTCACGCCGTAGCGAGCGGAATTGTCGCGAATTGGTCAAACGCTAGTGTAGTGCGTCGAAAATGGTGATCGTTAGGTTGCGCCTCGATCCGGCGTACGTTTTGGTGTTCGACGAGGGAGTCAAGGGCTTTCACCACAGAGGGCACAGAGGATCACAGAGGAAACCGAGGATAAATAAAACGTCGGTCTATTTGATGCACCACGCTAGTGTAGTGCAGCGAAATCGTCGAAGGAGGACAACTCGATGCTCAGCCGGAGGCTGTCTCTCAACCTCGGTCTGCTTCTTGCCGGGTTCGCGGTCATGTTCATCGCGATGCCCGGCGCCAGTGCGCAGAAGGCTTTGCTGCACAACTTTGGCGGCAATTCCGCTGACGGCAAGAACCCGTTCTACTCCCTGACGCTGGATTCCGCCGGCAATTTGTATGGCACTACGCCCGCGCCACATACTAAGCCCGCAACCATATCGAGTCTTTCAGCCATCGAATCGGAGATCAGTCTATGTCAAATACTCGCCGGGTAATCTCACTTAGACTCACTTGGACGCTGTGCCTGCTGGCTGGCGCGATTGCAGCGCAGGCCGCCGGCGCGCAGACGGAAAGCATCCTTTACGACTTCACCGGCGTGGGAGCCGGGGATACGCCCTACGCGGGCGTGATCATGGACTCCGCCGGCAACCTCTACGGGATCACCTGCAGCGGCGGAGCACATGATCTGGGAACCGCCTTTGAACTCAGTCCTGAAACCGGCGGGGGCTGGACGGTGAAAGTGCTGCACGCGTTTGGCGGGACTTCGACCGACGGCGGTGAGGCGCTGTCTGGCCTCACCCTGGATACCGCCGGGAATCTCTATGGCGCGACGGCCTATGGAGGCCCGGAAAACTTCGGCATTGTGTTTCAGCTACGGCCGAACACAAATGGCAGCTGGAGCGAAAAAATCCTGCACACCTTTACCAACAACGGTAAGGACGGCCTGTATCCCGGATCGAGCCTCACGTTCGACTCCGCGGGAAATCTTTACGGCACCACCTGGGAGGGCGGCACGCAAAATGGCGGCACGGTCTTCGAGCTCAGTCCCCACGCGGGCAACTACTCAGAGAAGATTTTGTACAGCTTGCCGAATCCGAAGAAGAGCGACAAGTTTACGAGCAATCCGCTCACGTTCGACTCTGCCGGCAACCTGTATGGCGTGACAAGCCTGGGAGGACCGAACAACCTGGGCTTCGTGTTCAAGCTGACGCCCTCGACCAGCGGCCCGTGGACGGCCACGCAGATCTATGCCTTCAGCGAGACGGGGTCCGGACCCTACAGCCCGCTTTCAGGTGTGGTGTTCGATGCGGCGGGCAATCTGTATGGAACGAGCGAACTGGGAGGAACTTTCGGCAACGGCACAGTCTACGAGCTCTTGCCTGCGACAGGCGGGGGATGGACGGAGCAGGTCCTGCTGAGCTTTGACTCATCATGCTCGACCGGATGCGAGCCGACCAGCGGCGTGATTCTCGATTCCGCGGGAAACCTTTACGGGGCGGCGCAGAGTGGCGGACCTTATAACGGCGGTACGGTCTATGAGCTTTCGCCTACGGGCACCACTTGGACTCAAACTGTGCTCTACAACCTCGGCAGCGGTACTGACGGAAAGTTTCCTTATGCCACGCTTTGGCGCGACAGTTCCGGCAATCTCTACGACACTACGCGGGCCGGCGGGACCAAGAGCGAAGGTACTGTATTCGAGATCACGCCGTAAACGGTTGCTTGCGCTGTGGTGCTAGCATTCGTGCCTAGTCCATCCATGGAATCAAGCGGTCGAACCACACGAAGGAGAATCGCAATGTCAGACCACAAGTTTTCCCGCATGTTCGTTTTAACTCTTGCCCCGCTGGTTGCCTTTGCGCTGATGGCAACTTCCGGCGCCCGAGCTCAGGCCAATGTGATTTACAGCTTCGGCGCTTCCGCCGGCGATGGAGCAACACCCTACACCACATTTCTGGTTGCAGACCCGGCGGGCAACCTCTACGGCACTACAGAAGAAATTCTGAGCGGCGTAGTCGGAACCGTGTTTGAGCTGTCTCTGGGCGTCACCGGCGCCTGGAGCGAACAGATCATTCACACTTTCGCCTCCGACGGCTCGGAAGGCAGCAGCGTGCAAAGCAGCCTGGTTCGCGACAGCGCCGGCAACCTCTACGGCGTGGCCGGGTTCGGCGGCTCCGACAACTATGGCACCGTATTCGAACTAAGCCCCTCTGGCGGAAGCTGGATTCTTTCTGTCATCCACAATTTCACCGGGGGCGGAATTGATGGAACTGATCCGACGGGAGGGCTGATCCTTGACGCCTCGGGGAATCTCTACGGCGTGACCCTGAACGGCGGCGCTCACGGCTACGGCGCGGTATTTGAAATGCACCACGCAGGTGGGGCATGGACCGAGAGGGTGCTGTTCAGCTTCAACGACGCCGACGGGTGGAACCCCAACGGGCCGCTTTTGATGGACTCTGCCGGAAACCTCTACGGCACCACCTACAATGGCGGCCTGCACTCCGAAGGAGTCGCCTTCGAACTACTCCGCAGCGGCGGCTGGGCGGAGAAGGTCCTGCACAACTTCGCCAATCTCCCGGCCGACGGGAAGAATCCCAATGGCAGCCTGGTGATGCTATCCGGAAATCTCTACGGAACCACCATTAGCGGCGGAACCTTCGACGGCGGCACGGTATTTCAACTGGTCCCGCATGCTGGCGGAGGATGGGTGGAAAGCCTCATCCATTCGTTCACCACCACCGGAAGCGATGGCGAAAACCCGCGCGCGGGCCTGACGGTCGTCGGCAGCAGCCTCTACGGAACTACGGCCAGTGGCGGATCAAGTTTCGATGGAACCGTGTTTGGCTTGACGCAGAGCGGCGGCACGTGGACGGAGAACTTCTTGATCAACATGACCGATGCGGACGGCGGGGCCGGCTATCCTTCGGGCGGCCTGCTGCTCTACACCGACGGCAATCTTTATGGCACGGCCCAGGGCGGGGTGAATGGCGTCGGCAGCGTTTATGAAGCCAGTCTTTAGCTGCTAGCTGTTGAAGACGCGAATGCAGCAACCGCAAGATGAGTGCGCTCCGGGCTTACACCCCGGAGCGCATTTTCATTCGCGTGGCTTTTGAACGAAACCAATCACTGATCTCCAGCCGCTTTTTGTGCTATCGTTCCCGTCCATGACGGAATTGAATCTGAACAATCCCACGCCGCAGTTTGGAACCGCCGAATACGGCGGAACATCCGCTGGCGACCGTTGCCGCATGTGCCAGCAGCCGATCGGCGCATCGTATTTTCGCCTGAATGATGCGATGGTCTGCCCCAGTTGCGCCGACAAAATGCAGCGCGAGCGATCGCAGGATACGCATGCCGCGTTCGTACGCGCCATTACCGCTGGGATTGGCGCGGCAGTGGTGGGCTTGGTCGGGTATGCGTTGCTGACCATCCTTCTGCAAGGCTGGCAGATCAGCTACATGTCTTTCGCCGTGGGATGGCTGGTGGGCGTGGCCATGATGAAGGCTTCGGGCGGAGTGGGCGGGCGGAGATATCAGATCGCAGCCGTTCTGCTGACCTATGTGGCGGTTTCGCTTTCGGCGGTTCCCATTTGGATTTACTTTGCGAATAAGGAAAAGCCGAGACAAACCGAACAGCAGAAGATGGCAGCCGAACAACGTCAACTGGAAGCTGAGTCTGGAAAAGAGCCGCAAGCGGAACCCGCGCCCGAGCCGGAGAAGCCGCGGCTTGGCCTGGGAACATGGCTGGGGCGAGTGACTCTACTTGGGCTAGCGTCGCCCTTTATCGAGCTGCGGGGCAACTCCTTCTGGGGAGTCATGGGCCTCTTTATTCTCTTTGTGGGCATGCGGATGGCCTGGCGCATCACGGCGGGACGTGCGTTTCAGATTCTGGGCCCGTTCCAAAATTCTCCACCCCAGAATTCCCCACCCCAGAATTCCCCACCCCAGAATTCCCCACCCCAGAATTCGCCGCCCCGCGGGTGACGCGGGCAAAGAATCCAGCGCGGTAGAATGGGCGCGGAGCCTCCGTGTCGATTTCCACTCCCGACATATTTCCGGACGCAGTTCGCAATTGCCGCCGCTGCTCGGCCGAGCTGGCGCCGGGATCGCTGGTGTGCGAAAAATGCCAGGCCCTGGTCTATAGCGAACAGCTGGAGCGTCTGGCAGAAGAGGCGCGTGCGCTCGAAGCTCGTGGAGAACCGTTGCAGGCGCGCGATCTCTGGCTGCAGGCGCTACCGCTTTTGCCGCATCTGTCGCGGCAGGCGCAGTGGATCGGCGATCATGCCCGCGCTCTCGAAACGGGAGCTGCCACACCGGGCCTCTCAGCCGCGGACCCCGAGCCGCGGCGCAGCTTTGGTCAGCGCGCCCTCCTCCGCGTTGGTTTCCTGCTCAGCTTTCTGGCCTTCGTCGCACTCTATTCCAAAGCTGAGGGAGCGCAGTTCGGGATTGGCTTCGCGGTGCTGATCCTGATCCACGAGATGGGCCACTACGTCGATATTCGACGCCGCGGTTTGCCCGCCGACATGCCCATCTTTCTTCCCGGGCTTGGAGCCTATGTGCGCTGGCGCGCGTTGGGCGTGTCGCTGGAAACGCGGGCTGCGGTCAGCCTGGCCGGGCCGGCGGCGGGTTTCCTGGCGGCGCTGGCTTGTGCGGGATTCTGGTGGCAGACTCATGAATCTTACTGGCTGGTGCTGGCGCGCGTGGGCGCTGCATTGAATCTGCTGAACCTGATGCCCGTCTGGATACTCGACGGCGGCCACGCGGCGATTGCCCTGGGCAAATCGGAACGCATCGCGGTGTTTGCAGCCTCGGTGATTCTCTGGATCGCAGTTCGGGAGAATGTTCTTCTGCCGGTGGCGGCCGGAGCGGCCTATCGGGCCTTCTTCGCGCGCGATCTTCCGCCGCATCCCAGCCGCATGATCACGATCTACTTCATCGCCGTCCTCGCCGCCCTCGCGTCTATTCTGCGCGTTCTGCCCGGGCATGGCTTCGCCGTGCAGTAATATTCACGCTAAGTGCTGTCGCGATCCTCTGCGTGCTTCGGTATGCAGAATCTTTCATCTTGACGGCCCCCCCCCCCAAGGGGAGTATTGTCCTTCGCACAGGGTGCGCAGGGTGCGCTCCCTTTCCCCCCTTTAGGTTCCAGTTGCGACGGAGGATGCACGTGGAGAGCAATAGGGCCACGATAGCAGTAGTAGTTCGCCCTCTTTTTTCAGTAAATCGCGCGCTTCTGTTTGCCATTGCCCTGCTGCTTCTATCGGTAGCCAAGCCGACGTCCGCCCAATCAAATGGCGTGCAGATCGCTGGACCGGTTCCGTGGATCGACGTAAGAGCGTACGGGGCGAAAGGCGATGGCACGACTGACGACAGACCCTCGATCCAATCCGCAATTAATAGCTGCCCCACCTCCGCGACCCCGGCTGGCTGCACCATCTTCTTCCCCCTGACGGCGTCGGGCGGCTATTACAAGATTGGCGCTTCCGGCGGCAATGAGCTTACCATTCCATCAACGCAGCCGGGAATCACGCTTCGCGGCCAGTGTGCAGTGATCGGGGTCGGAACATCGTGCTCGAAGCTTTCCAGCGGTCAGACCGGGACCTCAGGCCTCTACATCCTAAAGGTTGGCGACGGAGCGTCCAATTATGAGGGCCTCAGAATCACCGACTTATCATTCAATGACGCATCCACGAGCGGAACTCTCGCAGGGGCCATATACCTTTACGATTGTCGAGAACTTCACCATCGACTCTGTATTCTGTGCGAATTTCCAGATTGGAGCCTGCGTAAGCCCGTCCGGCGTCCAAGGTAGCTCGACGGCAGTTACGCAATACGGAGCGATAATAAACCTAACGACTCGCAACACTAAGTTCCCCGTCCAGGCTTCGTATAGGACATCTTCCATTAACTTATACGGCGGGGACGTGGAGTGCAACCTCACCACTGCCGGGGTCGGCGTTGGATCAATCGGTCTTGACATATCGACCACGAACCACAACACGAGCATCGACGATGGCGGAGAGTGGGGCATTTTTGGCACGCACGTTCTCAACTGCGACACGGCCATCTCGCTGAATAGCAGCGCCGCGTTTCAGGATTATGCCATCCTTGAGCAAACGGGTTCCTGGGCAACCTTTGGAACTGGCGTCGCGATTAGCGTTATCTCCTCGTCAGTGGGTCACAGCGGGGGCACTGTGATTGCGGGGGACATGACATCTTTTTCCACCGGGATCTCCATCGGCAGCAATGTAAGTCCCATTACTATCTCTGCGACTTTCCAAAGCGTCAGCACTCCAGTCAGCGGTTCTACAAATAACTCAGTAGTGCTCAGTCCGTCGGTTGCCTCCAACTTGCCGATAGGTCTGACTCTAGGCCAGCCTGGGCCGGGCGGCACAACGGGCGCCTTGACATTCGCCAATTCCACAACCGCTAATACCATCGAGATCACCCCTGCTGCACCTGGAGGCAACCGAGTCTACACTATCCCGGACAGTGGCGCTGGTACCGGCAACATTGCGCTGACGGCAGGCACCCTCACTGCTGGTGACGGCGCAATCTTCGACGGCAACGGCAATCTTACGGATTCTGGAATCGCGCCGTACGCAGTGGGAACAGGCGGGGAAGGTTTTTTGTTCCTTCCTTCTATTACGCAGCCTACCAGTTCGGGAGCGAACACGCCCTTCAGCGGCACCGCGAGCCAAGTGCGAGCGATTCAATTCACTCTGCCCTACAAGATCACGATTAATAAAATCTCGACCTACGTGAACACCAGCTCGACAGGCTCCTTCAACCTGGGGATATACAGCGCCGACGGCTCCTCAAAACTTCTGGATACTGGCGCGATAACCTGTAATGGGGGCAACCAGACTTTCACGCTCGGAACATCGCTCGTGCTACAGCCGGGAGCCTACTTTTTCGCTTTCGCCGCGACCGGCACCACTTGCGCCGCTGCGGGTATCGGCGGACCGCTGAACAGCGGGTTCGAGCTTATCATGAACAACAATGCAACGATTAAGCGCTTCGGAACCGCTGGCTCGCTGATGAGCGGGTCGTTACCAAGTTCGCTCACCGTTACCGCAGCCAGCTTCGGAATCCCTGTAGCGTTTGCCGAACCATAGATCATTTAGGAGGAACCAAATGCGATTACGTTTTGCCCTAGTCTTTATAGCTGCGATCTGCTCCACGATTGCCCGGCCGCAATTCGCAGTTGCCAGCACGTATACTACGTTCAATATGCCGGGCTCATGTTCGGCTGGGGTTCCCACTGGAATCAATCGATGGGGCTCCGTCACCGGCTACTACGCCCCCTGCGAGGAGGTTACTGCCTCGGGCTTCCTGTACCAATCCAACGGAACGGTCACGACTTTCTCAGCGCCGAAGGCCCGGAGCACCTATCCCATGAGTATAAGCGGCACGGGGTGGATCGTGGGCTATTATTCGGATGCGGAGGGCGTCTTCCACGGTTTCCTCCGCAACCCGAAGTACACTACCCTCGACGTACCCGGTGCCGGAACCAAAGGCGACCAAGGGACGCAGGCGCTTTCCATAAACGATGCCGGGCAGGTTGCTGGTATCTATATCGACTCGCAGTCGGTGGGACATGGCTTCATCTGGCAGTCTGACACCGGTACGTTCACCACCTTCGACATACCGGGCGGCAATGGTGTGACCGGCGCGCTGCTCAACCAGGCCGGGCAGGTCGCCGGGACCTACACCACGCAAGGAAGCATTACCCAAGGGAACGTTTCCCACGGTTACATCATGCAGACGGACGGGACCATAACCACTTTCGATCCGCCCAACTCTATTGGCACGTCCGTAACCGGGATCAACGGCAGCGGAGAAACGACGGGATACTATTCCCTTTCGGCCGATACTGTCCAGGAGTTCACCTCCGACCAGTATGGCAACGTCACCACCTTCAATATCACCGGCTTCTTCCAAAATGCCGGACTTGAGGACAGCGGCGATGTGCTCGGGACCTATGAGAGCGCCGCGAGAGCGCACGGCTGGAAGAGGACCGCCGCCGGCGTCGTCAGCTATTTTTCCGACCCCAGCGCAGCTGGCGGCCTCGGAACCTTTTCGACTTGTGTCAGCGGCAACGGCAAGGTGGCCGGGCTTTACTATGATTCGAGCGGCAACACGCATGACTTCGTGATGACCAACTGACCCAGAAGCCCACGGCTCGCTAGCTCGGCCCGGCTAAGAGAGGAACACTCGTGACCTTCTTCATAAACCATGGACCCTACAGAGCGCTTTTGCTCCTATGCCTCTGTCTGTCGCTTCTGTCAGGCTGGTCGGAGCGCGCGTCAGGCCAGGCGCCAACGCAGCAGACTGTCACCACCGGGGGCAAGGCGACGGCGGCGGCGTCCACCACCGGTTACGCGAGCAAGAACACTCCCTCGGGGCCCGCGCCCTCCGCCCCTGCGGATGGGGACGGCTGGTACGACAGCACCCAGAACGCCGAGGCATTCCAGCAATCCAGCAATACCACCGTCTTTCGCGGCGGCTCGGTATCTGGTTGCGTAAACGTGAGCCCTGTAACCGTCAGCACGAATACGACGTCGGGACAAAGCCTAATGTCTTGTACCATTCCGGCGGGCCTGCTGAATACCGTCGGCAAGACTCTGAGGGTCTGGATCGCGGGCTTCTACACAATCCCCTCTGGCGCGACGACTGGCACGGTGACGATGTCAGTCCAGCTTGGCGGGAGCGACATCTGCTTGCGCACGCCCGGAATAAACTTCGTGTCCCCAAGCTCGAGCTACCCCTGGGACATGACCTGCTACATCACGACCCAGACCGCGGGGTCCTCTGGCAAGTTCGAGGCCCAAGGGCGTATATGAGATCGTAGACGCTTCGGCACAGACCAACGCAGCCGGACCCTATCCAATTCTGAATACGGGCACGGTTCCGAGCGGCACGATCGACACGACGGTCGCGGAAACGCTTCAAGTGGTCGTTACATTTTCCAAGAACCAGGCCTCGGCCAACAGCGCGGTCGAAAGGCAACTGATCGTAGAAGTAATAAACTAGCTATCCCCGCTATTCCGGGAATCGAACGCGGATAAACGGCTTTTATACCGCACATCAGCTTTTTCGATTGGCGAGCGCTGCATGCTCGCGCTATTCTCGTGTGTCCCAAAGGCATATCTTTTTCACAGACAGCGCATTGCAACCACTCCAGCCGCACTTTCGTGTATACGTAGGCAGTGATGCCCAGCAGCATCTGTCCCGGCAACGTCTTTCGCAGCGACGTCTTTTGCAGCCCCATCTTTCAAGGAGACTGAACCACACCCATGTCCACTGACCTGCGCAATTTTCTTTCCCTCACATATGACGAACTGGAAGAACTCAACCTTAAAGCGAAGGAGCAGCGCAGAAACCGCGTCGCCGCCGACAAGATCCAGGAAGAGCGGCTGCAATATCTGAGCGACGAGAAACGGATCAAGGCCCTCACCGTGCTGTTCAGCGATCTGGAGGGCCGGCTGCACATGCTGGATTACGACAAGAAGTTTCTGCTGAAAAGCCACGACAACCTCACCTTTGACGGTTCGTCGATTCGCGGCTTCACGGCGCAGCGGGAAAGCGATCTGCGGCTGGGGATCGACTGGGGCGCATTTTATTGGGCTCCGGCGGACGTGTTTGGCCCCGGCAAAGTGCTGGTATTCGGCGAAGTCATCGACAAGAACGGCGAACCCTACAGCGCCGATATTCGCAGCATGCTGAAGTTGTTTGCCACCGAGCAGTTCAAGAAAAACGGCTACACGCTGAACGCCGCCAATGAAATTGAAGGCTTTCTGTTTCAAGGAGCCGACGCCGAACGCCACTATCATGAGACCGGCAAGTTCGAGTACGTCAACACCGGCGGCTATTATCATTCGCTGCCCGGCGATCCGCTGCGGACGTTCATCGATTCGACCGCCGAAGTGCAGCGGGCTATGGGCTTTCAGAACGAAAAAGACCATCCGGAAGTTGCACCTTCGCAGTTTGAAATCAACTACGGATACGGCGAAGTGGTCGCCGCCGCCGATCAAATTCAGATCTACAAGCTGATTTGCCGCCAGGTCGCGAGCAAGATGGGACTGACGGCGTCATTCCTGCCCAAACCCGTGGTCGGGGTAAACGGCAGCGGAATGCACACGAATGTGTCGATCAGCCAGAAGAACAAGAATTTGTTTTGGGATCCCAAGGGCGAAGAAAAACTCAGCAAGCTTGGGTATGAATTTCTCGACCGCATTCTGACTCACGGCAATGATCTTTGCCTGATCCTCAACTCGAGCGTGAACTCGTATCGCCGGCTCGATCCGCACTTCGAAGCGCCGAACCAACTGAAGGCCTCGGCGGTCGACCGGGGATCGATGATCCGCATTCCCATCGGCAACGAGCGCAGTATGCGCACGGAAGTGCGGGCGGTTGCGCCCGACGCGAATCCGTATCTGGTTCTGTACGGAATCTTCAAGACGGGACTGGAAGGGTCTACTTCGAAGATCAAGGATTTGCGCCAGGGCAAGGAGCGATTTCTGCCTGACAACATCTACACAGCGATCGAGAACTTCCGCAATGCCGACTGGACGACGAAATTGCTGGGCGAGGATGTAAAAGGCCGCTACGCCGATCTGAAGCAAGCGTCGGCCGACCGCTGTCCACGGCTGCTGGGGACGGTGGTAAAACCTGCCGAGGTACAGTTCCACCACGAGGTTTACAACCAGTTTTTGTGGAATTTGTTTTAGATCTTACAGAGTGCGTGCACCAAGCCCCGGCAAATGCCGGGGTTTTCTTATGTGAGCTTGCGCTTGCGCAAAATTCTGCATCTTGACATACTCCCGCCAGCCATAGTTAATTTGATCGACTGGCCGTTTCGCGTGCAGGTCCTGCCCAGGGTTCGACCCGGACGTTCGGCTCGACAATAAAAGGGGGTGCATCATGATGCACTCGTTTGCCACTCGCTCTGGCTCGCTTCGAATCACCGCTTATCCTTCGTGGCTACGCTTTTCCCTGGTCGCCCTGCTGCTCTGCGTCCCGACTATGATTCTTTCGGCGCAGACGAAACCTCAGGCGACCGCCGCTCCTCCTGGTTCGTCGGTTGGCAAATGGGCCGCGCCGGTTTATTTCTGCACCTACCCTTGTCTGGTCGGCGCGAACGCGGCGGTTCTCAATACCGGAAAAGTACTGTTCTACTACTATCCGGCTGCGAACTCGCAAAACTCGCAGGCGAAGGTGCTCGATCCCCTGACCGGCGCGCTCACCGACGTCAACGATCCGGCGGCGGCGGATATTTTCTGCTCTGGCCTTTCGATACTGGAAAACGGCAATGTGCTGGTCACCGGCGGCAACACACTTGCCACGTGCAGCCACACCGCCAGCGGCTGCGGCACCACCAATGTGCAGATCTTTAATCCCCGCACGCAAACCTGGTCCACCGGCAAAGATATGTATGAGCCTCGCTGGTATCCCAGCGACGTGGAGCTGAGCGACGGCACGTCGCTGGAAGTTTCGGGCACGAACGCCACCGGAGCTGAGGTGCAAACCGCGCTTGAGTCCTATAGCTACACCACTGGCGCGTGGACTCTGTTGCCCGCCAGCGCTGCGCTGCCCAAAGCGGTTCTGGAAGTCTATCCGCGCCTTTCGCTGATGCCGAGCGGCAAGGTGATGCTGACCGCGCCCAGCCGGCCTTCCTACCAGTTCGATCCCACAACGAACACCTGGACCTTCATCGCCAACGCCAACTACGGGGCGCGCTATTACGCTCCTCATGTTCTGCTGCCGGGGCAAGAGCAGATCATGGTCGCCGGCGGCTCGATCGAGAAGTCAAATGGCGGCGGCGCGGCCACCAACACCGCCGAGATCATCGACATGTCGCAGCCCACGCCCAGCTGGAACTACACCGGCTCTATGAACTACGCGCGCTATAACGAAAACCTGGTTCTGCTGGCGGATGGAACTGTGCTCGCCGTCGGAGGAGGAGGAGGAGGAGGCCGTTACACCAATCCTGTACTCACGGCCGAGTTATACGATCCCAAGACCGCGCAGTGGACCACGATGGCGCCGCAGACCATTCAGCGGACCTATCACTCGACCGCCGTGCTGATTCCCGACGGCCGTGTAGTTTCCTCCGGCTCCGACAATGGAGCGCCCACGGAAACGACTTACGAAATCTATAGCCCGCCCTATCTGTTCAAGGGTACGCGGCCGGTCATTCAGTCGGCGCCAGCCTCGCTGACCTACGGTTCTGAATTCACCATCGCCACTTCCAATGCCTCGAGCATTACGCGTGTGGCCCTGGTTCGTCCCGGCGCAACCACGCACGCTGACGATTTTGATCAGCGCTACGTGGACCTGACCTTTACCCTCGGCAAAGGAAAGATCACCGCCATTGCGCCGCCCAGCGGCAGCATGGCGCCTCCGGGCTACTACATGCTGGTGATCGTGAATTCCAACGGAGTGCCTTCGGTGATGCCGTTCCTGCAGTTGAATTAAGCGACTGCTAAGGCAGAGGCTTGGGCTCGGCGAAAAACCTGTAGCCAACGCCCCGTACGGTGACCAAATGGCGCGGCTGGGCGGGATCGTCTTCGATGTAGCGTCGCAGCCGGACCACGAAATTGTCGATCGCCCGAGTGTCCGTGTCTTCGCGCAAGCCCCACACTTCTTCGAGAATCTGTTTGCGCGACACAATCTTGCCGTCGTTTCTCACCAGATGACGCAGCAGGTCCAGCTCCATGACCGTGAGATGAACCGTACCGCTTGCCGATCGCAGTTCGAGCGCGCCGAAATCGATGGTCTTGCCGGCGAATGAGAATTTTCCAAAATCGCCGCTGCGATCCGGCTTGTATTGCTCTGCGGGCGTAGGTTCACCGCGCATCCACTCACTACGCCGCAGCAATCCCTGCAAGCGGGCCAGCAAGATCGACAGATCGAACGGCTTGGCCAGATAATCGTCCGCGCCCGAGGCAAAACCCTTCAACACATCCTCAGGATGACCACGTGCCGTGAGCATGAGCACTGGCACATAATTGCGCGCGGCCCGCAACTCCGACACTACATGGAATCCATCCTTGCCGGGCAGCATGATGTCGAGCACCACGACATCGAATTTCTCTTTCTTTTCCAGCAAGCGGTCGGTCGCGGCTTCGCCGTCGCCCACCACTTCGGCTCCATAGCCTTCGGCTTCCAGGTTAAAACGCAACCCTTCGGCCAGATGCGTCTCATCTTCGACCACCAGCACGCGGCTCATGCGCCCGCTCTCGGCAAATCCAGCACTACGGTGGTGCCGTGGCCTTCGCCATCGCTCTCCGCAAAAGCCCGTCCGCCATGCTTTTTTGCGATCGCTTTCACGATAAACAATCCCAGCCCGGTTCCCTTCACATGCGCCATCGATCGGTTGCCCAGCCGTTGAAATCGTTTGAAAATCCGTTTGAGATCGTCGGGGGCAATGCCCACGCCTTGATCCTGCACCCGCAGCACCACGCGCCTGTCGTTTTCTTCCAGCCGCACCTGCACCTCAACACGCTGACCCGAATATTTGATCGCATTATCCAGCAGGTTCGAGACTGCCGTTCGCAGATCCTCCGCGCTGCCTTTCACTCGCGCTTCCGCGCCGTTCTGGGCCGTAAATTCGAAGCGCATCGCTTCCGGCTGCAGATGATGCTGCACGCGAACCGCGTCCACGCAATCGCGCACCAGCAATCCGAAATCGACTTCGGCCCGTTCCACGCCCGCGCGCTTGTCGCCCGCCCTTCCGGCCTTCAGCACCTGCTCCACGGTTTCCGTCAGGCGGTCGGCGTCGCTCAGCATCAGCCGGTAGAACTCCTGCTTGCGCGCCTCCTGCAATTCCCGGAGCTGCAAGGTTTCCAGATGCAGCCGGATCGAGGCGATGGGCGTCTTCAATTCGTGCGTCACGGCGTTGATGAAGCTGTCGTGCTGCTCGCTGCGTCGCAACTCGCGCACCAGGAAAATCGTGTTGACCACCATGCCCGCGATAATCAGGGCAAAAAACACGATGCCAAACAACAGCAGCACGCCCTGACGCCAGTTCAGGATGATCCAGCCGACGTTGAGTGCGACCGCCAGCGCGATCAGCATCACGCCCAGGCACAGGAAGAAAACGATGGTTCCGCGGCGGCTCGATATGCGCATGGCGATTCGATCCGATTTTACCGCGTTAGGCGTCCTATGGGTCAGCCGGGAAAACGCTCAGAAGGTGAAGCGACCACCGATGGTCGGAGCGAAGTTGTTGTCGTAGTTATAGGGGACGCCGGGGCCATGAGGAATGGCAATGGCCAAACCGCCGCTCACCCAGGAATACGCAATTCCGGCAAAAGCGTCGAAACGCGTGGTGAAGTGATGATCCACATAGAGCGACCCCTCGTTGAGCGTGCCGGCGCAGGAAGCGCGCATATTCCCGGGCGCGCATGCGGTCGGCGGATAACGGAAGTCGTTCTGCCGCTGTTGATACCAGGAGAAAGTGAAATCAGTTTGCTTGCGGTAAGTGTACTTCGCGCCCGTCCACCAGATATTCACCAGCTTTTCGGAATCAAGATTGTTGTCTTCGACCCCGCTCATGATGTAGCCACCCTGGTCTGGTGCACCCACCCCCAGCGGATTATTCGGGTTGTTCTGCGTGATGTATTCGTAGCCGGCAAAAATCTTGAACGTGTCCGTCGCATACTTGGTTGCGAACATTACCGCGTTGTTGTCGGTCACGATGCCATATACGGTGTCGTTGGGGTCGATGAGATTGACTCCGCCGCTGATGGGGGTGGTATCGATGCTGTCGGTGGTTGACTGATATTGCCCTGCCGGACTCAGACTCTGCGGCCCCAGCAGCGGGTTTAAAACGCTGATGGCCTGGTTGTAATGCTGGTAGACAATATCGGCGGAAAACTTGTTGTATTTTCCGCCGAGGTCGAATCCAAACGCGTTATTGTGCGCCGATTCCGCCGTACAGCTGGTAGGAGTCCAGCTTGCCCCCGAGGCTGCCGCAGCCGCGTAGCAGCCGCCAGAACCATCGGCGAATTTATACATCGCGCCGAAATGGACCGGGCCATGGGCGATGCGATACTTCAGAGCAGTGTCCCAACGGCTGTCCTCGGTGTCGCCGCCGCCGGCCATGGTGCCGTTATACCCGATGTAGGAAAAAGCATAGGCGCCGCCCGCGGGATCGTACTGCAGCATCGCATCGGTGCCCAGAGCGCGCTGCCGGCCGAAGGTCAGCGTGCCGAATTGCGTGGACGATACACCGGCATAGTATTCGTCATTGAAGGGTTGGCCGGCGCGCGCGCCGTCGATGGCGATCGAATAGCTGCTCCGGGGAAGGCCGTTGTTGATGATGTCCGTCCTCGATGCGTTGGCGAGCAGGCCGGACTGGGGATTGATGCCGGTGGAAGCGTTGAACACAACCGACCAGCCAGGCGCAAATTGTTCCTTGCCCCGGACGCCAAAACCAGTTTGCGACAGGTTGTTGGGTGCGACGAGGAATCGATGTTGATAGCCGTTGCGGTTCACCAGAGATTCGCCTTCATAGTTGTAGCCGTTTTCCGGTAAGCCGTGGCTCACCCAGCCGAGTCCCACGTCATACGCACCGTAAACCGTGATGCCGTGCCAGGTCAGCGCGCAATCGGTGGTAGCGAAGTCGTGGCCGCTGGTGCAGGGGTCGGGGGTCGTCGCTCCTGCCTGGGCCCGCGCCGGGAGCGCTCCCATCGCAAGCCATAGAAGCGGCAACAAGAGTTCGGCGAGCGGCCGTGAGGCAGCCGTTGGAATGTAGCGGGTGAGCGTCCGGCGCATGCAATTTCTCCAGGCTTAAGATGTGTGCAAGAATTCGGAATTGTATACTAGATACGAGTTATATATCTATCTGTATACGGATATATTCTTTTTCTCCGAATTTGACCATCGTCTTACGCCGAGAGTACGATTGCGAGCCAATGCCATCCAAGAACAAGCCGCAACCGGCGAACGAGCAATTTGTTCGTCCCCGCGATGCGGCTGTGCAGCTGCAGATCAGCTACCCCACGATTAAGCAGTGGATTTATCACGGCAAACTGCGCGCGGCGAAAACACCGGGCGGCCACTACCGCATCGCGCAGTCCGAGGTTGACCGCCTGCTGTACCGCACGCGCGGCCACAATCAAGGGGAACGCCGGGTCAGCTACACGCGCATCAGCGGACGCAACCAGCTCGTCGGCCGCATCGTTGACGTGCGCGTCAGCGGACTGGTGGGCCAGGTCACGCTTTCCGTCGGCGGACAGATGATTACGTCGCTGATTACTTCCGGCGCGATTCGCGAGATGAACTTGAAGAAGGGTCAAACGGCGGCCGCTTTGATCAAGGCGACGGAAGTGATGATTATTCGGGTGTGAGCAAAGAGTCCCGTTGGTCCATCGAACGAGATGCTGCGTCAGAGTTTTCGCGTTTTTTACATTGTCATGACAAATGCTAAGTCTTTCCACGTTATACGTTTTGTCGTATCGCCAATTCACCTCGGAGACAGGAAAATGACAAAGAAATTGGGACCGTTCGTCGTGATGACATTGCTTGGTTTGGCTTTTGCATTGACGCCTCACGCGGCCATGGCACAAAGCTACAGTGGCAGTTGGCCACTGAAAGCTTCCCTGCCGCCGGGTTTCGGCAATACAGGTTGCCTCACGCTGGTTGACGATGGAATCGTCGATGGGGTGCACAGCGGCACGGCCACAGTCTCCGGCGACTTGGGCGGTCAGGGAGAAGGCACCTTTGAAATCATCAACAATCTGCTCATAATCAACTTCGATGATGGCGGCGAGGGTGTAAGTTCCACCGGGGTCTATATCGCTCACGCCTCGAACGGCAACCTCTCCAGTGGTTTCCTGGAAAACGTCTATGGCGGATACGCGTATCCCTCCGGTGCCCTGGGGTTCGGCGTAAAAGGAGCCTGTTCAGCAGATTAAGCCGGGATCGGCACAATCTGCCAATTCATTTCAAAAGGCGCGACTGGATCTTATCATTTAGTTGGTCGAACGGCCCGCGCATAGAGACGGCCAACCCGCGCTGATGCGGCGCGGCGAAACTCCGACTGGTCAGTATGCCTTTCCGCTGAGCGCGATCACTTGCGGCTTCGACGATGCGCTATCGGTGATCGACACCGTGCCGTACTTTTCGCCCGCGCTGGTGGGACGAAACGTCACGATGATCGTACAGGTCGCCTTAGCGACTACGCTCTTTCCGCAGGTTGAGGTCTCCTCGAAATTCCCGGTCGTGGTCATGGAGGAGATGTTCAGTGTCGACGGCCCCTGGTTGGTGAGGGTCACGATCTGCGGCGGGCTGGTGGTGCCCTTCTTCTGGTTCGTAAAACTCAGCATCGAGACCGGCGAGAACTTGACCTGGCCAGTGTTGAGCAGAACATATTCGCTATAGCCGTTGTGCGGTCCGAATGGGTCGGCGATGGTCACATCGAGCAGGCCATCGCCGTTGAAATCGGCCAGGGCCAAGCCCATTGGGAAGGAATTGGACGCCACAGGATAGGCGATCTCGGGACTTCCGAACGTGCCATCGCCTTTGCCGGGAAAGATGTACACAGAACTGTAATCAACGAGATCGGTGCTTAAGGAAGGGGCAGATACAAGATCGGGAATGCCGTCGCCGTTCATATCTGCGACAGCCACTGTTGTGGAGAAAGGCGCAGTGTAAAAGTGCCACTGGCCTGAGCCAAAGTCATACTCAGTCGGCTGCTGAAAGGTGCCATCACCGTCGCCGAGGAGCACCGTGAGTACGCCTCCGTTTGCTACGGCAAGATCGGTTGTGCCATTGCTGCGCAGGTCGGCCGCGACGATCGCGCCCAGGGTGTAATCGATGCCGTAGCTGCTGCCAATGGTGAACGTGCCGTCGCCATTGCCTAATAGTATCTGCACGACCTCACCGGAAAGGCCCTCCTCCTCGGTGACAGCTAGATCGAGGTTTCCGCTTTCCGTGAACTGCCCTGCCGCAAGCGTATGGAGCCCCCAATCGGGAGGGTAGCTGAGGATGCCAGGCTCCTGAAAAGTGCCGTCGCCGTTTCCGAGCAGGACGCAGATGACAGCCTCTGTCGAGTAGTCCGCCGTCGCGATGTCGAGCTTGCCGTCGTTGTTGAAGTCGCCTAGCACCACTGCCGTCGCAACGGAGGGGATCGCATAGGTGACCGGAGGCTGGAACGTTCCGTCGCCGTTTCCCAGGAGCACAGTCAGGTACTCACCGGCTGGGCTCGCGATCACAATGTCCGGATTTCCGTCATGGTTCAGATCGGCCGCGGCCAAGGACGCAGCGCCCGAGCCCGGCGCGTAAGCCACGGGCGGCTTGAAGGTTCCGTCGCCGTTTCCCAGGAACACCTGTACGCCCGAGGATGCCTCAACGCCGCCGACGGCCAGGTCCATTGCCCCGTCTCCATTAAAGTCCGCGGCAACGACGCTGTTGGCCCCATTGAGGGTTGAGAGGCCTGAACGTATCAGGACCTGGGCCGACGCGGGCGAAGGCCGACCGACTAACGATGCAGTAACGAACGTTGCGACCAAGAACAGCCTTCCAAACATCGCTGCCTCCATTAATCCGGTGTCAGCTTCCTAGTGGTCCTGCTCAAGGTGCCCCCTCCGGCGGCAGCGGGCACCCTGGCCGGTCACTGGCACTGTGTAGTCATGTCGCTGGCTATCACGGCTTCCTCGGACGTACTATAGTCCGGATCGGTTCCCTCGCTAACGCCTTCGGCGGCGTCACAGTATTGCGTGCCTGTCACCTCGAAGTGTGGATCGCTCGCGCTGCTAAGGGCCGTATACCAGTCATAACCCTCCGCAGCCGAGTTGTTCGGGCAGTTGGTCATGCACGTACCGGTTTTGTAGCTGAAACAAAGCCAGCCGTGCTTATACACGCCTGACCCGAAATTGAACACTGGTGTTACGCCCGAGTAGGACCCGTCCACAATGCTCATGTTTTTCCACGCTGTCAGGTTGCCCGCACCGGAGCTGCTACCGCAGCCAGAAAGCCCGGACCAACCGTCAATCGTTGAGTCGTTGTAGGTATAGGCTGTGGTATCGGTCCAGAGGCCGCCCGCGGCCTCGGTTTGCGTCCCCGCTGTGCAAAAGCCTGTCGTGTTGCAAAGCGTGAGGGTGGGTGCCGATGTGCTGCAGCCCTGATCGATTTCGCTGAGCACGGGGCCGGATTGCAGTTCGACGTTTGTTAGGTAGGTGGCTCCGTACCGAGACATAGAGTAGGAGATGGCAGCCGAACCTGCGCTCGAGCCCTGCGCGCACATTGCAGCCGAGCTTGGGTGGATGAAGCTGTTGTTCTTGAAGTAATTGAGCAGCGTGGCCGGCCTGCACGCTGCCGCCAGGATACTGTCAGGGTAGGTCCCCGACGGGCTGGCCTGTTCCCAGCCGGGGGAAGCCCATTCGAATTGGACGACTGTGTAGTTCGAGACGTACTGGCCCGCGTAGTAGTGGGATCCGTCAAAGTATGGCGACGTTCCATCGCTCCCGGAAAAGAGAACGATGGTCCCATAGGGCGTGGAGCGGACCGTTGGCCCAATGTAACCGAACGTCACGTAGATATTATCGGTGTTTGGGCAGGTTACGGTCGCGGTGTAGCAGTTCATTCCGTCATTAGAATGCGCTGTTGACGCTGCTGCAGGGCACGGGGTCGGTGCTGACGTTCGTGACAGAACCCAGAGATATTTGTGCTTTAGCTGTTGGAGCGACGCAGACGGTAACTGCGATGGTCACGAGAACAGCCAACAGGAGTTGCGTGGTTGGTTTGGAGTGGTTGGTTTGGAGTGGTTGGTTTGGAGTGGTTGGTTTGGAGTGGTTGGTACGGCGAGGCTGTTGCTGGCATAACGAGGTACTCCTTTCACAACGGGCAGGGTTCCCAGCGGTGGTCTGGAAACGGAGGTTGTAGGCGGCATCTTCCCCCGGAATGGCCGAAAAGTCAAGCCCGTTTATGAAATAGAAAGTACCCTGACTTACATCTCCGGCGCGGCCCGAGTTCGCGCCAGGAACAGCATCTAACTAAGTACCGAATCGCCTGCCACTTATGACCAATGCGATGCCGTTTCGTAGGGAAGCTGCGTTTAGTCGCCGGCAGCCCAGGATTCCGCGGCGGTGGGCGCGATCAACGCTCCGTTCGGCGCAGCCACCATGCCCTTCGCGATCTCGTCGAGATGCACGCGCTTCACGTCCCAGATCAGGCCGACTTTGCTGCAGACCCAGATCGCGTAGTAATTAAGGTCAACCTCGTACCATCGCAGCCCGTGCGCGGCGGAGGTGGGATGCGCATGATGATTGTTATGCCAGCCCTCGCCAAATGTAAGCAGCGCGACCCACCAGCTATTGGTGGAAAGATCGCGAGTGGCGAACCGCCGTGTGCCCCACGAATGCGTCGCCGAATTCACCAGCCAGGTGGCATGCAATAGGAACACCGTGCGGAAGAAGATTCCCCACAGCAGCCACGGCAGCCCGCCAATCGCGAACAGAATCGCGCCCAGAACAATTTGCGGCACGTAGTGATATTTCGTGAGCCAGACATGAACCTTGTCTTTGGCGAGGTCGGGGACATAACGGGCCAGGGTAGTGGCATCGTGATGCATCGACTTACCCATCAGAATCCAGCCCATGTGCGCCCACCACTTGCCGTCGATGGGAGAGTGCGGGTCACCCTCCATGTCGGAGTGCTGATGATGAATGCGATGCGTCGCCACCCAGAAAATCGGTCCGCCCTCCAGCGCCAGCGTGGAGCAGACGGTTAGAAAATATTCAAACCACTTGGACGTCTTGAATCCGCGGTGGGTGAGCAGGCGATGATAGCCCATCCCAATGCCCAGGCTGCCCGCGACCCACCACAAGAAAATCGCGACGAACAACGCTTTCCATGTGAAGAAGAAAAGTGCGGCCACGGCCCCCACATGAAACAGCCCCATGAAAATCGCTGTCACCCAGTTGATTTCGTCCTTCGATCCGGCACGTTTTTCCAATTCGAGAAGTTGTGCTTCCAAGGCGGGTCCCCGTTCTGATTCGCTGGTTTGTGAAGAATCTTCAGGTAAGCTATCAGGAAACCGCCGCGCCCCCTGTAATACTTGTGTAATAGACGGTGGTAACGGTTACAGGCGTAATGGAAAATGGTTAGGATTTTTTTAGGAATCCATTTCGCTCTGTCATCCGACATTCGCACGAGGCTAAAAACGTATGATTGAGACGGCGCTCGCTTCCCTTCCCGCCCTCGACGAAATCCGCGCCGCGCAGGAACTGGTCTACACGGTCATGCAGCCGACTCCGCAGATCGCCTGGCCTCTGCTCTGCGAGCGGCTTGGCACCGAAGTGTGGGTTAAGCACGAAAACCACACGCCCATCGGGGCATTCAAAGCGCGCACCGCGGTGGTGTATGCGGCGGAACTGTTTCGCCGCAGCAATGGGATTACCGGCCTGGTCTCGGCCACGCGCGGCAATCACGGACAGTCCGTCGCGCTGGCGGCCCGGCGCTTCGGCGTGCCCGCGTTCATTGTGATCCCGCGCGGCAACAGCCCGGAGAAAAACGCGGCCATGCGCGCCCAGGGTGCCACGCTGATTGAATTCGGCAACGAGTATCAGGAATCGAAAGAGCACGCCGCCCAGCTTGCCGCCGAGCGCGGCTGGCACTACGTTCCGGCCTATCATCGCAGTATCGTGACCGGCGTGGCCACGTATTGGATGGAGTTTTTCACCGCCGTTCACGATCTCGACATCGTGTATGTGCCCATCGGCCAGGGATCGGGCATCTGCTCGTGCGCGGCGGTACGAAATGGACTGAATCTCAAGACCACCATTGTGGGCGTGGTGCCGGAGGGCGCTGCGACCTATGCGCTTTCGTTCGCCGCCGGCCATGCGGTCGAGAGTCCCGTGACCACGCTGCTGGGCGATGGCATGGCCTGCCGCACTCCGGTGCAGGAGTCGCTCGAAATCGTGTTGAAGAATGTGGATCGCGTGGTGACAGTGAGTGAGCAGGAAATCGCACAAGCCATGAAGATCTACTTCACGGACACGCACAACGTAGCCGAAGGCGCAGGCGCGGCCGGGCTAGCCGCAGCGCTGAAGGAAAAGGAGAAGGTACGAGGAAAGCGCGTGGGCCTGGTGATCAGCGGAGGCAATGTGGATCATGACGTGTTCGCGAGAGTGCTGCGGGCATAGAAGGCGGTTTCGGCCGGTCTTTAGTGTTGACGTCTAGGTGTTGAAGTCTAGAGTCCGCCGTGCTAAGGTCTGCGATATGGAGATCAGGGTTCGGGTTCCGGAGGAGTTAGCATCGCAGGCACAAGCGCTTGGCGTGCCCCTGGAAGTTTATGTAGAGCAATTATTGGCGCAGCGCGCCTCGGTCGCGTCCGTTTCCTCGCGCCCACAGACGCCCGAACAAATTCGCGCGTGGCTCGACGACCTAGCCCAATTCTCGGACAAAATTCCCGAACTTCCCCAGATCATTTCTCGCGAATGGATTTATCAGGATCGCGACTAAATGGCAATCCCGTCGTGTTTGGTTGACACGAATATTCTGCTGCGAATCTCCCGCCGCTCGGATCCTCAACAACGGCTGGTTGACGCCGCGCTCCATCGTCTCGCAAATGCTGGAACCACATTTTTCTACACCCACCAGAACATAGCGGAGCTATGGAATGTAATGACTAGGCCGGCAGCAAACAACGGATTTGGCCTGACGATCGCCGAGGCCGAACGCGAGGTTCAGGTAATCGAGTCAGGCATGGTGCTGCTACCGGAGAATGAACTCGTCTGATCGAGAATGGCGAAGGATCGTGGTGCAGCAAGCCGTCTCAGGCGTCCAGGTGCATGACGCGCGGCTGGTGGCGGCGATGCGCGTTCATAAAGTGAGGCACATTTTCACGCTGAACGTAGCCGACTTTAGTCGCTACGAAATGATCGAGGCCGTGCACCCTTCGGGAGCGATTGCGGGCTGACGGCCCGTGTTGCTGGCTGTAGAAACCTACAACGCCCCACCCGGCAGAGTTTACCCATTATGCTGAGGCGCTTTTTGCCCATTGTCGATCATTATTGTCGATATTGTCGATCAGTGACGATGCCCGTGGATCTTGAGCGTTCGTTAAATCATTGGGCGACGGGATTGGACCACGCAGGCGATGTCTCACCTTCGATGTCTTTAAGCCTGGTACGAAACGTGCACGCAGCTTGACAGAACACACCTGCGGGCCGTCGAACGCGGCGCGGTAGCAGCGAGCCGACAGGGGAAATTATGCATGTTCATGCCACTCAACCCAATCCTTACGCACAAGTGGATGCTCTTCGATCTGCGCAACAGGGGGCGGCAAAACGCGAGGCGGCGCAGGTTCGCAAGGAACTGACCGAGTCCGCATCGGAACTGGCGGCTGAGTCTGACTTTGGCGATCTAGCCGTCATGCAAGCGGAAGAGGAAAAGCAATTTCAGAGACGACCCAAGCGTGCAACTAAGCGGAACGCGCAGGACCGTCAGAACGCAACCGGGCAGGATCCAACGGATGCCGACGACCCTGGTGCGCACATCTCAGACTGGGCGTGACCCCGGCTTCGCGCTCTCTCAGTGTTCGCTGAATCGCCGTCGAATCACACCAACGACGACGCATCCGTGGAAGAATCTTATTCGCTTACGCGGCTTGGCCTTTCACCTGCACGCCCGCCCATTTCTCCAGCAGGGTTAGCGTGGCCGCGTAGTCCAGGTCTTTGTGGCCGTCTTCGGTTGCCATCTCGTAGAGTTCCTCCACGGTTTCGAGCGCCGGCAATTTGACGCGCGCCTCTTTCGCCGCTTCGAGCGTGAGACGAATGTCTTTATGCATCAGCCGCAGGGGAAAGTTTGGTGTGAAGTCGCGCTGCAGAACAAACGGCGCTTTGTATTCGACCACGCCCGACCGCACCATGGTCGCCCCAATCAGATCGACCAGTTGCTGGGAATCCACACCAAGTTTTGCGGCCAACGTGAGCGCCTCGGCGAATCCTTCATAGATGAGCGCGATCTGCAGGTTCATGGCGAGCTTCGCCGCCTGCCCCTTTCCGATGCCGCCCATGCGGAAAATCTTCTTTCCCATGGCTGCAAATAGTGGCTTGAGCCGGTCAATCGGAACTTCGTCTCCGCCCACAATGAAGACCAGCGTTCCATCCCGCGCCCCGATCTTCGAGCCGGTCATGGGGGCATCGACCCAGGCGACGCCTTTTTCAGCGACGCGCTCGGCAAACTTCACCGTGGCCGCAGGAGAAATCGTGCTTGAATCGGCAATGGTCATCCCCTCGCTCAGCACCGAGACCGCACCGTCTTTGCCGAAAATGACTTCCTCCACGGCATCGGTATCGGAAACGCACATCCACACCACTTCCGCACCCTGCGCAGCCGCCACTGGAGTGGGCGCAACCCCCGCGCCCTCTACCAGTCTTCCTGGCGTGCGATTCCACACCGTCACTTCGTGGCCCGCCTTCACCAGATTCGTGGCCATCGCCTGGCCCATAATTCCCAACCCAAGAAACGCGACTCGCATCGAGACTCCTTACGTCTCCCCCAAAGCGCAAGAGATGATCGTTTTTTGGATTAGAAATGACGCCCGCGAGGAAGGTCAAGGTAAACACGGAAAAAATAGTTTTCGGACAATCACGCGAGATCCATCCCCACTAAAAAACGGCTCCGCTCGCGACGGAGCACCGGCCTGTGAAACATTCTGCACATCGACACGCCATCAACTATCGGTTATAGTTCGCAGATGGCTGCCGCCCGGCTGTGCGGAGCGGCAGTTCTAGTTTGCCCCTGCAGGTTCGAATCTCTTGCCCAAGGACTTCCGACATGACACGTGTACGTTGCAGTAGCCGAATTCTCGTTCCGCCCGTCTTGCTGGCTTTGACGCTGGCGCTCACGCTTTCCGCGGCTGCGCAGACTGTGGTGAATATCAGTACCGACGATCTCACCAACTCCGACAGCGATCACAAGACGGAAGTCGAACCTTCGTCGTTCGCCTGGGGCGAAACCATGGTGAGCGCGTTTCATGTGGCGCGCCGGCCCGGCTCGATCGGATGGGGCAGCGCCGACATCGGCTTCGCCACCAGCACGAATGGCGGCAAGACCTGGACCCACGGCGATCTCCCCGGCATCACGGTGAACTACGGAAGTGGCACGTACGGCGCGGCTGCCGATCCCTCGGTGGCCTACGATGCCAAGCACGCAACCTGGATGATTTCTTCTCTGCCGCTGGTGGGCCTTTCTGACGGTGGACGCTATATTGGCGACGTTGGGGTTAGCCTTTCTGCCGACGGCCTGACCTGGGGCGATCTCATCAACATCGATGACACGCACCTTGACGACAAGAACTGGAGCGTCTGCGACAACACCACGACCAGCCCTTACTACGGCAACTGTTATACCGAGTGGGATCAGGCCTACGGCACCGGCGACGTGATGCTGAGCGTTAGCAGCGATGGCGGAACTTCCTGGGGACCGGGCCTGACGTCATCGAATCACGCCGGCGGACTGGGCGGTGAGCCGCTGGTGCAACCGGACGGCACCGTGATCGTTCCCTTCTCTGGTGGCGGCGTCGATGTGTTCAGCTCGACCAACGGGGGCGCGAGCTGGGGCAAGAGCCAGCAGATCGCTACCGTTCAAAGCCATTCCGATGCGGGCGGCGTTCGCAATCCCAACCTGCCTTCGGCGGCCATCGATGGCGCGGGCAACGTTTATGTGGTGTGGTCGGACTGCCGCTTCCGCACCAAGTGCAAAGAAAATGACATTGTGATGAGCACGTCCTCCAACGGCACTACATGGAGCGCCGTGACCCGCATTCCGATCGATGCCACGACGACCACGGTCGATCATTTCCTGCCCGCGATTGGAGCCGATCCGAACACTTCGGGTTCGACCGCTCACCTCGCGATCATCTACTACTACTATCCAAATACCAGCTGCACGGCCACCACCTGCCAGCTCGATGTGGGCTACACCGTCTCGACCAATGGCGGGACGACATGGACGGCGGGTAAGAAAATTGCCGGCCCGATGACGCTCACCTGGCTGCCGGACTCTGACGACGGATACATGGTCGGCGACTACTTTGGCGTGTCCTACGTGAAAGGCAATGCATTCGGCGTGTTTGCCGTGGCACAGGCCAACTCGGGCACTACCTACAGCGAAGGCATGTACACCACCAAGGCCCCCTTGCCGCTTGCGCCCGACGCACCTCGCTTCAGCTCGGCGAACGAAGAGCCCGTACCTGATGCACAGTCCGATCACGAGATGCACTTCTACTACGACGATGAAGGTACCGCTGAGATTCCGCAGTGGCGCTGGACTGCCAACGCTAATGGAAAATAGCCAACGTTTGCACGAAAAAATTGGAAACCGCCGATATCCGTCGGCGGTTTTTTCTTGCTCATTTTTTCTAGCTGAAGCGAGCCGGTATTCTGACGAGTAACCCTATGATTACGCGATGATTACGCCCGTACTTTTCGGCCTCCTAAAAAGCAGCGCCGCCCGCGTCCCAGTCATCTAAGATAGTGAAGATTGTTGAGCTGAGATGAACGCCGGGCAAAAATTGTCAACGCATCGCGTTTACTACTTCGCAACTTGTGTTTCAGGGATTAATTTTGGAACAACAAGAACTACTTAGCGCGCATCACCGGGTTTCCATCGCAGGATGATCAAGCAAACCCTACGCAATCCCGCCCTCCGCAGACGCGCCACGCAATTTGGCCACCTGGTGCGGCATTCGGCCGTGACGCCGCGGCAGGGCGAGACGCACAAACCGCGCCTGGTGGCGAATGGAGAACTCGGAGTCACGTTCATTGGCCACGCCAGTTTTTTTCTGCAGATTGGCGGAAAGAATGTGGTTGTCGACCCCAATTTTGCGCGCTGGCTTTTCGTTCTGAAACGCCTGCGCCGTCCCGGCCTGCGCATCGCCGATTTGCCAGCCATCGATATCGTTCTAGTCTCGCATGCGCACTTCGATCATCTGCATCGTCCTTCTCTCCGCTCCATCGTGCAGAACAACCTGCGCAAACGCGGCGAAGCGCCCATCATCATCATTCCAACCCACGTCTCCGATCTGGTTTCTGACCTTGGGTTTTCAGAGATCATTGAGTTGGACTGGTGGAAGAATTCCCGCCACGGCAATCTTCTGATAACGCATGTTCCCTCGCGGCATTGGGGCGCGCGCATTCTGAAAGATTCGCATCGCGGTTATGGCGGCTTCGTTCTAAGAGCCGGGGAACACTCCGTCTATCATGCGGGCGACACCGCTTATTTTGCCGGCTTCAGCGAGATCGGACAGCGGCTCGCCCCCGAACTCGCGCTGCTGCCCATCGGCGCTTACAATCCCGAGCAATACCGCAACGTCCACACCAACCCTGCCGACGCCACCCGCGCCTTCCTCGATCTGAAATCCCGCTGGATGGTCCCCATGCACTACGGAACATTCCGGCTGTCCCACGAACCGGTGGATGAGCCACTGCAGTTGCTGAATCAGGAAGCCCGCGCGGCAGGCATCACCGACCGGGTCGTGGTGATGGAAGAAGGCGTCACAAAATTCTTCTGAAGCTCCGCCTCAATTTTCCCCGAGCTGAATCCCTCTTCGTCGATTCATTCACTTTTTACAATTCGCCGAGCTTTTTTGGTGTATAGTGACTTTCGCTAAATATTCTCCCCATGGAGGTTCTATGCCAGTAAAGCCAGTTCCCGATGGATATCACACAATCACCCCAGCCCTTACGATCCGCGATGCGGCCAAAGCGATCGAATTCTACAAAACAGCCTTCGGCGCCACCGAGCGCGGAGTCATGAAAGGTCCCGACGGCAAAGTCCTGCACGCCGAATTGATGATCGGCGATTCCATCATCATGCTGTCCGATGAATTTCCGCAATATGGCGCGCTTTCGCCGGAATCGACCGGCAGCACCTCGAGCTCGTTGCACATCTACCTCGATGGTGTGGACGCGGCCTTCGACCGCGCGGTCAAAGCCGGAGCCACCGTGACGATGCCCGTCATGGATCAATTCTGGGGCGACCGCTACGGTCAGCTGCGAGATCCGTTCGGCCATAAGTGGTCGATTGGCACGCACATCGCCGACTTGTCGATGGACGACATGAAGCGCGGCATGGACGAAGCCATGGCCAAAATGAAAGACAGAACGCCGGAGATGCAGAAAACCGCATAAACGCAACCAAGCCGCCGCCGCTAAACATTGTCATCCTGGCTAAACATTGTCATCCTGAGAGAAGCGAAGGATCTGTGCATTTTCTGCGCAGGCCTTCGCTGCTTAGGCGGCCTCGGCGCCTGCCGCCGCGCAGTCAATACGCCAATAGAATTCTCAAATCCCGCAGATTGTTTCCTGTCGGTCCAGTTTCGATCGCGTCGCCGAGTGCGCTGAAAAACGGATAAGCATCAAATCCTTGCAGCGCCGCTGTTGTGTCCAAGCCACGCTCCCGGGCACGCGCAACGGTCGATCCGTCGGCAATCGCTCCGGCGGCGGGACTATTCCCATCCACTCCGTCGGTGCCCGCGCTCAGCACGGTGATGCTTTCGCCCGCAATCTTCTCCGCGCACGCGAGTGCGAACTGCTGATTGCGCCCTCCGACTCCGCCATTGACCACCTTGACGGTGACTTCGCCTCCGGAGATCAAACACAAACGCCCTTCCTTCTGCCGCAGTTCGCGCAGGCGCCGCAGCAGATAGTCAGCGGCCTTTTCGTAGTCCCAATCGTCGCAGGAATTATCCACGTGCACCGCGAAACCCGCATTCTGCGCGGCGATCCGCGCCTGCTCCACCGCCGACTGATTCGACAGCACCGTCCACCAACGCGAGCGACAGAAAACGGAATCGTCGGACTTCGGCGTTTCTTCCAAAGCGTGACGTTCAAACAGTTCACGGCTCGATGCCGGAAACTGCTTCAGCAGTTCATGCCGTTCGGCAATGCGATAACAATCTTCCACACTGGTGGAATCGGGCATGGTCGGCCCCGAAGCCAGCGCGTCGGGCGTGTTGTCGGGCACATCGGAGACCAGCAGCGAAACCTGCTGCGCCGGCGCCGCCGCTTGAGCCAGCCGTCCACCCTTGATGGCGGATAAGTGCTTGCGAATCGCATTCACTTCCGCGATGGGCGCTCCGGAGTGCACCAGCGCCCGATAGCTGGAGATGAGTTCTTCGAGCGAGATGGTATCGTCGATGGGCTTTTCGACAATTGACGATCCACCGCCACTGAGCAGAAAAATGACGAGCGCGTCCGCCGGCTGCGCTTCCAGCGCACGCAACATAGCCTGCGCAGCCTGAATGGATTCCGCGTTGGGCGTAGGATGCCCGCCCTGAAAGTAGCGAAATCCGTGAACTTGCGCGGCAGGTGGAACGGAAGTAGCGACGATTCCTTCGAGAGACTCGCCAACCTGCTCGACCAGTGCCTCGACCATAGTGTGTCCGGCCTTGCCCAGCGAAATCACCAGCACCCGCGAATAAGAGCGCAGATGGTAGAGGTCCTCGCAAACTCGCAGCACTCCGTGGTCGCAATGCACGTGGCGGGCAAAGGCCTTCGCAACGGAAGACTCAGCCAGGGCCTGCGCAAAGATGGAACGAGCAGTTTCGCGCATGTTCTGGAGCTGCGCTTCGTGGGCGGATTCGAGCATGGGGAAGATTATAAAGAGGCTCTCAGCTGTCAGCTCTTAGCTATTAGCCAAACCTGCTCGCATATGGATTGCGCTAAGAGCTGAGAGCTTCCCGCAGCCATGCTTCAATCGCGTCCCGCAGCTCGCGCAAGCGGCCCTCGAAAAAATGATCGGCGCCTTCGACGATCACCAGTTTTTTCGGCTCAGGCACCGAAGCCACCAATTCTTCCAGTCGGTTCCGCGGGCCGAAGCGGTCGCGCGCTCCGCTGACAAAAAGCTTCGGCTTGATGGAGTCGCGCAGGAACTCAAAGTTGTAGACGCGCGGCGGCTCCTCCGCCTCGGCAACCGGTACGACCGGCGTTCCCACCGCGATCAAGGCGCGCACCCGATCGTCATTATGCCCAGCGCGCAAGCCGGCCGCCGCGCCGAACGAGAATCCCGCGCAGATGATCGGCAGATGAAATTCCCGATCCAGCCAATCCAGCGCGGTGCGAACATCGTCAACTTCTCCCCCGCCGTGATCGTGTTCACCTTGGCTCAATCCAGTGCCACGAAAGTTGAACCTCAGCACCGAAAACCCGAAGCTGTTCAAGGCCTTCATGGTGTGAAACACAACTTTATTGTGCAACGTCCCGCCGAATAAGGGATGCGGATGGCAAACCAGCGCAGCATGAGTCGCGTTCTCGGCGCCGGCATTGAGCAGGGCTTCGAGGCGACCGGCCGGGCCGTCAAGAAACAACGAACGAATCGTCGAATTCGCAGAAGTCACATCTCCAGATTACACAATGCGGCCGCGTTGGGTACTGGCGACTGGGTACTGTTATTCTGTCCACCATGGACGCGGTCACGCTCACCCGACAACTCATCGACATCGAATCGATCAGCGGCAACGAAGCTGCGGTCGGAAATTACCTTTACGGCGAACTGTGCCGGATTGGTTATCGCACCATGAAAATGCCGGTGGAAGGCAGTCGCTTCAACTTGTACGCAATTCCGCCTGCCGACGGCCCAGCGCCGAACGCCCCGGCCATTACTTTTTCCACCCACCTGGATACAGTTCCACCCTTCATCGAGTCCAACGAAGATTCCTCGCGCATCTACGGCCGCGGCGCGTGCGACGCCAAGGGCATCATCGCGGCGCAGATTGCCGCCGCAGAAAAGCTTCGCGCAGAAAACATCCACGTGGGGCTGCTGTTTGTGGTGGGCGAAGAGCGCGACAGCCTGGGAGCGGCCGTGGCTAACGATCATGCGCCCGCGGGTTGCCGATTCCTGATCAACGGCGAGCCCACCGATAACCGCATCGCGCTAGCCTCGAAAGGAACGTTGCGCGTTGAGGTCGCGGCACGCGGGCGCATGGCACACTCGGCGTATCCCGAACTCGGCGAGTCCGCGATCGACAAGCTCATCGCGGCGCTCGGACGTCTGCGCGCCATGGCATTGCCGAGCGATCCGGAAATCGGCCCCTGCACCCTGAACATTGGCCTGATCGAAGGCGGACGCGCGCCCAATGTGATTCCCGACTACGCCCATGCTGATCTGCTGTACCGGCTGGTGGGTGCATCGGATGAATTGCGCAAGCAAATTCTTACGGCAGCAGAAGACGATGTTGAGGTCACATTCCCCCTCGAGCTTCCATTCTTGCGCCTGCGAACCGTCGAGGGAGTTCCGACCATGATCGCCGCGTTCACCACTGATATTCCCAAGCTCACAAAGTGGGGCGAGCCGGTGCTGCTAGGTCCGGGATCCATTCACGTGGCGCACACGGAAGGCGAGTACATCGAAAAAAGCGAGCTGCATGCGGCAATCGAGCTGTATTGCCGCATCGCGAAGCATCTGCGCGCTTAACGGACCGTCTCATCCGCGATGACGGCGTGTTGCACTGCCCTAGCGGACAATCTTGTTTGAGGGCGCCAGATCCTGAATCAGATGGCCCTGCGCGTCGTAGAAAGCCAGACTGGGCGTGCCGTCGGCGGCGACCTGGATCGCGATGCGCTTCTTGCCATCAGCCGCAGCCAGCGTGACGCTGGCGATGTTGCCATCCTGCTGGCCCACCCACACGCGCTGCTTGCCATCGTTAACGCCGAGACCGGCGAAGCGGTCGTTTTTGTCATCGACGCCGGCGAGCTGGATAATCTGTCCCGCACCATACTTATCGAACGAGAGACTCGCGCCGGAGTCGACCACTTCTCCCCTCTCGTTCTTGCGGCCGCCGAAGATGAGGCCGCCGTTTTCGCTGCCTTCGTCGTTGTAGAAAATCATGCCCGCCTGCGGGCGCGGCTCGCCCATCTCGGGGTGCTCGACGCCTTTGATGATGACGGGCGGCAGCCGGTCTTTGTTGGAAATCACCATGCGCAAAGTGCCGTCGGGCTCAACCACATCAATGCGGTGCACGCGGATTTCGTCGAAACTTTGCGCTTGCGGCTTCTTCGCGCCCATCAGGAGCACAGAAAGAAGCACGGTGCTCACAAGGGCGGAATACATGACGAGGATCTTCTGAGTGATGGAATTCATATTGGGCTCCAGAAATGGATTATAGGGGTCGGGTGGTTTTGTGGAAGGAGCGTGCTTTTCGGCAGTTTATGAAGAGTCTGTTGCGGATGGTTTTGATTAGCACGTATAATCGTGCTGCACGTATTATCGTGCTCTTATGAAAACCAACATCACTCTCAAGTTGGATACCGCTCTTCTTCGCGAAGCGAAGATTCTGGCGGCCGAAGAAGGAACTTCGCTAAGCGCCATGCTAGCAACGAAGCTGGAGCAGACCGTGCGCGAGAAGAAGGGTTATGAACAGGCGCGTCGACGGGCGATTGCCCAGATGCGCAAGGGAATGAACCTGGGCTTCACGCCTCCCAAGTCGCGCGATGAGCTGTACGAGCGCTAACTCATGGCGCGCAAATTCTTCGTCGATACCAACATTCTGGTATACGCCTATGACCGTCTGGCTGGAGGGAAAAACAAGCAGGCGATCAAGGTCGTTCAGCAGCTCTGGGAGACGGGCGAGGGCGTGGTGAGTACGCAGGTGCTACAGGAACTTTGCGTGAGCTTGCGGCGCAAAGTCGCCAATCCCCAGCCAACTGAGAGAATTCGCGAAATTGTTCGCAGTTATCAGAGCTGGCAGGTGGTAGTGAACACGACGGACTCGGTGCTGCGAGCGCTGGACATCGAGGAGCGCTATCGGATTTCTTTTTGGGATGCCATGATTCTGCAGGCGGCAGAGACGGCGGGCGCAGAAGTGGTGTATTCGGAAGATTTGTCGGCGGGGCAGCGCTATGGCGGCGTGGGGGTGGTGAATCCGTTTGTGAGTGCGCCCGATTAGCGAGTGGTTGCAGGACGGGGGTGGACACGCGATCAAACCCACTTGGCGCCGGCATTTCCGACTCCCGCCCTTCGCAAAGAACAGTAGATTTTTCTATCACTCCTTCAAGTAACGAAGCGCAACACATCCTGACTTGAAAGTCTTTGACTCAACAAGTTTTAATTGGCATTTCTCCGGCAAGGTAACACCTTCCATCAACCGTCTTCCTTCTCCAGCAATGATTGGCATAACCACAAAACGATATTCGTCAACCAGACCAAGCGCTATAAGCTGTGAAGGAATATCTACGCCACCGACCAGAATATTCTTGCCTGGTTCTTGCTTCAATTTAAGTATTTCATCGTGAAGGTTCGTACGAACAATTCTCGTATTTTCATCTTCAGAGCGGTCTAACGATCGTGAAAAAACAATCTTCTTGAGGGAATCAAATGCTTGAGCAAATTCGATATCCGAGTTGGTCTCGGACTGGCTTTTTGCGATATCAGGCCAATACGGGACCATCAATTGGTAGGTTTTACGCCCATAGACGAGCAGGCCAGCATCATCTCGCAAGAGGCGCGTGTAATGTTCAAGTAAGTCTTCAGCGGGATTGAATTTGGTGTGATCGCAGCAGCCATCCAGGGTAAGGTTGATTGCGTAGATTACATTTCTCATTGAATCGTCCTCTCTTATGTACCAACGCTTGTCCGCGCTTTGCACATCTCGGCTTTAGCGATTTTCCGTTCCGTCCGACCAGCGTTGCACAGGAATCACGAACTGCGTCAGGTGCTCCACGGGGTCGCTCATAGCAACGACGGGGGAACCCGGCAGATTCGCTCCCCAAATTGCGGGGTCGGTATCCGAGTAGAAAAACATGAGGTGAGGAGGCCAGTGGGGGATGCTGTCGCCGCCATAGCCTTGCTTCGACAGCATGTAGCACATAGCTCCGGATTCCATGGGAGGCAGTTCTTTCTTGGCGATGGCAGCGGTGATGGACTCGGTCATCTGAGCTTGCGTGCGTCCCGCCAGTCCCCACTCGGTCTCTTTGGTGAGGCGCTGAAGGTAGGAACGTGCGGCTGCCGCATTCACACACATGGGCACCCGTACCTTCGGATTCCAAAAGTCAGGATCCGCTGCGGAAGTCCACGAGCGTCCCACGACACACACAAAGCCGTTCTTGCCTTTGACCGCTGTTTCGAAGCCATGCCGCCCAAGCACCAGGATCTCGGCATCGCGTGCAATGGACTCCGGTACCGCACTGCGCGCCAGGGCGACTTCCGCGTCCCGATCCGTCATGAGGTATTGGTCGATCAGAGCCATGTTTGGATACGGGGTTGCGGCATCCTGTGCTATCGCCTGATTCGCCGTACCGAGGTACGCCGCACCGAGCACCACCAGTAGTGCGAAGCCTTTGATTGCGACTGCGCCAGCCTTCTTTTCCCGCATTGTTTCCCTCCTAAGAGTGGGCCAAGTCCAATACTGGGCCAGATCCAATACATTGATATCAACGAACATGCCTTCGGTTGGCCCCGTCTCAGACAATCGGGCGCACCTCGACCTTGTTTAACTTGCGGGTGGCGCCGGTTTCTGAAAGATCGCGCGCACCTCGACCGGCGCCCGACAGGCGACGGCAGCCTTGCGCCCCCACGCCAGTGCCTCGTCGAGGTCAGCGGCTTCCAGCACCCAAAAACCGGCGATGTGCTCCTTGGTCTCCAGGTACGGCCCGTCGGTGATGAGCACCTTGCCATCGGGCTGCGCCCGCAGCGACTTCGCGCTGCCGGCCGGGGCAAGGCCGCCAACGAACACCCTAACCCCGGCAGCGATCATCTCGCGATTGAGCGCGTGGATCTCCTCCGTCATCGCTTCGGTTTCGACCGACGGGTCGTAGTTGTCGGGGTGGTGAATCGCAACCAAGTACTGCGCCATGATTTCTCCTTTATCCTGTGGCGGCTACATAGACAGTCGTACGCGGCGTCGCGAAATCGACAAAAGCGCGGGGAGTTTTGACTACTGGCGCATCTCAGCCGCGACGTCGTCGCCGAACTTCTTTTGGATATACTCTTGCGTCTCGGAATCGAAGTCGGTCATATCAAACATGCGGCGAACTTCGACCATTTCGTTATCCCTTCCGGGGATGCGCGAGGCCCATTCCAGCGCCTCTTCGCGCGACTTCACCTGGATGATCCAGTAACCGCCCACCACTTCCTTCGCTTCGGTAAACGGGCCGTCGGTCACTTTCGATTTTCCGCCTTTGAAGGTGACGCGCGCGCTCATCGTCGCGGGCGGGGTCAGCCCGTCGAGCGCGAGCAGCACCCCGGCTTTCCCTAGTTCCTCGTTGTACTTGCCCATTGCCTCCATGCTTTTGAGGTCGGGCGCCCAGCCTGGTTTTGCGTTTTCGTAGCTTTTCGGAAACATGATCATCATGAAGCGCATGGTGTTCTCCTTGTGTAGTGAGTAACGTGTAATGAGTAACGTGTATCGAGTATCGAGTGTTCTGCGGACACCGTATCAGGGCCGCTACTTTTCCGAATTTCTATTCTTGGCCCGGCGGGACTTAACGTCTGCCGCTGAGTCTTTACATGCTCGGTGCCGGTGTTCCATCGGACCATTTGTCTGCTCCTATCAAGAAGACGGACAGTGCTGGGAAGGATTTGAGTTGTGGGTAGGATTGCTCGGAAATGTACCAGTAATTTACGGCCATGACAGGCGAGTTTGCAAGATTTGCGCCCCAGGCAGCGCCGTCTTTCGCTGCTTCGTAGAACATCAGGTGGGGGAGGTTGTGGCCACCGTTGTCGGTTAGATACGAGCCCTTCGACATCATGTAGGAGAAAGTTCCCTGCTCGAGGGGTGGTAATTCTTTTTTGTCTATCGCTGCTTTGATTGCGGCGATGACTTCGGGTTTGGAATGGCCGGCCAGAAGTAGTTCGGTGCGTTTGTAGGCGTAGGGAAGGATGGAGCGGGCGGCTGGTGGGTTGAGGCAATCTGCGGCGCGAACTTTTGGATTCCAAAATTCTGGGTTGTCGAACATGGCCAGCCAGCTGCGTCCGACCCAGCAGACCCAGCCGTTTTTTCCCTCGACTGCGGTTTCGTAGCCGTGACGGGTCAGGATTATAACTGAGGCGTCGTGAGAGATGGCGTCTGGAGCGGCGCTGCGGGCTAAGGCGATTTCGGCGTCGCGATCCATCAGATATTGTTCTACCGGGGCCATCGTTGGATAGGGTTGGTTGGGGTCTTGCGCAGCTGCGGGCCGGCTTGCGATCAGCGCGGAGACGAGTACGAATGCGCCTACGAAAATGCTGTGTATTTGATTTCGGGTCATCGCTTTCCTCTGTACTTTTTCGTTTTCTACCGCTCCGTGAGTGTTGTGCGGACCCCGTATCGGGGCCGCTCCTTTATATAAGAGCTTGCACCGCGCTGGGCACCAAAAGATGCCGGGTGCGAGTTGCGAGGCGCCGGGTGCGCGGTGCGGCTCCACTTACTAGTCGAACGGGGCGACAGGAAATCGACACGCGATTTGCAGATTTTTCGCATAGCGTATCACCCTGGGAAACCCTTTCTGGCGGGCCGATTGCCCGGCCTTCACCACATAGTCGAAGGGTCCCACCTGAATTCGACAAGTCGTCGAGGTTTTTATTTCAACTGAGGGCTGGCCCGTACCGTCGGATTTCTTGATTTTGATCGGGATCACCACTGCAGCCTAGCGTTGGAACGGCACAAGCGAAATAAAATCTAGGAATGGGCCAGCCCCTTGGGGAACGTTCCGTCTGCCGCCGTATATCCGGTATTCCGACGATGTGTTATGAATTACACGCCAATATCCTCCTTATGGATACGAATCCTACCCACAGTATGTTGACGGACTATGACAACTTTGTAATACTACTAAGTATGAGTATGACAGAAAAAACCGACACCGTATGGTTTACGACAAAAGGGCAAGTCGTCATCCCGCTTCGTCTTCGTAAGCAATTCGAAATCGAGGACGGAACCAAAGCGGTGGTTCAGGCGACGCCGGAGGGTATCCTCCTCAAACCGGTGACCGCGGCACTCATCAGGCGCGGGCGCGGTATCCTCAAGCGCGCGCCGGGACACGGGTCGCCGGGACATGGATCGCCGGGACATGGGTCGCTGACCGAGGACCGGGCCGAACACAAAAAGCAGGAACGAGCGCTAGAGGAGCGCCATGCCCGCTAAGGTGCTCGACAGCTTCGCGCTGATCGCCTACTTCCGCGACGAATCGGGCGCGGAAGCGATCGAGCAACTACTGGTCTCCGCCAGTAAAAGAGACAGCTCGCTCTACATGACCGATGTGAACTATGCCGAGGTGAAGTACTCGATTGTGAAAAAAGACGGCGCCGCAGCCTGGGCGGAAGCCGCAAAGGTTCTACAGGGCCTGCCCATTGATTTTCATTCCACAACCCGCGCGTTGGCCGACACTGCCGCCGATTTCAAAGCACGTTTCAAGTTGAGCTTGGCCGATGCTTTCGCCGCCGCGCTCGCCAAAGAAAACAAGGCTGAACTCGTGACCGGGGATACGGAATTTAAGCCGCTCGAAGGAGAAATCAAAATTCACTGGATGAAATGAGGGGGCTGGCCCAGACTTTGAATTGCCGAAGCTACGGCGATTATGGATGCCCCGTCCTTCGCGCACGTCGCGAAGAGCCTGCCCTGAGCTTGTCGAAGGGCTGGGCACCGGACTGCCCACAGTAAATGGTTTTGACTCGGACTCAAACGAGCCGGCTAGAACCTATACTATCGGCAGCATCGTACCCGCCCTTGCACAAAACGCAAGGACGGGGCACCCGCAGTCTTAGAACTGGAAAGAAAACGGGAGGTGAAAGGCTGGGCCACACCCACTGCGTTGGTAAGGCCCGCAAGCCTGGACCACACGCCGAGAAATGGGGCTCCCGGCAAAGCGCTAGGCGCTGCCTGTGTCCGTGGAAGGAGCCGGCACATACTCCCGCTGGAGGGGTATCCGGGCTCTGAACTTTGGATCTAGCTCCTCGTAGTGGGCCAACACGAGGGCCACGAGCCTTGCCCCGTCGACAAGCTGAATCGAGCTTTTGGACTTGGCGAAATCCAAGGCCTGATTCGTGTAGCTTCCCAATGTGACCATCAGTCCGTACTCGCCCGCGGCCAGGCAGCCCAAGAGGGCCTGCACATCGGGGCGCCCGACGCTGCCCTCCGTACTCTTGACCTGGACCTTAATGATAGGTGGCTCCAGCCTCAACTCATCACGATAAGCCGTAATGTCTATGCCCTCATCCGGTCCGCGCTTACACTCGGCCGTGCGATAGCCCATTGTATTTAGTAGGTTCGCTACGAACGCCTGAAGCGGGTAGCCTTTCAGCTGCTTCGCTAGGCTGCGAAGGACGAAGTCCTCCGTCGTCTGCCGCGCCTCCGCTGTGACCTCGGAGGCGCTCTCGTCATCTTCTTCATCGAACGCCGGCGCTCTTTCCTCTGTAGCCTCGATGAACTCATCCCCGTAGTTTTTCAACTGGAAGAGGGTGAGGGCCGAGCCAAGCTCGTGCAGTGCTCCTTGGGACACGGCAGTTAGGGGCAGAGCCTTCTGCCATGCCACCGCTCGAACATTCGGATACTGTTCTGAGATCACGGGGTCGAATCGATACTCCCCCGAAATCCGGCCCACGTATATCCGCCTGTCGAAGGAGGATCGGTAGACCACCCAATCGCCTTTCTTCATCTCAGTAGCAAAACGGAAAAGTTGGCTCGCAGCGTTGATCACATAGCCGTTGGGTTTGTTCGGAAAGTGCGGTCGGACGGCAGCCTTATATGCCTCCCGGTCGGTCTGAATGTTCGTCAGGTTCCCTACCATGCGCCAGCCGATTCCGATTGTCTGTTTCTCCCGAAACATCGCGTCGCCCTGCATGCCCGTCACATGGATTCCCCAAATTGCCGCTTCGGTGGCTGCCATCTCTTAGAAATCCTCATGCATAATCTACACCTGCGAGAGCCACAACGGGCCAGTCCCTTTTATTTCAACTGCCGGATCCGCTCTTGCAGGAATTGCCGCTCTGGCTCCTGTTGGGTCAGGGCCAGCGCTTTCTCATACGAAGCACGAGCCTCGGCGGTCCTGCCGAGCCTGCGGTACATATCGGCACGGGCGGAATGCGCCAGGTAATAATTGGCCAATTCGCTTTGTTTTCCAGGAGAATCCGCCAACACCGCGTCGATATGCGCCAGACCGGCCTCTGGACCATCGCGCATGGCAATGGCCACCGCACGATTGAGCTGTACAACTGGCGACGGCTGAATTCGTAGCAACTGGTCGTAGAGCGCAACAATCTGCCGCCAGTCGGTCCGCGCGACCGATTCCGCTTCGGCATGAACGGCCGCAATCGCGGCCTGCAGAGTGTAAGAGCCGAAGCGGCGGGGCTTCTCACGGGACTTCCCACCGGACTTCCCAGGGTACCCAAGGGCTTTCTCCAGCAATGCTACGCCCTCCGCGATCTGCTCTTTGTTCCAGAGCGCGCGGTCTTGATTCTCCAGCAAAATCAGCTCTCCGGTCGGCGAGGTTCTCGCGGCGCTACGGGATTCCTGGAGCAACATCAGGGCAAGCAGCCCCGTGATTTCTGAACCCATCACTTCCGGCTCTGGCCCGGCCTCGGTCGAATGAAGTTCGACCAGCAGTCGGCCCAGTCGAATCGCCTCGCCGGTCAACTCGGCCCGCGTGACCTCCGCTCCCGCGGCAGCCGAATAACCCTCGTTAAAGACGAGATAGATGACCTGAAGCACCGCGCCCAGCCGCTCCGGCAATTCCTGCGGAGTCGGCACCTCGTAGGGAATCCGTTCCTCTCGAATCTTTGCCTTGGCGCGCACAATGCGCTGCGCCAGCGTTCGCGGAGTAGTGAGGAAGGCCTTTGCGATCTCCTCAGTGGTTAGCCCGCACACCTCACGCAACGTGAGCGCAACGCGCGCTTCCGGCGCCAGAGAGGGATGACAGCAGGTAAAGATCAGGCGCAGCCGGTCATCTTCTAGAAAATCGTCATCATTGGACCTTCCCGCCGAACCCGATTGCGCTTCGAGATAGCGCACCAGCTCGTCTTGCGACGCATCAAATCTTGCCCGCCGACGCAGAGTGTCAATGGCTTTGAACCGGGCGGTCGAAATCAGCCATGGTCGCGGGTTGCCGGGTACTCCACTCGTCGGCCACAGGCTGAGCGCGGCCGCAAAGGCTTCGTGCATCGCCTCCTCGGCAAGATCAAAATCGCCCAGCAGGCGGATCAGGGTCGCCAGGATTCGTCCCGAATCCACGCGATAAAGGGAGTCGAGCAATTCGCGAATCTGGTAACGTATCTGTTCGCTGGAATGTTCGGACATGACACGCTCGGACACAGCACGCTCGGGCATGACGAAGACCTTAGCAAACCCGCCACCCCGAATCAATTTGTCAAACGGCGGATTAAGAGGGAACCTGGAATTGCTTTGGATACTCAAATAAACGCACGCGGAGGTTTGCGATGGGGAGTCCTGTTCTTCGGCCGCACTGGATGATTGTCCTAACGAGCGTAGTCGTTGCCGGAATGTTTATGGCGAGGGGCGGGACGCTCCCGGCGCTCTTGGCGGAGCCGCACTCCGCTGCCGCTGCAGGCCAGGCGTTGTCCGCCTCGGGCGTTTCCGCGCTCCACGGCATTGTGGATTCAGCTCGCAACCCGGATCTCCGCTGGCCCGACTTTACTCCCTACAAAACAGAGGTTGCCAAGCTTTACCAGACCAGCGGGTATTCTTTGCTTTGGGTTCAGAACGGCCGCGTCCGTCCTCAGGGGATGGCCGTGATCCAGCTTTTACAAAACGCCAACGCCAAAGGACTCGACCCCGAAGATTACGACGGCTCGCGATGGCAGGGGCGCCTTATCAAGCTGAGTCAAACCAAGCTGGATCTAAAGCCGTCTGAACAAGATTTGGTGTCGATCGATACCGCGCTCACGGTCTCAACCATGCGCTACATCCGTGCCATCCACTGTGGCCGCGTCAATCCCAAGGAATTCAAGTTTGAGCTCGATACGGATGGGCTGGAAATCCCGTTGGCGGAATTCATTCAGACTCAAGTCTTAAATGCGAACGATGCAGCCGCCGAAATCCAGAAGCTGGAGCCGCCCTTCCTGGGCTACCGGAAGCTGCTCGCGCTCCTGCCGGTTTATGAAGGCTATGCAAAGCAAGATGACGGAAAGAAGATGGCAACCATCACGAAGACTGTGCGGCCCGGCCAACCCTACGCCGGCGTGGACCGCTTGGGCCGGTTTCTGCAAGTCATCGGCGACATTCCTGCATCCGCACAACTGAATCCGAAGGCAACCATCTATGAGGGTGTGCTCGTCCAGGGCGTGAAGCATTACCAGGACCGGCACGGGGAATCTCCCACCGGCAACCTTGACACGCGGACGATCAATGAGATGAATACGCCTCCGGCGGCCCGCATTGAACAGATCAAGTTGACGCTCGAACGGTGGCGCTGGGTTCCCCATTCTTTCCCGCAACCGCCCGTGGTGGTAAACCTTCCTGAGTATCGTGTACGCGCGATGAACCCGGATGGCACCGTCGCCCTCTACAAGAACGTCATTATCGGGAAAGCGTACGGGCACAAGTCGCCAGTTTTTCAGAAAGAGATCCAGTACGTCGTCTTTCGGCCCTACTGGGACGTAACTCCCAGCATTCAGCGCAACGAAATCGTGCCCCACATCGAGAAGGACCCGAACTACATCGCCAAACATAATTTTGAAGTGGTCACGCCCCAAGGCGAGGTCGTAACCGACAATCAAGTGAGCCCCGAGGTTTTAGAAGGCATAAAATCCCTTCACTTGATGGTGCGGCAAAAGCCCGGCGACACGAATTCTCTGGGCCTGGTCAAGATCATCTTCCCCAATCCGGATAACGTCTACCTGCATGGCACGGATGCTCCCGAACTGTTCACGAATGACGTCCGCGATTTCAGCCACGGATGCATTCGGGTCGAGCAGCCTGCGGACCTGGTTGCCTGGGTGTTGCGCAACAATCCCGGCTGGGATTTGGAGCGGGTGAAGGCCACGATGAACGGCGATAAGAACAACCTTCAGGTGAACCTTACCACGCGAATTCCGGTTCTCATCGTCTACGGCACGGCAACGGTGAACGAGGAGAATCAGATTCGTTTTTTTGACGATATCTATGGCTATGACGCAGAACTGGAGAAAGCGTTGGCCACAGAACATCCTTAGGTATGCCGGTTCTTTGGACCCGGATTCGAGCACCGAATCTGGCTTGAACCGCATCTAATAACGATGCCCGTCTTCGAATTCAGTGGAGCGAACCTCTGGCAGGCACGCCGGGCATTTTCGGCGGCTTTGCGGAGAGTGAATTGTAAGTTCTGTTTATCGTTGATTCTTTTTTTGCCGCTGGCGACGCTGGGGCACAGCGCAGAATCGGCGGTTTCATCCGCGCGCGAATACCGGCTGCGCTTCTATCACACGCACACGGGTGAGCGGCTGGATGTGGTCTACCGCCGCGGCGATCAATACATCCCCGAAGCGCTGGACCAGCTCGACCATTATCTGCGCGACCACCGTACCGGAGACGTGCATCATTTCGATCCTCGCCTGTTCGACCTGCTTTACGACCTGACCGCGTCGCTGGGCGATTCCGGTGGTGAGATCGATGTGATTTGCGGCTACCGCACGCCCTGGAGCAACGAATTCCTGCGTACCCGCCACGCACACACCGGCGTGGCGCAGCACAGCCTGCATATGCAGGCCGAAGCGATCGACATTCGCCTGCCTGGGATCCCGACCTCGGAACTACGTGACGCAGCCCTGCGCCTGCAGCGCGGAGGAGTCGGTTACTATCGCAGCTCCGACTTCGTGCACGTCGACGTCGGACGCGTGCGTCACTGGTAGTCTCTTCCTCCACCAAGGACACGGGGAGCATTCGCAAGAGCGCCCGACAAACTGGCTTCTTCTTGCAACGTCCGCACCTTCAGCGAAAAGCTGGCAACCATTTGGCACGCCAGCCGCATATCTAAAGTATCTATTTTGGCCAAGCTATTGAATTTGGGTGAGGATAACGGTTAACTTTGAAAACCGTGGCGAAAATCCTGCTTGCTCTTCTACTCACCGTCATTTCCGCGAACGTCGCATCTGCCGCCGACGTCACCTTCCGTCGCGTCAAGGTTCCGGCTCCCAGGGGAAGGCAAGTCAATGCGGAGCTGATTTTCTCCGACACTGACAAAGCCGTAGAGGTGCACCCGGCCAAAGGAGAACCAGTTTCCATTCCTTACGCGCAAATTGACAAGTGCTCCTACGAGTACACCAAGAGGCACCGCGTCAATGGGACCACGATCGCGACCGCACCCATCGGGATTGGAGCCTTGGTCATGCTCACGAAGTACAAAAGCCACTGGCTGGAAATCGAGTACCACGATCAGGAATTTCCCCACACCTACGTCGTGCGCATGGCCAAGCGCGATTACGTGCACATTCTCGACGCCGTTAAGACACATGTAGGGATCGATGCGGAAATTCTGGGGAATGCGGACAAACGAAAGAAGTAAACGCCCCGGATCTCAGTCTCGGATCTGAGCCCCGGATCCAAGCAAGATGCTCTGAGAAAGACGCGCGGAAAATCAGGAAACTGCGCGCGTCTCCGGCGAGACGCGCGCCGATTCCATCAATCTCCGCTCTTACCTTCCGTAGTACTTCGCGTTGCGCTCGGTAAAGGCCGCCCACTTCTCCGGCAGGTCATCGAGCGCAAACACCGCCGACACCGGACACACCGGAACGCAGGCGCCGCAATCGATGCACTCCACCGGATCGATATACAACAACTCCTCGGTCCCGTAGGCAGGCTCGTCTTTTTTAGGATGAATGCAGTCCACCGGACACGCGTCCACACATGCAGTGTCTTTGGTGCCGACGCACGGCTCAGCAATTACATAGGTCATAAGGAATCAGTCTCCTGAGAGTTCATGCCATTATTTTACTACTGCCCGGAAGGCGAATGACCCGCCATTCTAGCAAGAATGCGCGGGCCGGTACAGTCTCGGCTGACAAAAAGAAAGATTAGAGGAAAAAGTTAAAAAACAACGAGGCCGGCAGCTTGAAAGCTGCCGGCCCCTGAGGCTCATCGGTTAAGAATCAGTCCCTACACGGCCCGCTGTCACCGGCGTCCGCCGTGAGAGCCGCCTCCGCCATGGCCGCCACCATGACCCGCGGGCGCTCCATGAGAACCGTGTGCGGCCGCTCCGTGAAAGTCCCGCCCCGCGCCACGCCCTTCGTAGCCGCGTCCCGCGTAGCCATGCCCAGCGTAACCGCGTCCAGCGTAGCCACGACCAGCGTATGCACGGCCCCAGCCCGGATTTCCATACCAGGGGCGACCACGCCATCCGTTAGCATAGCCCCAGCTTCCCAACCATCCAGGACCGTGGAACCACGGCCCCGCTCCCACGAACAGTCCCCCCGCAAACCAGTCGGCCCCATAGTATCCGTAGGGCGCGCAGGCATAAGGATAGTAGCCATAGTAGCCGTAGGCACAGGCCGGAGCCGCTCCCACCGCAACGCCAACCGGACCAACGCCAATCCCCACCCTGACCTGCGCTTGCGAATACGTCAGCGGAAGCGCCAGTACCGCCAGCAACACCAAGTATTTCGCGTATTTCATACTCCCCTCCCAGTCTGGGTTCCCTTTTTCTTCCCTTGCAGGGCCCCAGAACCTTTCCAATTTCCTCTACACGTTGAAACCACGCAGGGGCTGAAAAGTTGCGGTTTCCCGAGTGGCTGATTTCAGCCATCTTGGTTAAATTCAACCACTTAGACTGGATTGCCTTATACCAGAAGGAGTTCCGCCCAGGGAGCGATAAAGCCATGCCTGCTGAAAGACTCGATTTTTGGTGGCGCAGCGCTTTCAGCGCTGTGATAAGGCACTTCTTCTCTGAACGGGCTTCAGTGTCCGCGTGAGAACAGAGTAGCGCCGGCGGGACGCCGGCTGTAGCGAGTGCGTCTCGCCCTCGCCCCGCGCCCACTTTGAAAGCCGGACAAGTTTTGCCAGGAGTTCTTTCAGCGTTCGCACAGCTTGGGCTCGCACCAAACACCACTCCCTGCCCGGCATCGAAGCCCCATGCGTCGCTCATCCGACCCTGGGCACGGGGAATTTGCCGCCCACACCTCCCTGTTTCTGCGAGCAGTACATCTCTCGGCACCCATTACCCAAATAACTTGGCCGACACACTTTAAGTATGAGTTAATTGTTGGTAGAACTGCGGATTGACGTTGAAGGACTGACCTGGATGTCGGGCGGGCCCATGAAAAAGCTGAACGTTTTAGTTTCCCTTGTAACGGAGGATAACGACTTTCAACGTGAACAAGCAGCCGCCGCACAGTCGGCGGCGGACAAGCTCGGGGCCGACCTCCAGATCATCTATGCCGGCAACGACGCCGTCCAGCAAACGCAGCAGATTCTCTGTTTCATCCAGAACCCGGACAAACGTCCGGACGCCGTCCTGACCGAACCCGTCGGCACAGCCATGCCACAGATCGCCAGGGCTGCAGTAGCAGCGGGCATCGCCTGGGGCATTATCAATACCCACGCGGACTACATTCGCCAATTGCGACTGCAAGGCTCGCTCCCGGTTTTCGCGGTGGTGTCGAACAACGAAGCGATTGGAAAAATTCAGGGCCAGCAGATGGCAGCCGTTCTGGGCCGGGAAGGCTGCGTCCTCCATATTGAGGGACCATCGGTGCGCGACGTTGCCAAGAACCGAACCCGCGGCATGTTATCGACCAAGCCTTCCGGCATTGACATAAAAAACCTCAAAGGGGATTGGACCCAAAGCAGCGGCTACCATGCCGTCAGGTCGTGGCTGGCGCTCAGCACTTCCCGGCAACTTCGGGTGGGAATGATCGTTTCTCAAAACGATGACATGGCCATGGGAGCCCGCCGCGCGTTCGAGGAATTGGGAAATCTTCAGGAGCGCGATTCCTGGCTTCAACTCCCCTTCACCGGATGCGACGGTGTCCCCCGCTCCGGCCAGGAATGGGTTCGCCGGGGGCTGCTTGCGGCTACAGTGGTTTCGCCCCCGCTCGTCGGCGATGCCATGCACCTGCTGGCTACCGCTCTGAAGACTGGCGTCCAACCACCCGAGTGCACGATGGTAGCGCCCAGTTCATTCCCGCCCCTGGAGAAACTGCAAAAGACACGTGCGCAAGTCCTGCAACGCTCCTGATCTTTATTCAGAATCCCGCATTTCGGAGTCATCCCGAAGGCCCGCGCTTTTTCCAGCGGGCCGAGGGATCTCCCTGCACACGCTCTGTGAGCATCGATATCCTTCGCTCAGAATACTCAACACTAAGGCCGGTAAATCCACGCCTGCGCAGTCGCCCGATCGTTGTTCGGATATCCGCCGGTCAGCAGCACGCTGCCGTCTTTCAACCTGGTTTCCGCCATGAAGTGGCGCGCATCGTTCATTTGCCCCGAGGCAACCAGAAATTTCCCGCTTTGCGGATCGAACACTTCCACATCCTTACTTCCGCCCGCAACCACCAGCCTTCCCGACGCCAGCCGCACCGCCTCATCTGGCAACTTGAAGCGGCTATCGTTCAAAGGCGAGCCCGGCGTAAATCTCCCCGACTTCGGATCATAGATTTCCGCGCTATCCAGATTCCCGTTCCATCCCCGATTGTCGGAGCCGCCGGCAATCAGCACCCGTCCGTCAGGAAGCAATCCGGCAGTGTGCTTGGAGCGCGCGGTGTGCAAACTGCCGGTCTCGCTGAACGTGCCCGACTTGGGATCGTACAGCTCTGCGCTGGAAGAAACGCTGTCGCCAAATCCGCCCGCAATCAGAACCCGTCCATCATTGAGCAAAGTTGCGGTATGAGACACGCGCGCATGATGCATCGAGCCGACCGGCTGGAAAGAAAGCGTCTTCGCGTGAAAGATTTCGGCGGAAGCGAGCGATTCGTTGTCCCGTTCTTCGCCGCCGGCGAGGAGCACGTCTCCGTCGGCCAGCAGAGTGGCGCTTGGCCGGCCGCGCTTCGTAGTCATTTTCGAGATGACCGAGAACTTGCCGGTCGCCGGATCGTACAATTCCGCCGAGTCTGTTCCGCCGTCTCCCACCCATCCTCCGGCGATCAGCACTTTCCCCGATCGCAGCAGCACCGCAATCTGGCCAACCCGCCGCTGGTTCATCTCACCGGTGCGTTGAAACTTGCCCGTGGCCGGATCGTAGATCTCGGCCAACGTGTAGAAATCCTGATTGCGCCGCATGCCGCCGGCGATGAGCACTTTGCCATCGGGCAACAGCGTAGCGCTGTGGCCGGAACGCGGCTCAAGCATCGATCCAGCAGCGGAAACCAAACCCGCAGATACTGCGGGCTGGGTCGAGGGGAATGTCGAGTGGAACGCAACGGCGCCAACAGCAAAGCCGACGGTAGCGAAAGCGATGAGAAGCAGGCGGACGCGAGTCATAGAATCCTCCTTGGCTTGTGTGACGCACGAACCCCAGCAGGGTTAGCCGGGCGCGTTCGTTTTCCGTTTGTGTGAGCGGGACCGTTTCGGAGCTAGTACTCTGAACTCACTTCAGGAGGGTTCCCGTGGCGACTACATCCGTGCAATCCGAGCGTAGGGCTCCTCCCGGCAACGATCTCATCAGCTACGAGGAAGCAATGGAGCGTCTTTCCCGCGACGAACGGTTCCGCGCCACGGTCTACGCCATGAACACACTCCTGGTGCAGAAAGGAATTTACTCGCCCGAAGAATTCGAGTTCCAGTTTCGGCAATTTGCCCAAAAAGAATCTGCGCTAGCGATTCCGCAGAGTCTACGCTCCCACCAACTCCTTCTTCTCGCTAGGCTCATACTCCACGATATACCCCGCCACCGCACTGGCCGCGACCGTCAGCGGCGATGCCAGATACATCTGCCCCGGACCGCTGCGCCCGGGGAAGTTACGGTTCTGTGCGCTGATCACCACCTGATCCGGCCGCGTCGAAACTCCCGGCCCGGCATTGATGCAGGCTCCGCAACTCGGCTCAATCACCTGCGCCCCGGCCTTCTGGAACACATCCAGATACCCACGCCGCAGGCAATATTCGCGCGTCTCCTGCGACCCGAACTGAATATAAAACTTCACCGACTCGGCGATGCGCTTGCCGTGCTTGAGCGCATCGGCCAGCACAAGCGCGTACATATCCATGTCTTCGTTTTTGCCCGCTGTGCAGGTTCCACCATAAGCAATCTCCACCGGCACCGGCGTATTCAGTTCGCGGACATATTTTCCGTTGCCCGGATCGCCCGGCGTGGCCACCATCGGCGTAATTTCCGCGGCATCCAGTTCAATCACATGCGCATACTGCGCCCCCGGATCGCTCCATAAGCCTTCGATCATCCCCTGAGCCTTCGCCCGATCCATCCTGCGCCGCTCCACCAGAAAATCGACGGCCTTCTGGTCGGGCGCGACGATGCCGGTGAATCCACCAATCTCGGCCGCCATGTTGGTCATGGTGGCGCGTTCATCGACGCTGAGTTCCTCAATCGCTTCGCCGGCGTATTCCATCACTTTGGCCAGGGCCTTGCCGCTGCGCACATAGTCGAGGCTCAGAATCTTCAGGATGAAGTCTTTTGCGGTGACGTTGGCATGCCGCTTGCCCCTCACCACGATCTTCACCGACTCCGGCACCTTCACCCGCACATCTTTTGTGATCCACGAATTGAACACATCGGTGGTGCCGATGCCGAAGGCCACGCAGCCAATCGCGCCCACGTGCGGCGTGTGCGAATCCGAGCCAATGTTCAACTGCCCCGGCAGCGCATAGCTTTCGAGCACAATCGAATGGCAAATTCCTTCCGATCCCTTGCGATCGGTCAACTCGCCGTGCAGCCTAATTCCCTGCTTCTTGGCAAAGTCCTGCTGCTTCATCTTGAGTTGCGTCGCCAGATCGAGCAATCCCATCTTCTTCTTTTCTTCCGAGATGACTTCGTCCAGAAACGTCAGGTGATCGCGGAAGAAAAGAATGCTGGCGGGATCGTTCACCTTCGCATCTTTTCCCACATACCGCTCGAAAAAGATCGCCGCCATCGGTGTGACGTATTCATGACTAAAGCGCAGATCGGCGCGGGCAAAGCCCGTATCGCCGGGCCTCACGAAAGAAACTCCCACCTCACCTTTTTCATTAATCATGTGCCGCGCAAAAATCTTCTCCGCCAGCGTCATTGCCCGTGTGCCAGGAGCTTGTGTGGCAGGAGCTTGTGTGGCGCGGGCACTCTTGCCCGCGTCTTCGCCACCGCTCCCAATAGGAGGCAGAAAAACCTTCCCCTGCATCCTGGCCACGTTGAACGGAAATAACCCGCCATACTCGATCACCTGCCGCGTGATTTCATCTTCTCCGGCAGTAAACTCGCTCAAAGGAATCTCTTCCCCGCCGCGAATGCGGTCGATCAAAGAGAAATTCGTCGACGTCAGCAGTCCCAGGTTCTGGCAGTTCTGCTTGTAGATGCGCTCAATATTTTCCGCAATCACCACGCGCACCCCGGCGCACATTTCGGCATACGGAGACTGCTCGCGGCTCGATCCTTTACCCCGGCGTTTGCCGCTGACCGCGCAAACAAATCCGCCCCGCTTCACATCGCCGCGCCCAATCGGCGTAACGCTGCCGCACTTCAGCCCCAGATACGGAATCTCGCCCAACGTCTCATCGAAGTAAAAACAATAGTGCGCGGGCGTAATCTCATCGGTCGAAATGTCATCGCGCAGCTTGGGATTGTTAGCGGGATTCTTCGTGTCCCAGGCCAAGTCTTCGCCCGCCAGTTGCCGCTTGATGAGTTCGGGATCTTCGGTAAGAAAAAGAATGCGCCCCTGCAGCCGGACCTTATCCGGACGTTTTTCGATCGTTCGTTCAAGAAGTGAGTTAATCATGGTGTTCCCTGGGTATGGTTGATCTGGACTGCCGCGCTATCGTTCGAGATTGTCGAGACCGTCCCGATGGTTACGCACGACGCCGGTGAGTCCGCCGACAATGTCTGCCAGTTCACGGATACGCCGGTCGGTCTGCTCTGCGTCGATTCGCAGAAGCTCCGTGCTCTGTGTCAGAGCTTCGTGACGTTCCACCAGCTTCTCCAGCCGCCCGTCAATATTCATGCTGTGATTATAGCTCCTGGAATTCGGCCACAGGCCTAGCCCGCCGGGATCGTGGCGCTTGTTTGTCGCCGGCACACATCGCACGGTCGCGCTGTAACTTACGTCTTCCGCAAGATAGGTGCGCTCGCCTCCATCCCACCGCCTGAACGAACCATGCGACCTGTACAAGTAAAGAACCGCGAAATATCCACTCCCCGGTCGGCCAGCCGGGCAATGGCTTCTGCCGAAGGCGGCTTTCGCGTCCCGGGTTTGCGCTTTGACGACTTGCGCTTCAAAGATTTCTTCCGAACCTGGTTTTTCATTGCTTATACTCCCGTGGATCCGGCAGAGGCTCCAATCCCTTTCCCGCAAGAATGTCCTTAAACTCTGCGATCAGCGACTCATGCACCAGGCCGTTCGAGGCCAGCGTTTCGCGGCTCTCGATTTCAAACGGACTCCCATCGAACCGGCTCACCTTCCCGCCCGCCTCCTCGATAATGAGCACACCCGCCGCCGTGTCCCACGGATTCAGATTGAACTCCCAGAAGCCGTCGAAGCGCCCGCAGGCCACGTTGCACAAATCGAGCGCGGCCGATCCCGCGCGCCGCACCCCGTGCGAGTGCAGCGTGATCTGCTGATAAAAATAAATGTTGGGATTCTTGTGCCGTTTCTGGCTGGGGAATCCAGTCGCCAGCAGACATTCTTTCAGCTGCGCCGTCTTCGAAACCTGCATCGGCGCGCCATTCAGTTGCGCACCTCTTCCCTCTTCGGCCGCGAACAGTTCATCGCGCGTGGGATCGTACACCACACCGGCAATCCGCCTCGCCGACGCCGACGTTCGCCGCTCCAGCGCCAACGAAACGCAGAACACCGGGTACCCATGGGCAAAATTGGTCGTTCCATCCAGTGGATCGACATACCAGCGATACTCGCTGCCGCGATCATTCAACCCCTGTTCTTCACCCATCACATCGTGCGCGGGAAACTGTTGGGCCACGCGCTCGCGAATCAGCGTCTCCGAAGCCCGATCGGCCGCCGTCACCAGATCGGCCTCGCCCTTGTACTCGATCTTAAGTTTCTGATGAAAATACTGCATGAGCAGCGCCCCCGCCTCGCGCGCAATGGCGGACATCGCCGGAACAAAACTGTCAGTGGACATTAAGCGTGGTTCCTCGGATTCGGACTCGACGTCGGGCTTCGGGCTTCGGGCTTCGGGCGTCAGACCTTGGCCCTTGGACCTTAGACCTCAGGCCTTAGACTCTGGCGATTCACAACCGTTCTCTACTGTAAATGATTTGGGATTCGCATTTCGGCCACAACAGAAACGAACACGCAACCGAGGAGATTAAGGTCTGAGGTCGAAGGTCTGAGGTCCGAAGCCTGACGCCCAAGGTCGACGCCGGAAGCCGGACGCCGGAAGCCGGCTTCTCACTTCCGCTTCCCGTCCTCGCCGATATACATAATCTCGTGCTTGAAGATGAAAAGGTTAGGAGCGCCCTCGCGCGTTAGCCGGATCATGTTCCTGTCGTAGTACTCGATCCATCCGCGAAAAATCTGGCCGTCCATCAGCTTGACCAGAACCGCTTTCTGTTTTTCGCCCAGCGACTTGAGGAAAGCCGCCTCTTCGTACGTCTCCTCAGGTGGAGGCGTACGGCCACGTTTGCCGGGATTCGCGTGGGGGGCGCGAAACGACATACCGGCATTGTACACAAAACCCTGCGCCGACAGTCGCGAATCTCTAGCAGGCTGCTGAAAGACTCCAAAACGTGTGGGCGACCGTGGAAGAGCGGCCCTTCAGGGCCGCGTAAGCTCTTCGAAATCAATCCGGGCTTTAGCCCCCGTGGTCGTCTTGCGCGAGCGGGATAGCCTTTTTCAGCAGCCTGCTAGTGGAAAGATCTACCGATCCGGCACCCGGATGCGGGTACAATATGGCTCACTTCCCGGCTCGATCGGATGCCCATGCGGAAAGACCGCACTCTCCGCGGTCTTCTCACGAGCCGGCGGCCGGCGGAGGTTCACTCTTGAAACTCACTCTGCGCGCGTATCTCATAGCGCTCGCTCTTTTCCCATCGACGCTGCACGCCCCTGTAGGAAGCGATGTCGAAGGACAATCGCACCAGATTCCACCCGGTGTGCGCCAGGCCGATCAAACCGAAGACCAAACCCAAAAGAACATTCCGCCTCCGTTGAACGAGAGCCCAAAAGCTAACCCAGAAAAGCTCAAGGCGGATGCCGATGAGTTATCGGTTCTTGCCCAGTCGATCCCTGCAGCCGTCGACCAGACCACGAAAGGCGCGATACCGAAAGACTTGACGGCGAAACTCAAAAGGATCGAAAAACTGGCCAAGGGACTCCGAAGCCAGCTGAATCCGTAGAACCGCAAAAAAAAAGCCACCAGCCTTGCGGGCCAGTGGCTCTGTTGGAGAGACGCCGAATCCGAAGATTAGAAGCTCACCTTCAATCCCCACTCGATGGTGCGAGGCGCTCCCAGGCCGAAGACGCCCGTTCCTGCGCCCACGCGGAACGGAATCGAACTGGGGCTTCCCGCGACCACGCTGTTGATCGAACCAGCGCCCTCATTCAGCCAGCCCGTAATCGCGCCGGGAGGCAGGTTGTAGTTGGCGAAGTTGAAGACGTTATAGAAGCCGACGTTGGGCTCAATCGAGATGCGCTCCGCAAAGGTGTGTTTCCAGCTCATTCGGAAGTCGGTCGCCTTCAGCCAGGGGAACGTCAATTGCCCTATCGGCGCCGTGCTCAATAGCGGAGCCACCGCGCCAATCGCCTGTAGCTGCGGCAAGGTAAACAGATTGGCGCTTAACAGTTGCTGTCCGGCAGGAGTCGCCTGATTGGCTGTGGTGGTGTTGTACTTGCTGATGGCCGCGTTCAAGCCGTTGATACCAAAGTCGCGCATATACGAACCGTTTTTCGTGCCCGGCAACGGATCGCTATAGCTGCCACTCCCGGTGAAGTCGGTCTGGAAGATCTGCCCCCCGGAACCGGTGTCGCCCACAATCGCCGGGCTGGAGAGCGGGCTGTAGAAGTGGGCGATGATTCCAAACCGGAAACCATGCGGCACATCGAAATTACCGCCAAAGGAGAGTTGATGGGTACGGTCCAGCAGCGACGGACCCATGTATCTGAGCGGGTTATCGTTATCGGAAGCCTGGAGCACGAAATCCTGGTCGCTGATGCTGACCGGCGCCGACGGCGCGAAGTTGCCCTGCGCCCCCATGGGGTTGGTGAAACGAGACAGCGAATACGCAACCTGGAAATTCGCCGCCTTGACCCCGCGCATCGGGTTGACCACGTTGTCCACCAGCTTCATTTGTAGAGCGTTGTAGACCGAACGGCTGATAGGTTCCAGGAATTGCATCGCTCCATACGTGGGGTTAAGTCCAGGAAAAGCGCAGGGATAACCGAAGGCCGCTACGCAGGACTCGCCAATGTCAGCCGGGCTGCCCAGTCCATTCCCGGCATAGTTGTTGATGTTAGCGCCGGCGGCGATGGCGCAGTTAATGGAGCCTTGGTCGTAGCCGGTGCCGCATCCGAACTGGCTGTTAGTGGCTGAGATGGCCGCTTGCGCGCCAGCCAGGTTGAAGGTTCTCGCCGCTCCGGTGTCATTCACGTCGATGCCGAGTAGCGCGTGAGTTTCCACGTTGCGCAGGTAGTCCGCACTCAATACCATGCCATGGCGGATTTCACGCTGGAAGCCGAGATTCATCTGCACCGCGCGCGGGGTCTTGTAATTGGGGGCGAAAAGGGCCGCGCCCTCGTTGAGCCCTTCCGCCAGCGCCGTGCCGATGTAGTTCGGGTTGGGCGCCGTCAGGCTGAACGGCACCTGCGATTGATAATACGTTTGGAAGGCGGCGATGGCAGAAGCGCTCTGGCCAACGGTGTCCGCGCAATAGCTGGTTCCTGTGGTCGGGTCCGTGCCCTCAATCTGGTCGAGGGTGACCGTGCCGCTTGGCACCGCGACACCCAGAGCCGACCCGGCATAGCATGCCGCGGGATAAGCCAGGAACGAACCGTTCTTCTCGCGCAACGGGCGGTCAAATAGTACGTTGTTGTAAATCACGTTCTCGTAGTACAGGCCAACTCCGGCGCGCACTACGGTCTTGCCATTGCCCTTCGGATCCCAGGCAATGCCTAGTTGCGGAGCAAAATTGGCGTTCGCTTGGTGCACCCGCGTTCCGTATCCCGGAAAAGCTGTATTCAGCGGCACGCACGGACCCGAGACTCCATTGCAGTCCGGGGAAGGCAGATCGCTATCGGTGCGGCCGGTGTCCCGTTCCCAGCGCAGGCCCGGCGATATGGTCAGGTTGGGTAGAACCTTCCATGAATCGCCGATATAGAAAGCCAACCGGTTGTCGGGGCCGAGTCCGCCAGCCGGAAAGCCAAGCGCCGCTTGGGTCGTCGAGTACCCTTGACCATTGCCGATGATGGCCTCTTCGAGAGGGGCGTCGAGCGGGTTGGGATCGGTAAGGCCGGGTTCGCCGTAAACTTGAGGATCGATCTTAAAGAAGCTGGCGAAACCGCCGCCCTGGATGTGGTTCCAGCTCGCCCCATAGCGAATAATATGCTTGCCGATGACCTTGCTGCCGTCATACTTCAACTGGTGGTCGCTCTGCGGCGTGGTCTGCGGCGCCAGCAGGTTCGGGCCCACGGTAAACCCGCCAATGTTGATGCTGACAGGGTAATTCGCGAAGGGCAGATCGGATCCGCGGGTCGCGTCTACGATCTGGTTCTGGAACTTCAGATACGAGAAGCGAATGGAATGCGTGAAGGCGCCGGTATTGAAGTCCACGCCTAACACCTCGTTCCGCGTGTAGTCCTTGTTGTTGTACACCTGGAAACTGGACGGGAAGAATGTCGCGAAGACCGAGTTGTCGAAGTAATTGAACCGGCCGAACAGACGCGCCGTCTTGGTTAGAGAGTAGTCCAGGCGACCCATCAACTCGTTTTCTTTGAAGGGTGAGGCGAAGGTTCCAGAATATGAGCTGTAAGGTGCACCTTCGGCGACGGGTGCGGCCAGATGTTGCAGCGTGCGCTCCCCATCGGCGAAGAAGAACAACTTATCCTTCAGAATCGGGCCGCCCAGGTTGGCGCCTTCCTGATTCCTCTGATAGGGCGCCGGGATCGGCGTCCCGGTGATCGGGCTCGCCGGAGACGGAAGGGCCGCCGCGCCAACGGAACTGTCGCGGAACGCTCCGTAAGCCTCGCCGTGGAACGTGTTGGTGCCAGACTTGGTAGTCACGTTGACCGCGCCCGAAGAAGTCAGATCGTTGGAAAGGTCCAGCGAAGATTGCGCCAGCGAGAATTCCTGAATGGAACTGGCGGGAATGTCTTCCGTGGTAGTGCCGACGGTCTCGTCGCTCACATCGACGCCGTCTACATCGATCCGTGCCGTTCGCCCGAAACGTCCGCCGAATGAGATGGACGAGTAGCCTACTTTGGTGGGGTCGAAGTTCGCGCCGTCCTGAATCTGCACTCCCGGTTCCAGCTGTGCCAAGTCCAAGAAGTTCCGTCCATTAACCGGCAAATTCTCAATTTGGTCGGAAGTCAACACTCCCTGCACCGTAGCCTGTTCGGTATTCACTTGGACGTCGGAAGCCTGCACCTCAACCACCGTGCTTTCCTGTCCGATTTCCAGCTTGATGTTGCCATTCGCGGTGCTGTCGACCTTGACGTCCAGCTTCACTTCCGCCGTCTTGAACCCCTTGGCCTCAATGCGAACCTTGTAAATGCCGGGAATCAGGTTGCCGGAGGTATAACCGCCCTGGGCGCCACTGGTGGCCGTCGCAGTCTGCCCGGTCGATCCGGTAATCGTGACTTTGGCCCCGGGTAGCACCGCACCCGAAGCGTCGGTGACCGTACCCGAGATGCTGCCCGTTGAGACCGTGGTCTGAGCGTGGGCTGAGGAGATCGGCAGACAAATCAAAGCCAGAATCACCAGCAACAATCCTAGTTGTTTCACTGTCCGGGGAGAGTAAGGGTTCGCCATCTTCCACCATCCTTTCAGGAATTTGCGGAAAGCTTTGGTGGTTCGAGATAGCAATTTTCCGGCCAGCACCGCCCATAACATACTGCAAATGAAGTGCTTGTCTTTTCTGCTACTTGGAACAGCCGAGGACGGCCAGTCGGCGAAAGAATTGTCAATAACTTCCAGATATTGTATTTGTCTTCTTGGAAATGGAATGGGTTGGGTCTAGTTTTACTGGCAACTAGGGGCTGGCAGCTGGCGGCTGCCCTAGCCTAGAACTCCGCCTTCACCGAGTAATACCCCGCTCGATGGCGCACGCGATAAGACGACGCCTCGGGCACGCCGTTCACTTTCACTTCGATTCGCCGAAACTCTGAAAACGACGTGTGCTGCGTGGGATAGTAAGCCAGCAGATATTGCGTCCGCAATTCGTCGCTGATCTTGCGGAAAGCTTCGTCCAGTTCGGCGGTGGTGTTGGCGTAGTAGTACTTTCCGCCGGTGTCTTCGGAAATCTGGATCAGGGCGTGCTCCCCGCCGGTTTCGCGGCCGGCGCTGCTTTCGATGGGAACGATGATGATCGAATACACGATCGCCTCAGCCTCTTCGCTGGCGCGCAGCGCTTCGTTGTAATCGACCTTGCTGATGGTGTCGCCGCCATCGGTGATCAGCACGATCACCTTGCGCCCCTTGCGCTTGTCCAGCGCCCGCGAGGTAATGTAGATCGCGTCATACAGCGCCGTGGCCGCGCCTACGTGGATGTGATCGATGCTCTCGTCAATGTGCTTCAGATCCGACGTATAACCCGGCGTGGCTTGCCGCACGGTTTCGCTGAATCCGTAAATCGAAAGCGCGTCGATGGGCCGCATGATGGCATGAGCAAAGCGTTTGGCGGCGCCTTGTTCGAGCGGCAGGTTGGTGCGCGTACTCAGGCTGGTATCGATGGCAAGGGCAATCGAAAGCGGCAGCGCCGATTCCTTGTCGAACACGCTGATCTTCTGCTCGCGGCCGTCTTCGTTGAGAATGAAATTGTCTTTGGTCAATCCGCCGATAGGGGCGCCATGCGCATCCGTGACCGTAACGAACACGTTGACCAGGTTGACCCGAACCGGGATGGTGGTTTCCGGCTCTTGCTTAGCAGACTGGTTTGCCGCCGGTTTGTTTGCCGCCGAAGGAGTTGCCGATTGCTGACCGGTCGATTGCTGACCAACCGCGCCCGAGGCAACCGCAAGCAGGCTGGCCAGGAATAGACTCGCATATCTCTTCATCGGGAAGTCAAATTATACCTTCGGGCAGCGCTTGGACTGATTCCGCACGAGTTCCGGCGGGCATTCCGTTAGATGCCGCGCCCCTATACGGGCTGCCTCCACCACCAGAATTTAGATTTCAGGATTTCCCGGTAATAATCTCTGCCGGAAACGGTTCGCCGTCGGCCCAGACCGCGCCGTCTTCGAAATATTCCTTCTTCCAGATCGGCACCGTGCGCTTAAGCGTATCGATCAGCCAGCGGCAGGCGTCGAAGGCGGCCGCCCGGTGCGCCGAGAACACGGCAATAAGCACGCTGCTCTCTCCGATTTCGATTCGCCCTAAGCGATGCACGAGTGCAACGTTGCGAATGGCAAAGCGCTGGCGCGCTTCGGCCGCCAGTTCCTGAAGTTTTTGCAGCGCCATCGGCTCATAAGCTTCATATTCCAGAGAAAGCGTTTTGCGATTCCGGCTGTGGTTGCGCACAACACCATCGAAGATGACGATCGCTCCATCCTCCGGCAGTTCGAGCGCAGGCACAATGTCGTGGGGAACGATGCGCCCGCGCACCAGGCGAACCAGCGGCGCTTCGTCCAGTGTTCCTCCACTGACAGGGGGCAGCAACGCCACTTCATCGTTGGTATTCAACTTCGTCTCCGGCCCAGCATACTGCCGATTGACGGCGACAGCGACCGACGATGTTAATTTTTTCAACGGCGGGTGTTGTGCTTCGTAATGCAGAAGCACATCGCGAATAGACGCGTTCTCCGGAAGGTCTACCGTATCGGAGGCCTTCCCTGCCAGATCCTTGAGAATTCCGAAGAAAAGTACGCGCACGAGCATGACGAAGCATTGCCTAATCGACAGCAGTCAGTCTATCTCGGATTAGGGCCACGCATCAGGGCTGCGCGGATCAAGGCCGAAGATCAGGGTGTTTTTCGTCGGCTGAAGGTGTCCACGTAAAACCGTGGGTATTGCTGTCGCTGTCTGAGAAGTAGCCAACAACTTCGCCGGCGCTATTCACGCCGGTGGCAACCGTCGCGTTCTGGCTGGGAAAATTCAATGTCTGAAGAACCTCGTCCTGGTATAAAAACCCTTCGGTTCCAAAGGCGCCAACCACCGCGCTTCCTTTAGGGTTGATCCCGTACACGTCCGCTTCAGCCGTATTCGGTATCGTGATTCGAAGATACTTACCGTTCACCAGCGTAAAGCCGAAATAGTCATAGTTCTTTCCATAGGCAATGCCGACGACGGCGCCAGAGGAACTGATCCCCAACGCCTGCGTCTCTGCCGAACCCGGCCAGGAAACTTCGCTATACGTCGAACCGGCTAAGACGAAACCCTGGCTCGGGACTCCGTACAAATAGAAGTCGCCCGCGATCGCGCCTGCATTGTTGATGGCAAACGGAAGTGTGACGTAGGAACCCGGATAGGTGACATCAGTGAACGCCTTGGTGCGGAGGCTGTACAGAAAGCCCGCGTCCACGCCCGTATTATCGGTATACCCAACGATCTGTCCTTCGTCATTCATTCCGGTCAGGAAGGTTTCTGCGGCGCCCGGATAATTGATGGTTGTGTAGTTTCCGTCGCTGAGTAGAAACCCATGGCTGTTAAGGTTGACATCCCAGTACGTACCGGAGATTTGCCCCGCCGTATTGATGCCCCAGCATCGCGTCCATACCGCTCCCGGGTAGTCGATTTGGGTGTACGTTCCTTGCGCCAAAGAATAGGGCAGGCAGGAAAGAAGAAAAACGGCTAAAGACAGCATGGCTTTCTTGCAATTCATCTGGACCCTCCCCCACGGAGGCATCCATCTTGCTCCCGTGCGAGGCTGGCGCGCAAGGTTGCAGGAATCTGCATGCTCGGATTGCTGACTCATGGTCTTTTTGACTTGCCGCTGACCGTTTACGTCCAACGTCAGGTTCCAACCGATCGTTTCAGCGCGCGATCACAGGCGAACAAACGGCCAAGGGTGATGTATGTACATCGTTGTAGGAACAATACAATAAATGTACAATGGGGTACATATATTATTGTCACTCTTTCCCATTTTGGGACAAAAAATACGCGCTTCCGCGGCAGGAGGCGCGAAAAGACGGTCAGCCGGTTTTCCAGGATGCCCCGTGCTGCGCCTCTAGCGCCCCGTAGAGCGACGATCGCAACGCGACTGGCCCCCACCACGAGGGCACCAGCAAAACCTCGCCATATCGCATCCTGGTGCGTCCTACGACAAATCAACAACTTCCACCTACTTTCAACGACTTCCACCAAGGTTCAACGACTTAGCGAAAAACGGAAAAAAGCAGGTTTCAAGGTTTCCAGGAGCAGGTTTCAAAGTTTCAAGGTTTCAAAGTTTCAAGGTTTCAAAGTTTCAAGGTTTCAAAGTTTCAAGGTTTCAAAGTTTCAAAGTTTCAAAGGCAAAATCTTCGTGCCGTTTGTTACCGCCGTTGAACACTTTTCGCTCCCGTCTTTGAAACTTTGAAACCTTGAAACTTTGAAACCTAAGATTCGACTTCATGATGCTGCGCTGCCTTGCTCTCTCCATCGTTGGACGTTCACGCCCATCACCAGGAACCACAGGAACACTGACGCTTCTCCGAGGAGGCCGCAGGCCAGGTTGTAGGGAGACAGAAAGTGCACGAGCGGGTTTGACACATAGGTTAGCCAGCCCAGGCCGCCAATCACCATCAGCCCACCCAGCATTCGCGGCAGAAAGGTCGACCTGAACATGAGGTAGCCAATCAGGAGGCAATAGAATCCGGCAAATACAATGGCGACGTTCAGGCCACGAGGCTGCGATCGGATAGCCTCAAACGTGAGACCCGCGATGGCAAAGAACGCCGCGAGCAATGAGAGGCCCCTGTTTACGGGCTTAAAGATGTCGTAGAGAAGCAGCGTCACAACGGCCATACCCGCGTTGGCAACCAGTCCCCCTGCGATATTCAACCTGCCGTGAAGGAAGAGCTCGGCGCATGCTGCCGTCACTACGCTGAGCAAGTAGAGAGCCCCGGCAATCCGGGCCTTGAAACGAGGCGACACGTTTGCAATCCGTTGCGTCATCACTGCTGTGCTCATCGTTGCTCCCAGTGGCGCTGGTCTTTAGTGGTGCCGCAACGGAGACAGGGTAGTGCGGAAAGGCTCGGAAGTCTGTTCCATATCGCTCATTTCCCGAGATTCGCGCGCGCCAGACTCTTGGGGCCGCCCTCTCTGGTCTATTGGTTCTATTGCGATAAGGAATGAAGCGAGGAGAACTTCTGGAGAGCATCTCGAAACGCCGGCGCTTTTTCCATCGGGCCGAGGAACTCTCACCAGGTATTTGCGGGGGTATCCTTCGCGCCTGGGCTTTTCTTATCTAGAGCTGGGCCGCGCTTAGGATGAAAACCTTGGCTCACATCACTTTTCGCGCGCCCAGGCTAGTCCATCGGCGCCCGGTCCGGCATCGATCAATCGCGTCACGGTCCAATCCGACGTGCGAATTTCCGCGACTTTCTTGCTGGCATCGCACGACACATAGGCGACTGCTCCATCGGGACGGACCAGCACTTCCTGCGGCGCAGCGGGAACGTCGATCGTGTGGTCCACCTGCATGGTCTTCAGATTCAGCACTCCGACTTTTCTTATCGTGGGCATGGCGATTACGAGCCAGCGGCCGTCCGGCGTCGCGGCTGACCCATAGCCGGTTCCGGGCAGCGCCACCCACGACTTTACTTTGCGGGCCGCGGTATCGATGACGGCAAGTTGCGGCTTGGTCTGATCGGAGGTGAAAGCCATGCGGTCGTCCGCCGACAACGCGATGCGCTGAACCACGGGCGCCACGTCAATCACGGTCAGCGTCTTTCTCGCTTCCATGTCGAGCACAGACACGGTTCCCGAGCCCACGTTTGTGGTAAACCCGTAGTGTCCGTCGCGGGTGATCGCCAGCATGTGCGATTCGGGCTTGCCGGTGGGGATTGTGCCAACAATCTTCAGGGTGTGCCGATCGACAATGGTGATGGCGTTGTCGAGCTCCGTTGTGATGTAAAGCAGTCCGTCGCGAGGCCCGACGATGGCGCAATGCGGACGCACCCCGTGAGCGAAATCGACGTTGCCGACCACCTTGCGCGAGGCCACGTCGACCACCACCATGTTGCGCCCGTCGGTTCCGGGCTTGCCCACGCCGGAGTCGCCATAAATCGGCACGTAGGCGAACTGCCCGTCGGGCGAGGCAATCACTTCGTGGCCGGTCACGCCGCCTTCGGGAACGGTCGCCACCTGCTTGCCCGTGTCCGGGTCAATGATCCCAAGCGTCTGATCGCCCTTGTTGGCCACGAGCAACACACCGTGAGCCGACCCGCTCGCCTTCACGAACCGCGAGCCTAAGACGACCACACAACCGAGCGTCAAGCACAGAACGGATAATCCCAACAGCCGCATAAGGAAACCTCCTGCGGGAAAAGACCACAAGCAGAGGACTGAGTGTACACCAGATCAGCCTCCATCACTTTCGCGGAGTTTCGTCGCCGCCCTTGCGAGGCGAGAGTTTACCCGGCAAAGCCGCCGGATTTTCATGCACGCGCTCGCGAAAACCTCCGCGCATGCCGGAAGCCAGCCCCACGCTGGATTCTCCGAATCGGTCGCGCAGCCGGTCCGCCGCTTTCAGAGCGTCGGTCCAGCGCTGCTGCCGGTTTCCTTCCAGCAGATCCATCTGCTCCGCGCCTTGCGTGGTGAACGAAGAAGCTTGCACGCCCAGCAGCCTTACCTGCGTCCCTTTCTTCCAGTTCTTGCGAAATAATGCGCGGATGTGCTCGAAGATTTCGGTATCGAGCTGCGTGGGTGCGGGCAGCGTGTGCGCGCGCGTGATAGTCGTGAAATCTTTGTAGCGCAGTTTGAGTTGAACGGTGCGCGCGTAGAAGTTCGCTTCCCGCAATCGCCGCGCCACCATTTCGGTGAGCCGCATCAGCGTCGACTCGAGTTGAGCCTGATCGGCCGTATCTTCGTTGTACGTATGCTCATGGCTGATCGACTTGGCGTCGAGATCGACGGCAATGGCATGATCGAACCATCCCCCGGCGTCTTCGCCGCGCGCCTTGCCGGCCAGAGCCAGCCCCCATTTGCCGAAGCGGTCTTCGAGTTCGCCCGCTTCGAGTTTCGCCAGGTCGCCGACTTTCTTGATTCCGAGCGCGTGCAGATGCGTCTCCATCACCTTGCCGACGCCGGGGATCTCGCGCACATCGAGCGGCGCCAGGAATTTCGCTTCTTCGCCGGGAACGATCCACAGCACGCCGTTGGGCTTGGCCTGCGCCGAGGATACTTTCGCGATCAGCCGCGACGAGCCAATGCCCACGGAGCAGTTCAGGCCGGTGTTCTGTTTCACGCGATGATGCAGGGCATGTGCGGCTTTCAGCGGCGGACCGTGCAGCCGTTCCGTGCCGGTCATGTCGAGATAAGCTTCGTCAATCGAGGCCATTTCAACCTGCGGCGTGAAGGTACCGAGAACTTTGTAGACTTTTTCCGAGCACTCACGGTAACGCGCGGGATGTCCGTTGACGAAGATGGCGTGCGGACTCTGCTTGGCCGCGGTGCGCAGCGGCATGGCGGAGTGCACTCCGAACTTGCGGGCTTCGTACGAGGCCGCCGAGACCACGCCGCGTTCATCGCGCTGTCCGCCAACGACGACTGCCTTCCCTTTCAGCGACGGATCGTACAGTTCTTCCACCGAAACGAAGAAAGCGTCCATATCCACGTGGAAGATGGTGCGGGGAAAGGCGGCGCGAGGAAGAGCGGAATGGGGCGCCGCAGACATGCTGGAGGAATTTTAGCAGCCTGTCATGCCTCTGGATTAGCCGCCAATATCCGAGTTGAAATACTTTGCACACTAGCCGATCCCGTCGTCTCGGTATATAGTTGCTGCGCTCTGGCAGCGGCGGCGAGCGTTCGGCCGGCCTCAGCAATGGTGTTGAGTAGGTCAGAAAGTTTATGAGACTGTTCAGGATTATGCTTCCGTTCGCGATCGCGACGTCCCCGCTTTGGGCGCAGGCGCATGGCGGAGCCGTCCCTAAATCCCTGATCGAGGGCGAATCCCCTGGTCAGCACGGTCCTAGAAAGCCCTACGGGCCTCGCTCCGGACAAATCGGCGGCAAGTCCATTTCCGATGTCAAGACCTTCATGAGCAATAACTGGAGCGGGTATGCCGTGATCGGGTCCGATTTCACGCAGGTGCGCGGTTCTTGGATTGTGCCCGCTGTCGATTGCAGCGGGGCCGCGAATTCTTCCGTGTCGTTTTGGGTGGGCATTGACGGGTGGTCGAGTTCGACGGTGGAGCAGACCGGAACCGATTCCGACTGTGACGGCTTGACCCCGACTTATTACGCCTGGTACCAGTTCTATCCGCGGCTCGGCGTAACTATCGCGAGCGTCTCGGTCAAGCCGGGCGATCAGATGTCGGCGTCGGTTTATTACGACGGGGCGAAGTTTTTTATCGAGATGACGAACCAAAGCACGGGAGAATCCTATGGCACGAGCTGGGAGGTTCCCGGAGCCGAGCGCAATTCCGCCGAATGGATTGCCGAACTGAACGGAAGTTACGGGCTGGCTGACTTCGGCACGGTGCCTTTTGGCGTGGATTTCACGGGCGTTAACGAAACGAATACTGCGGCTGATGCCACGGCTTCCGGTCCGATCGGCGCGTTCGAAAAACAGGTGCAAGAATCGGTAATGGTGAGCGATCGGAATGTGTTGCTGGCCTCGCCTTCGAGCATTTCGGCGGACGGAACCAGCTTTACGGTGACCTGGATGTCGAGGTGATCGGATGTCGAGATAAACGCGGTAGAATCTGGGCATGGCCGGACGCGCGATCAGGAATACATCTCGCGTGGTCTTCTGCGTTTGCGGGCTGACTTCGCTTTTCACCGGCTTTTTTTATGCGCAACTGCGCGGCGTTGAGTTGCCGGTGGAGAGCGAGTGGATCCCGTTTGTGGCCGTGTTCGCGGTGGTGGGCCTGGTCAGCGTCGCGGTTGGGGTTCTGCCGAGCAAGTGGACGGCGCGGCTGTGCAAGATGGATTGGCAGGATCCGCGACTGTTCGGCACACCGCTCAAGGTGCTTAGCGGATTCGCCGCCATCGCTTATCTGGTGGCGGTGGTAGCGGATTACGCTCCGCACCGCTGGAACCTCGATCCGCAAATCATGCTGGTGCTGTGCCCAATGTATTTTGTGAAAATGACGTTCGATCCGGCGCCCAGGGAAATCTTTTTGATGCTGGCTCCGATGAACGCGGCGGTGTTCGGATCTGTCGGGCTTACGCTGAGTTACGCGTGGCTGACATTTCGCAAACGTGCCTGAAGCTTCACTTGGGATGAGCCTTGCCGTTGTCGGCCATCTGGTTCAGCCACTGGCGCGCCGTAGCCGCTTCCGGACGATCGGAGTGATCGCGGAGAAACTGGCGAAGCGTCTGTGCAGCCTCGTCGTAACGGCCAACCGCGGCCAGCGATTGCGCCACAACCAGTTCGATTTGCGGCGCTTTTCCGTTTGAGGATGAAAGCGCGGCCTGGGACATTTGGAGCGCCTGGTCGTAGCGGCCCACACCGTAATAAGCTTTGGCCAGCGCCCAGCGCGTGTCCCAGGAGGAAGCGGGCTTGAGTTCGAGGGCCTTTTCCAGCGGCGCGATTGCCGCGTTGTTTTTCCCCTGATTGCACAGAGCCATGCCGAGTGCAGCCAAAGCGTTGGCGTGGGATGGGTCAAGCTGCGTGGCTGTTTCCAGTACCTCCTGCGCTTTGGACCAGTCGCGTTGCCTCAGGAAAATCACACCCTGCACATATAAGACGTCGGGATGGCCGGGCGCGAGCCGGATGGCTTCGCTGGCGTGCTTCTGCGCTTCTGCCAAGTTTTCAGCAGCGAGCGATTGCAGGGCCTGATCGAGAGCTTTCTTGGCGTTGGGCGCGAGCAAGGCACGGCCCGGAACACCGGTCGGGCTGGCAGACAAAGCCTGCAGATAGATATCCACCTGCTCTTTGCCGCTGGCATGGATCGAAACCTCTTTCTGGGCGATGGCATATCCGGCAGCTTGCACGAGCACGGTGAAGTCGCCGAGACGGTTGACTACGAGTTCGGCGCGGCCGTTGCTGGTCTCCGCTTGTGCGACCGGAGAACTGCCGAGAGTCACACGGACCATGGCCGATGAGGAAACGAGCGCGCCAGAAGGGCTGTGCACGATTACGCTGAGGGCAACGCCACGGCCACGCATCTCCGTTGCAGCTGAGCCGGTATCTTGCGCGTGGGAAGAGCACAAGAACAACAGGCCGAGCAGGAAAGAGAGCTGGAGTCGAAGATTTGACGCCAGGCGGCTGGTTGCAGGCGCTTCGCCTGGACGCTGTAATCTCTGAACTCGCGAACCAGGCATGGCGCTCTCCACCGCTGGCGAGAAACTATGCCAAAGGGAGAAACTGCGGTCAAGGGAATTAAAGTAACGGTAGCGTCCTGATTTGACTTCGACGGTGGTACGCGGTCTAAAAGCGGGTTCCTCACCGCGCCTTCGGCCCGGTTCGGAATGACAAATTACGGAGAAACTGCTGTCAAGGGAATTAAATTAGCGGTAGCGTCCTGATTTGACTTCGACGGTGGTACGCGGTCTAAAAGCAGGTTCCTCACCGCGCCTTCGGCCCGGTTCGGAATGACAAATTTAGGACACTACCAAATTAGCGTTATTAGACTAATGCCCTTTCGGGTGCTTGAGTCGTACCCCGCATCTGCTTCACGCGTTCATAAATCTTGCCGTACTCGCGGGCGGAGGCGTTCCAGGAAAAGTCTTTGTTCATGCCGTTGCGCATCAGGACTTGCCATGAGGTTTGATCGCGGAAAGCGTTGAGCGCCTCGCGGATGGTCAGCAGCAGCGCTTCGCCGTTATAGTCGGTGAACTTGAAGCCTGTACCTTTGCCGGTGCGAGCGTCCCATGGCTCGATGGTGTCGTCGAGGCCGCCAGTCGCGCGCACGATTGGCACGGTGCCGTACTTCAAACTGTAAATCTGATTCAGGCCGCAAGGTTCGTAGCGCGAAGGCATCAGGAACATATCCGCTCCGGCTTCAATCTTGTGGGCCAGCGCGTTGTCGTAGGCCACCTTGACCGCGATCTTGTGGGGAAACTGCTTGTGCAGGCGCAGAAACAATTCTTCATACGCCTTGTCTCCGCTTCCGAGAGTCACAATGATCATTTCCTCGCGCGCCAACCGGTCGGCAACCTGCGCGATCAGATCGAAGCCTTTCTGCGCCGCGAAGCGCGACACGATTCCGATCACGGGCAGCTTGGGGTCAGCGTTGGCGACGGCGAAGGCGGCCAGCAGATCCTGCTTGCACCTGGCCTTGCCGGAAAGATCCTGCGGAGAAAACTTCGCCACGGTGAATTTATCGGTCTGCGGGCTCCATTCCTCGTAATCGACTCCGTTGAGAATTCCTGTGACCGTGGCGGCGCGGTTGTGCAGCACTCCTTCCAGGCCGAATCCGTATTCGGTGGTTTGAATTTCCTGACTGTATTTGCGGCTGACGGTGGTCACATAGTCCGCATAGGCGAGCGCACCTTTTAGAAAGTTGACCTGCCCGAAAAACTCCATCCCTGTCATAGTGAAAAGATCCCACGGCAGCATGAGCAAGGGAAGCGTTTCGGGCGGGAACAATCCCTGATACCCCATGTTGTGGATGGTGAAGACCGTTCCCACATCGCGGAAGGCCGGGTCCTCGTCGTAGATCGTGCGGAGGAGAACCGGAATCAGCGCCGCCTGCCAGTCATGACAGTGAAAAATCTGCGGCACGCCCAGAATTTTTGCGGCTTCGAGCACCGTGCGTGAAAACAGCGCGAAGCGCTCGGCGTTGTCGGGATAATCGCCCGCGGAGGTTCCATAAAGCGCTTCGCGATCGAAGTAGGGCGGATATTCGACAAAATAAAATTTCACTCCGCCTTGCGTGCCTCCAAAAACAACGGAGGCAAAACGATAATGATCGTCGAAGGGGATAGTCACGCTGGGCACCACCACGGCGGGATCGCTCAGCTTGGTCTGGCGATAGCGCGGCAAATAGACGCTGACCTGATGCCCCAGCGCGGCCAGAGCGCGGGGCAGCGCGCCCACCACGTCCGCCAGTCCGCCGGTCTTGGAGTAGGGAACCCCTTCGGAAGCGGCAAATGCAATATTCATGAAGACGAAACCTCCGAGCGGCCCACGCAAATGGCGGCGCACGCTATGATGAATGAAGAATGCAGACCGGGATCAGCAGCCGCGCCCGCCATTGACGCGTACGCTTTGCCAGTCTACGTTCCCGAGGGTCAACGTGCCAAGAGCCGCTTCCGTACAGCGTCCGCAATCCAAGCCGAAGTTAGGACAACATTTTCTGGACAGCACCGACGCCGCGACGCGTATTGTGGACGGGCTGGGCGACATTTCGCAAAGCACTGTGCTTGAAATCGGTCCCGGGCGGGGCATTCTGACCAACTTGCTGGCGCGGCGCGCGCGGCGGCTGATTGCGGTGGAGCTTGACCGCGTGCTCGCGGCACAACTCCGGCTGCAGTTCAGCATGGCGCGGAATGTGGAGATCATCGAGGGTGACGTGCTGGCCATCGATTTCGATTCCCTGTTCGGCCCCAAGCCGGGCCTGAGCCGTCCGGGCATAGAAATTAAGCCTGAGGCGATAAAAGTGGTGGGCAATCTTCCTTTCTACATCACTTCCGATATTCTTCTGCGCCTGTTTAAGTATTCGAGATACTTTGGCAGCATGGTGATCATGGTGCAGCGCGAAGTGGCCGACCGCATCGCGGCCGAACCCGGTGGAAGCGAGTATGGCCTGCTCTCGGCGACCGCTCAGTTGAACGCTCGTGTGGAAAAGCTGTTTACGCTGCCGCCGGATGCGTTCGTCCCGCCGCCGAAAGTTCACTCGACCGTGTTGCGGCTGACCATTGATCCGCAGCAGGAAAAGCTGGGAGTGGCGGGTGACGGCTTCATTGATTTCCTTCGACTCTCGTTCGCGCAGAAGCGCAAAACGCTGTGGAACAATCTGAAGGGCGCTTACGACGAAGCCGCGTTAAAGCGCGCACTTGCGGAAGCCAAGGTAAAGGCCACGGTCCGAGCCGAGACGTTGAGCCTGAAGCAAAGTGCTGCCGTCTTCCGTGCGTTGCGCCCAGCGAAGTCCCGGTCGTAGAGTACGCTGTTGGTCCCGTAGTCGAGCGCCAGCAGTCAGGCGTCCGTAGTTAAGCCAAGGGAGGGGCCATGGCTGACACGCTCTTGCGTCGTCCGGCAGTCGCAGGACGATTCTACCCCGGAGATCGCGACGAATTGCGGGAAGACGCGCAGGCATATCTCTCACAGCCGGAGTTTGCGCAACAGCCGCTGGTTCGCGCGATCGGCTGCATCGCTCCTCATGCCGGCTACATGTATTCCGGGCACGTGGCGGGTGCGGTGTTTGCGCGGATTGAGATTCCGCAACGCTGCATCGTGCTCGGCCCCAACCACACCGGCATGGGACATCCGCTGGCCATAAATATCCAGGGCGCCTGGCAAACGCCGTTGGGCGAAGTCCCGATTGATGAAGTTCTCGCCGGCGCATTGCAGGCACGCTTCCCCGCACTGCAGGAAGATTCTGCGGCGCATCGTGCCGAACACGCCATTGAAGTGGAATTGCCCCTGCTGCAGGTTCGTCAGCCACAGCTCCGCTTCGTGCCCATCGCGGTGCGTACCGGGCGAGTGGAAATTCTTGAACTGCTGGGCAAGGCCATTGCCGAGGTCGTTTCAGAGCAAGGCGACGCCATCCTGATCGTCGCCTCGAGCGACATGAACCATTACGAATCGGACGTGATCACTCGCGCCAAGGATCATCAGGGGATTGAGCGAATCCTCAGCCTCGATCCGCGCGGACTTTACGACGTGGTCATCCAGCAGCACATCGGAATGTGCGGAGTTGAGCCCTCGGTCACGATGCTGGCCGCTGCGCGCGAATTGGGAGCGAAGTCCGCGGAGTTGGTAAAGTACGCGACCTCGGGCGACGTTTCTGGCGACCGGGAGATGGTCGTGGGGTACGCGGGCGTGGTGGTGATGTGAGCGACTGGCCCAGACAGCACTGCGCCTATTCGACTCTAATGATGCGCTCCCGAATGTACGGTCGATGTTGATGAACTGTGTGGGCTCGACGATGATGACAGAGGTTCCGGGCCAGACGGCTCGGCTAGCGTAAAGCCCCTGGCGGAGATGGCGGCAAATTGCGGCTCAACGTGAAGTTCCACGGTTCCAGTTCTGGTCACCTGCTTATTCAGGTGGCTGAGATTATCGAGCGAGCCCCGCGGAATTCCTATGCCGGCCGAACCGTTATTCAGAACCAGCCGAGACGGCATCAGGGACAGCTCTCCGCCCTTGCCCACAACAACAGTCTTGGTCGCGCCTGTGGTTGGTGCGACCAGCGGGTTGACATGCACTAGAGTCGTCGGCTTGTAGCTGGGCGCGGTTACCCAGGAGTTCCAACCGCCGGGCTGCCACATCCAGCCGTTGGAGGGAATGTAGAGCCAGTTGCCGTAGTGGTAGGGCAGCCATCCCCAGGGATAGGCCGAGGCAAACATGTAGCCCAGGCCGGGATACCAGCCCCATGCGCCGTCCGCGAATGGATCCCAACCGATGCCGGTGAAATAGGGCTGCCACAGCGTGCCGTAGCCGGCAACATTGCTGTACGAACCGTAATAATTCAGATCGCTGGTGCCGTAGCCGTAGGGAGATGAATTGTACGAATTGTTCCTGGAGTACTGATCGTAGTAGCTGGTAGCGTTGCGATCCCACGAGTCGAGCGGAGCTTCGGCAACGCCGTTCCCCACTTTCGATTTGTCGTCGTTCGATTCGTCAAAAGTCGCGGTCTGATTCTTGGCGACCATGACTTTTCCTGCCGGCCCTTCGACTTCCGCTTCGCCCCTGAACACTGCCAAGTGGGCATAGGTAGCAGTCGCGTCAGCGCGGACATGCCCTGGGCGATCAAGCGTGGCCGTTTCTCGCGAGAAGGTCAGCGTGATCTGGTCTTTATCCTTGGCGCGCCAGTTCACATAGGCCGTGCCCTCGACGAGCGAAACCTGCGACAGGCGCTTGCCGGAATCGTCGAGACCGAGCGAGGAAAATTCCACCTCTGTGCCCGGGCCGAGGCGCATCGCGCTGCCGTCTTCGAACTCAACTTCGGCGCGGCCATTTTCGCCAGTACGGAGCTGCGTCCCCTGCGTGATGGGAAGGTTGAGGAACGCATTTTCGAATCCCAGGCCGGTGTTCTTGTCGATCTGCACCGAGCCTTGCACGTCGCTGAGGCGGACGATGCGGGCTTGCGATCCGGCGAAAGCCGGCAACGCCAGAAGCGCGGAAACCGCAAGCGCCAGAAAGATGAAATTGAGATTCGACGATCGCAGCGACGAGGAAAGAGGATTCGACATGGCAACCTCCCGAGCGTTTCCAGCCCTATTAGAACCTTGCGCTATTAGAACACGGTTTTACGGCGGGGGTTGTAAAACTTGGGTCAACCGGTGTTCTTCAGAACCGTAAGAATCCGTGGGCGACTCCGCTGGCGTCGTAGTAATAGCCGGTAATGGTTCCGCTGGCATTGATACTTATCGCCTGCGTGCCGGTATAACCCGCGGTGCCGGCCTTGGGTGCGTTGAACGCAGTGATGGCGCCGGCCGTATCGCGCACAAACGCTTGATACGCGCCGGAATTGAGAATCATGTATCCCACGACCTGCCCACCGTCGTTGAGCGCCAAGGCATAAGTACCGTCGAATGTTCCCGTACCGGCTCCTGGGCCCGAAAACGTAGTGATCGTGCCATTGGAGTCGCGCAGAAAACCGTATTCGATCCCCGAGCTGTCAAGAAAATTTCCCGCTATCTGCCCGCTCTTGTTGATAGACATGGGGAAAGTCGTCGTGGCGCCGGAAGGCAGAAATTCTGTTGTCTTTCCGTGTTGGTCTTCGATAAAGCCGTAATCCAGCCTGGTGGCGTCGATGGTGCCGGCGGTTTCTCCGCTGTCATTGATGGCTTGGGTGACGGAGCTGGCCAGCAAGTTGGTGAACTCGCCCGATGAATTGCGGACGAACCCGTGGTCAACAACGAAGGGCGAGCCGATCGAATACCAGCCACAGACTTCGCCGGAGTCGTTGATTCCTGTGATCGACGTGTCGGACGCGCCTGCGTAAGGAACGGCGACCAGCGTAATGGTTCCGTCCACTTCGCGGATAAAGGTAAAGGTTCCGTCATCGTAGTAGTAGCCGGCAATCTGTCCGCTGCTGTTGATCCCGACAACACTCATGCTGAGGGTGCCGTTGCTCACATCGAAGGTAGTGATGGTTCCGTTCGCATCGCGGATAAAGCCGTGGTAAAGGGAGTCCGGGCCCAGGTATGTGCCCGCCACTCCTCCGCTGGCGTTGATGGCAGTCGCGTAGGTAAGAACGGCGCCGGGCACGTCAAAGGAGACGAACTTGTGAGAGGCGGCGGCAGGAATCGCCAGCGCGGCAAGGACCATCCCCAGGATTGCGGGGCAGGAGAGTAGGCGCGAACGCAGAGAAGGAAGAAGAGTAGGCACAAAACACCCCCAGGGTGGATGGGTACCATTTTGTGGTGAAAACCCGCGCCCGTCAAGCCTTTTGCAAAATTAGGTCGTGGTTGTATCAGGGCACGCCTTCGAGGCGTGCCGTAAGAGCATGGTAGAGGATTGATCGGCTTCAGCCGCTGCGGCCACGCGCACAAGGCACAGCGGCTAAAGCCTTTTCCCACGCAGCCGTTCAACGGCATCGCTGAAGCGATGCCCTGATACGAACCCGTGAAGCGATGCCCTGACACGAACCCGTGAAGCGAAGCCCTGATACGAACCCTCGGAGGCAAACTGCGCCAGCACCGCAAATCCCCCCGCACTCGCAGGCGGAACTCGGGACGAATAAGGTCATTTTAGGGCTGGAGCCATATCCATGATGCGGCGGGCGCGGGCACGCCCGACATTCATGACCGATGCATCGTCGTAAATTTCCTGCAGGATGGGTTTGACGGCTTGCAGTTCGGTAAGTTCCCCGCGCCGCACCTCGCCTTCCATGCGCTTCAGTTCGTCGTCGAGAGCCAGCTTCTGGTAGCGGCGAAAGTAAGCCAGCCTGCGGCCGTATTCGAGCGTAGCGCCCACGCTCTGAAACAGGACGGTCAACTGCTGCACGGCGGGCACGTTCGAGAAGTTAAATTCCGCGGAGGAGTGGTGTTGGCCGTCGGTATAGGTCAGTTTCTTGGCTCCGGTGAACGCCAGATTCTTCTTGCCACTGTCGACTTTGCCGGAAAAATATTTGGCCTGCGCCGCCAGATCAAAGATGCGTGTACGAGTATCGTGGGAAAGCTGAAAATCGCTCTGAAAGGGATCGCCTGCATCTGAGTCTGGAGTCAGCTTTCCGGTGGATTCGTAGCGAGCCTGGCCATCGTTTTGCACCGTGATGGAGTAGTGCTCGGGATTGGATTTCGGAAAATCGACGGAAAACGCGATGGTCGCGGGATCTCCCGCCGGAGCGGCTAGGCAAGCGGAGAAGATCAGAACGATTACGAAAACGCTGCGAAAAAGAGCGCGCCAGCTCGCGCCTGGGGAAGTCAATTTGTGACTAGCGGTCATTTCTCGGCAGTCGTTTCCCTTCGCTCATGTTCCTGCGATCGTTTCCCTAGATCATTCGGATGACCCGTAAGCCTAATCGGTTCGTGTGAATTATGCCAAATCTCACAGACTCTGGCCTAGCGGCCCACCGCGCGCTGCCGCTGCAGCGTGCCTGCGGTATGCAGATGGCAAATGGCGATGGCCAGCGCGTCGGATGCATCCATGGGTTCGGGCGGCTCTGCGAGTTCGAGCAGGCGCGTCACCATGTGTTGCACTTGCTGTTTTTCGGCGCGTCCGTAGCCTACGACCGATGACTTGATGGTGAGCGGCGAGTACTCTGCAACTTCCAACCCGGCCGCTGCGGCGGCCAGCATGGCCACCCCGCGCACCTGCCCTAACTTGAGCGCCGACTTCACATTGAGCGCATAAAAAACATCTTCGATGGCGACTTCATCCGGCTGGTGCTGGGAAATGATGGCGCCCAGATGCATGTAGATGCGCGACAGGCGGCGCGGCAACGGATCGCGCGGGGAAAGCTTGATGGCTCCGCAGGTCAGGCAGCAAAGTTTGCCTGACGGATGCATCTCAACCACACCGTAGCCGGTATACTCGCCTCCGCAATCAATACCGAGAACCCGCATCAGGTGAAGTGTAGCGCGGAAATGAGAGGCCGAGGCAAAGGATTTCGTGCACGCAGCCTCATGTGCTTGCTTTGATGGTACCCTAGTGTTTTCCGAACGATTGCGGCCCCAGCATTCCTATCTCCTTATCGCGGGCTCCAGGTTTCGCCCGCCGCCAGGGGTGCATTCCGCGGATGAACGACGAATCCTGAACGACGAATCCTGAACTCGTAGGAATGCCGCATCCTAGTTGAGGAGCGAGGCTAAGGAGCAACGATGAAAATCGGCATGTTAACCGGTGGCGGCGACTGTCCTGGCCTGAACGCCGTGATCCGGGCGGTGGTGCGCAAGGGAATTTTTCATTATCACGATGAGTTTGTGGGCTTTCTCGAGGGTTGGCGCGGCCTGATCGAAGACCAGAGCATGAAGCTGGATCTGGAGGCGGTGCGCGGAATTTTGCCCCGTGGCGGGACGATTCTGCGGACTTCGCGCACCAATCCTTCCAAACGGCCAGACGGCATCGCGCGTTGCCTGGCGACAATCGCGGCCCACAAACTTGACGCCCTGATCGCCATTGGCGGCGACGATACGTTGTCGGTCGCACAGAAGCTGTACGAGAACGGAGTGAAAGTGGTCGGCGTGCCCAAGACTATCGACAACGATTTGGGCGGCACTGACTACACCTTCGGATTCGACACGGCTTGCAATATTGTGTGCGAGGCCATCGATCGGGTGCACACCACCGCCGAGGCCCACAACCGCGTCATGGTGGTGGAGGTGATGGGACGCGATGCCGGATGGATCGCGCTCCACAGCGGCATGGCTGGCGGAGCGGACGTTATTCTGATTCCGGAGCGCCCTTTCGACGTGGACCAGGTCGCCGAGTCGATTCGCCAGCGGCACGAGCGCGGCCGCTACTTCTCGATCATCGTGGTGGCAGAGGGCGCAAAGTTCGCTCAATCGGAGGCAGCGCCCGTGGTGCAGGACATGGGCAAAGACGAATTCGGCCACGCCAAACTAGGCGGCATTGCCAACGTTCTGGCCCGCGAAATTGAAAAACGCACCGGCTTCGAAACTCGCGCCGTAGTGCTGGGCCACATTCAGCGCGGCGGCTCCCCGAGCGCCTTCGACCGCGTCCTGGCTACGCGCTACGGCCTGGGCGCAGTCGACATGGCGCATCGCGGCGAGTTTGGCTGCATGGCGGCGCTGCGCGCCAATAAGATTGTGACCATCCCGTTGCAGGAAGCGATTTCCAAGAATCGCGTGGTCGACGATGAAATGATCCAGATCGCTGACGGGCTCTTTGAAGAGCATCCGGTAAAAGAAGCGGCCAACAAGTAGGCCGGCGCGCGTAGAGTCCCCAACTGACGTCATCGTGAGCGCAGCCGTTTTTCGGGCGGAGGGTAGGATCTCCTCCTCTCACGCGTTGTGGGCCTTGAGATCCCTCGGCCCGCTGGTAGAAGCGCGGGCCTTCGGGATGACGCCGCAGCAGTGGCAATGCGGGTCATGCTTCTTTGCGATTTGTCTTCCTGGCGAGCCGGCTCGGATACACTGTTCCCTGTCCACGCGGACCAGGGAATGCGCCTCAGACCTCAGCTCTGGCTTCTCCTCAGTGTGCTGGTTGCGTTCGTCGCCTGGCTTTATATGAGCCGGGTGCTGCTGCCGTGGGAGCATTATTTCAACGTCGAGGCCGGAACCATGAAAGCGGCTCTCGGCGATCTTTATTCGCCTTGGCTGGGCACGCGGGACTTACTGCAAAGGCGCATGAATCCGTATGGGCCTGAGGTGACGCACGAGATTCAGGGGGCCTTCTATGGGCATGACATTGAGCCGCAGAGCGCGACTGGATCGCGAATCACCGATGAACAGCGCTTCGCCTACCCTGTTTATGTGGTGTTCTTGCTGGCTCCCACCAGCGGGATAGAGTTTGAAACGGTGCATGCCTGGGCTCCGTTTGTGCTCATGGGTGCCGTCGGTGTCAGCGTGGGGCTTTGGGTGTCGTTTCTGCGCTGGCGCGTTTCGGCGATTACCGCCATGGCGATCATTCTGTTCGTGCTGGCCTCGCCCCAAATTGCGCAAGGGCTGCGGCTTCGCCAGATCGGACTGCTGGTCGCCGCGATGATCGCATTGGCTGCGTGGCTGGTGCGGCGCAACTGGTTGCTGGCAGCGGGCGCTCTGCTTGCCTTCTCAACCATCAAACCGCAGATGAGTATTTTGCCGATTGCATGGTTCCTGCTGTGGAGCGCTGGCGATTTTTCGCGACGATGGCGGCTGCCCGCGAGTTTCTGCGGGACGCTCGCTTTGCAGATTGGAGCCGGGGAATTCGTTTTGCCGGGATGGCCTCGCGATTTTGTGGCTGGACTGGCTGCATACCGGCGATATGGGCCGATGACGACCTTGTTGCAGCTCACACTGGGAAGATCGCTGGGAGTAATCGTCGCGGCGGCCGCGGTGGTTGGGCTGCTGGCCTGGGGATGGGTGAATCGCAAACACGCCGCGGACTCGCCTGAGTTCGCCCGGACACTGGCAATGTTCTTCGTGGTAGCGGCATTCGCTTTGCCGCTGATGCCGCCATTTAATCAGGTTCTGCTGATTCTGCCGGCCCTCATGATTATGCGAGATTGGTCCCGGTTGCCGCAGTGGGCGCGAATCGCGTTGATTGTCTGCATAAGCTGGCCGTGGGCCGCGTCGCTGGCGATGGTGGCGTTTTCTCCCTCGACTAGATCTTTGTCGCAGCTGCCGTTGTTGCCCTCGGGGCTGGTTCTGTTTTTTCCGTTGCTGCTATTCGTGTCGCTCATGGCACGGCGGTCCTCCGTTTCGTTCTTAGAACCTGCCGCGCGACGCGCTTAGTCCAGTACCATGATGACTTCATGAGGACGCGAGTCCCTGGCACTTGGCTAACCGTGAAGCGCTTGCGCGCCCACGCTCTTCTGGTGGGCGTGACGCTGTGGTCGCTGTATCTCTGGACACTGGCAACTCCCGGACTGCGCGACCGTAACGGCAAGCTCAAAGGGACGGACTTCCTGCATTTTTATACCTTGGGGTCGCTGGCACTTGAACATCGCGGGGCGGATTTGTATGACATGGAGAAGCAGGCGGCGCTAGCGGCCCAGCGCGTTCCCCAGGCTGCGGGTCTCCGGTATCTGCCGTTATATCCACCGCAGTTGTCGATCCTGTTTGCGCCGTTCGCGCGTCTTTCTTACGGATGGGCCTTGGCGCTCTGGTGGATGTGTAACGGCCTTATCTATGCGATTTGTTGTTACGGCATTTGGAGGGCTTGCCCGAACTTGCGTGGGCACGGCGGACTCGTCGCGTTACTGGCAGCGGCATTCCCAGCATTCTTTCATGTGATTGCCTGGGGCCAGACTTCGGCTCTGGCTCTCGCCTGCTTCACGCTGATGTTCTTCTTTCTGCGCAATCGCCAGGAGTTTATCGCCGGGCTGGTTCTGGGTTGCCTGATTTTCAAGCCGCAACTGGGGTTGGCGGCGGCCATCGTCTTCATTATGCTGGGAGCGTGGAAGGTTGTGACCGGAGCGATGGTTGCCGCGACCGCGCAACTTGCGGCTGGAGTCTTGTATTACGGTAAACAGCCGCTGTGGCACTGGATTCACAGGCTGGCCAATGCGGACTCTCTGCTGCCGCTGCTTGAACCGAAACCTTACCAGACGCATTGCCTGCGCACGTTCTGGGCAATGATCGTGCCCTGGCCAGCGCTCGCGTCGGGATTGTATGCAATCAGTGCAGTGGTGGTTCTGGCCTTGACGCTTGCCTTGTGGAGGCGGCCCGGCACAGCATTATCTCTGCGCTACTCTGCGCTCTTGCTGGCCACGGTTCTGATCTCGCCGCATCTCACGATCTACGACTTGGTGATTCTTGCTCCAGGCTTGCTGCTGCTTGCCGATTGGCTGCTTGCGCAGCGGCCAGACGCGGCGGGCAGGATGGGAAGTCTTCTCTATCTGGTGTATATGCTGCCGCTGTTATCGGTGGTAACGCTGTGGACGCATGTGCAACTCTCGGTGGCGGCGATGTTCGTGCTGCTTTCCGTGATCGAGAGAGTCTCGCACCGGGCGGGGCCTGCCGTTGTCGGACAAGTCTAGTCACACAAGGCTAGTCAAACGAGTCTAGTCGAATCAGGCTAGTCTGAACTTATCGGCCGAACAAGAACGCCAGCGCCTGCGGAAACCGCCGCGCCCACGCCGATTCATGGTGGGGCGCGCCTTCATCGAGCACCAGCATTAAGCGCTTATCGTCCAATCCCGCGCGGCGGAAAATTCCCGCCAACTCCCGCGTATCGTGCACCATGCTGCGATCGCGCTCCGGGCGTCCGGCTTCTGCGGTTCCCATCGCCAAAGAAATTCGGTCGGGCCAGCGCTCGACCTGGCGGCTGTCGCGGATGATTTGCCGGTTCGATGCCCATAGCGAAGGACTCTCCAGCAACAACCGCCCGAAGACTTCGGGACGCGCGATTACGGTGGAGAGCGAGATCAGAGCGCCCAGCGAAGAGCCTCCCAAGCCCGTATTCTCCGGGCCGGAAGCGACGCGATAATTTCTCGCCATGAACGGCATGACTTCCTTGATCAGAAAGTTGGGATAGCGATGTCCGCGCACGCGCAGGATCACGGGATGCATGGAACGGTGCGGCATGTATTCGCGGATGCGGTCGCGCCCCGTATTGTCGATGCCCACAAAGATCATCGGGGGCACAACGCCTTCTCGAATCAGGCGGTCACCGGTTTCGTCGACCTGCCATTCCACGCCAGTGAATGAGGTGGAAGGCTCGAACAGGTTCTGACCGTCGTTCAGATAGAAAACGGGATAGCGGCGGCCGCCATTGGCAGGATCGTCATAGCCCGGCGGAAGCCAGACGCGTAAAAACCGCGCGTTGCGAAAAATGCGGCTTTGAAATTCGTGCAGGCGGAGGTCGCCGGTTGCGCCCTGGGCGCGGATAAAGGGCGCGCCTTCCGCGCCGCGATTCTGATTTTTCTGGAATGTTTCCATCCGGGAGAGTGCGCTTTCAGAATACAACATCCGTCAGGGCAGGCTGCAGCCCGACTTCTCGCTCAACTGCTGCAATGACAGCACGCCTTCTTTCGGCGGATCGGCGCCAAACTGCCAACTGGGAAACAACGTGACACCGGCCGCTTTGCACTCAGGCGTCAGCTCATGCGGGTGCTCCTTGGTCACACACTCCACGTAGGGCACGTATTGGAAAGATGAGCCAAACTCCGCCTTCTGATCTTTGCAATGCGGACACCAGAACAAGCCATACATCTTTGCGTGTTTCGTGGCTAAACATTGCGCGAAGGAATCGTAGGTATGGTTCTCGGGGCCAGGGGCCGCGTCAGGCACGATAGTCGACTCGAGTTTCTGCTTCTGATAGTGCCTCAAGGTCAGAACCCCGGCGATCAGCAGAACAAGACCAGCGCCAATGATGGCAAGATTTCTTCCCATTGCTGGACTTGATTGTTTCTTGTCGGGCGCTTTCTGCTTCTCTTCCCCAGCCATCGTCTAGTTTTTATATCACGACGATCGGGCGACATGGGGTCACGCAATGGGGTCACGCGATGATGTTCAGGGCTCCGGGCAGTACGTCAAGTTCCTCACAGTGCAAGGTCAGCACTTCCCCATCGACCATTACATCGACGGGAGCCGGGAGATTGAACTCCACGCGCCGCACGGCAGCGTGTTCGGCCAGCGGATGCTCGATGTGAGTACCGTCGTACAAGCCCGGCAGATTGCGAATCAGCCCCAGGCGGCCGATCGGTCCCCAGCGAACGTACTCGATCAGGCCGTCATCGACTGCGGCCTTGGGAGCGATCATCATGGTGCCGCCGGTGAACTTGCTGTTGTTGAAGGTCACGAACAGGCAAGGGCGGGTGTCGAATTTCTTCTGACCGTCATTCTCCGGCACGTCATTCTTCGGCCCTTCATTCTCCGGCCCTTCAATGCGCAGGGGAAAAGCCCGGCGGTTGAAGCGTGCGAGCGTGAGGAAAATCGAAGCAAAGTAGCCCAGTTCTCCCCATGCGCTGAAGCGACGGGCGCGCAGGGCCGCCACATCGGCGGTAAATCCGACGCTGAGCAGATTGAGGTAATGGATTTCGCCGGCGCGATGACGCAACCTGATCACATCACAGGGGCGACTGCGATGGGCAAGCAACGATTCGATAGCATACTCGACGCCGCGATCGCTGAAGTCGCGCAAAAAAGAGTTCCCCGTGCCCAGCGGGAGAAATCCGAGCGTGGGCCGATCGCCAGCGGTTGCTTGGGGAAAAAGGCCGTTAATAATTTCGTAGGAAGTGCCATCGCCGCCGACGGCAATGAAGTTGCGCACGCCGCGGGCATAGGCTTGGCGCGCAATTTCCGTCGCCTGGCCGGCGGCGTTGGTCGATGCTGTCTCGATTGGCAGACCGCCGGAGCGAAGACGTTCGAGCGCGGGGCCGAGCAGCTTGCGGCACCGGCGTCCGCCGGCCGCGGGATTCACAATGGCGAGATAGTTTTGACCCACAGTGTTTCGATCGCCCAAAGCGCAGAAGCCTTTGCCGACGTCGCGCCCACGGTCCCACTGAAGCTACAACGCTACGATTGCTGTTCGCGGCAGCGAGTTCCCCATCTCTTCCGCCAACGCTTGCCGCTTGATCTTCATGGATGCGGTGCGGGGAAAATCCTGCTCCCAGACCACGTATCCGCTCACGCGTTTGAAATCGGGCAAGCGCTGATTTCGCGTCGAGATTTCCTGCAACATTTGCCCGTCGAACGTCTGTTTCTGTTCCAGCCGCAACACCAACACCAGAGATTCAGCGCCTAATTCCTTCTTCGGCCAAACGTAGTTGTCCGCGAAGATGACGTACTCTTTGACCGGTAGTCCATCGAAAATATTTTCGATGTCTTCGGGATAAATGTTTTTTCCGCCTTCGGTCACGATCATGTTTTTCTTGCGGCCGTGCAACTGTAAATGACCGTGAGAGTCAAAGCGGCCCAGATCGCCCGTCAGCAGCCAGCCATCGACGATCGTCTCCAGCGTGAGTTCGGGATCATCCAGATAGTGCGACATGACGGTCTTGCTGCGCACCGCAACTTCTCCAATGCCCTCGCCATCGGGATTCAGCAGGAGCAACTCGACTCCGGGAAGCGGCTTGCCGACCGTGTCCGCACGAAACGGCTTCAGATCGTTAAGCGTGAGCGCAGTTCCCGCCTCCGTGAGCCCGTAACCGTTGATCACCGGAACGCCGAGATCGTAGAAAAACTGAATGGTCGAGGGCTCCATGAATGCGCCGCCGGTGAACACAGCGAGCAGTTCGCCGCCAAAGGCGGTGTGCACTCCCGCAAGCAGCTTGCGGCTCAGCTTTACCTTGGGCTGGCGGCGGGTGAGCGTGCGATTGACCCCGATCATCATGTTCAGCATCGCGCGTTTCCACGACGGCAACTCCTCAAATTTGGCGCGCAGGCCGCGCTCCAGATTTTTGACGATCATCGGAACCAAGGCGACATAGGTGATGCGGTAACGCACGAAAGCATCGCGCACAAATTCCGGACGCAGGGTTCGCAAGTGCACCACGCACGCGCCGCACACAAACGGCCCGATGAATCCGACCATGAAATCGATGGCGTGATTGGTGGGCAGAATGCTGAGATAGCGCACGCCCGGCCAGAACGGATACCACGCCGTCAACGAGCGGCACTGCTCCAGATAATTTTCGTGCGTGAGCACGCAGCCCTTGGGCCGGCCGCCAGTGCCCGACGAGTAGACGATGCAGGCCACGTCGTCTTTCTGACGCATGACGAAGTCCGGCGTGCCTTTGCGTTTGAAGTCTTCCCAGCGGAACGCTCCGGCCAAGTCCGCTCCCGGTGGCGCCTCCGTGACCAGAACAAGTTTGGTCCCAATCCGCTGGAATTCCGGGCTTTCCGTGATCGCGCGCCACAGGTGGTACTCGACCATGAGCACCTTGGCCTTAGAGTGCGCGAGCAATTGCAGATGTTCTGCGGCCGAGAGTTTGTAGTCGAGCGGAACCAGCACGCCGCCGCAGTAAAACACCGCGTAGGCCGAGATCAGCCACTTCGACTGATTCGTCATGATGATGGCGCAGCGTTCACCGGGATCGAAATCCGCGTCTTCGAGCGCGCGGGTCAGAGGCGTGGCAATCTCTTTGAAATCGGAATAAGTGAGGCGAAGTTTTTCGCGGTCTCGCTCCGCCTCAATCAGGCACACCTCACTCGCGAAGCGATCCAGCGCGTCCCGCAGCGCCGCGCCCAGGCATGTGTACTGGCGAAGATCGAGCATAGAAAACAATTGTTGATTCTTGATTTTAGATTGTTGATTGAAAACCTGCCGTCTGCCGGCAACGATATGTGCCTTGGGAATCAACAATCAGAAATCAGCAATCAACAATGGCTTTCTCACAGCCGCGACTGAATTTTGCCCGCGAGCGTGCGGAAATCGGTCACGCCCTGCAGTTCATAGTCCGGAAGCTCGACGTGAAAATGATTCTCCAGGCGCGTGAGCAGATCGAGCGTCTGCAGGCTGTCGATGCCGAGCGCCTTGAAGAAATCGCCGTCGGGCGAAAGCTTTTCGCGCGAGACTTTGAAATGGGCTGCGGCCAGGGTGAGGATTTCATCCAGCGTTTGATCGGCGGTTGGCATATGCGTTTACTCTAAACCGTTTCGTCGGTTTGAGCAGCTCTACGCTTCCATGTCTCTATGGAAGATACGGCTGCTGGTCGGTGCTCTCGACGAACTTCTTCAATCCCGCCTGTACCGCAGGCCGCGAAAACAGTTCGCAGAAAATGTCGATTTCCTGGCGCAGCTCGTCGTGCGGAATCGGCTTGATGAACCGCTTGGCCGCTGCGGAAGTCTCGCGGTCGAACTTTCCGATCTGCAGGGCAGTGGCGCGAGCCGCCCGCAGCGCTTCCCCTTCCGCGACCACCTGACTGACCAGGCCGATTTGCTGCGCCTTGGTGGCGTTGAAGCTGCGGCCGGTAAGCAGAAGGTCGCGAACCGCCGCATTGCCGACATCGCGCTTCAGGCGCGGGATGCCGCCGAACCCGGGGATCAGCCCTAACCGCAATTCCGGAAAACAGAAGCGCGCAGTCTTATCGGCAATGATCAGATCGCAGGCCAGCGCGAGTTCGAAGCCTCCGCCGAAGGTGACGCCATGGACCGCGGCGATCGTAGTGAGCGGTGAGGCGTCGATCACGTTCAGAGTCCGGTGAATCCGCTCCAGAAAGTTGCGGACGCCCTTGACGGTATCCTCTTTGTCCATCGATTGCGAACGCTCGAAAAGTTCGCGCAGGTCCGCGCCGGCACAGAATCCGGACTGCAGATCGCTGTAGATGATCAAAGCATGGGCGGACTGCTGAAGAGTCGGAAGCGCATGGGAAAACGATTCCAACTCGTCGAGCGACAGGGATCCGATCTCATTGCAGGGGTTGCGATGCAAGGCAAGGTCGATGACGCCGCTCGAAAGCTGATACGACATCGCCTGCCCGGAAACCTTCGGCATCGCCAACGCGCTCATGCCGTCTTCACCGTGCGATACATGTCGTCGATTTCGTTCTTCATGCGCGCGGAGATCAGCTCGCGTTTGAGTTTACCGTTGGCTGTGAGCATTCCATTTTCGATGGAAAACGGCTCAGCTCGCAGGAAGAAAGCGCGCACCTGCTTATAGTGCGGATTCAGGAGATTCACTGCGTCCAGTGCCGCTTGAACCAGCTCCCCAGTGACGGCGCCGGTGACGATTGCAGAAAGATATCCGCGACCGTTACCGACCACAACCACCTGCTGCGCATTGGGAAGCGCTTGCGCAATTTCTTCCTCGATCGGCTCCGGAGCGATCTTGTGGCCCGAGCCGAGCACGATCAGATTCTTGATGCGGCCTGTGATGCGCCAGGTCCCGGACCCATCTTTCTCGCCTTGATCGCCGGTGTGAAACCAGCCATCACGCAGGACCTCCGCCGTTTGCTGCGGGCGATTCCAATATCCGGGAAAAACGTTGGGCCCGCGCACCACGATTTCGTCGTTGTCGCCAAGCCGCATCTCGATGTCGGGTATCGCCGGACCCACGCGGCCAGCCACGGGAAAAGCTGGGTCATCCATGGTGCAGATTCCGGATGTCTCGGTAAGTCCGTAAACCTGCAGCACCGGAATCCTGAGCATGCGGAAATAATCCTGGGTCTCGGGCGTAAGCGGCGCTGAGCCGCAGATCAGCGCTTTTAGATTTTCTCCAACCATTTTCCTGCGAATTGCCGGAAAGAGAAGCGTATCGGCAAGCCACAACCATAAACCTTCGCTGGTGGTTGGTGTGGTTCCCTTCCGCGCCCAGGCCGCCTTGGCTCGCGAATAGACGGTGCTGGGAAAGCCGCCTTTCTGCCCGATCTGCTCGTCCACGGCGCGGCGCATGCGCTCGAGCAATTGCGGCACGTTCAGAAAATAGTGCGGCGCAAGGAGAGGCAGGTTCGCCGGAATCTTCGTCAAATCGGTGTTCAGTGTGACCAGGCTTCCGCGAAGAATGAACGTCAGCACGGCGATCCACGAAGCGCAAAAGCTGAACGGCAGGTAATGAAAGATGCGGTCCTGCCCGGTGCGTCCGCCCATCAGTTGATCGAGCCGCGCTGCCGTGCAACTCAAGATGAACGCGACATTGGCCGCGGTCAGTACCACGCCCTTGGCTTCGCCCGAAGTGCCCGACGTGTAAATAATGGCGACGGGATCGGCATCACTGACCTGCGGACGATCCAATGCAATGCCCTCGACGCCCTGAAAGATTTCATCGAACAGAAAATGTTGGGGTGCATCCGGCCATACTTGCAGGATTCCGTCGCGCAGCACGGTATCGCCGCAGCACACCAGCGCGGGCGTGCTGTCTTTTATCATCGCGACCAGCTCCGCTGGAGCCTGACGGGAATAGAGCGGAACCACAATCAGTCCTTCGGCAGTAGCCGCCAGGTCCATCGCAATCCAGCGAATGCCGTTGGCGGCGAGCAGGCCGCAACGGTCGCCCTTCTTCAGATTTTTCGCGGCGAGGAAAGTTCGCGCTTTGCCAACCAGCTCCAGAAATTCCTCGCCGGTCACGCCGGTGATTTGGCCGTTGCGAATTTCCTGCAGCACGGTTGTGCCCGGCGCGGCCTTGAGTTGCGAAAAGATTTGTCCGACAAAGGGCATGATGGTTAACTGTACGCGGCCACTAGTTGCTGCAGCGATGCGCTCATCGACGGCAGATAATCTTCCCAACCCCACTCACCGGTGCGCGTAGGAAATTCCGGATACCGCCGCTGCACTTCCTCCTCAAAGAACACACCCATCCTGGCCATTACTTTGAGATTCTTCACCACCGTGCGAGCGATGCCATCGGCGATGCGTTCGCCCTGCGACGCGAGAATGTTGAGCGCAGCCAGCAGTTTTGGCTCCAGGTCAGGATCGTCCACATTCATCAGCAGCTCCTCGTGGCCGCGCTCGCGCATCAGGTTGCGAATGCGTTCGTCCATGGTGATTCCCGCGGACGGAACCAGCGCCGGCATCGAGGTCACGATGCCGTGATAGCGCGACGACGCCATCATGTGGCAGGCACGAAGAACGCTCACCAGTTCGTACATGCTGTATTGATCGGAGGTCAACACGGGGATTCCGCCGAGCTTTTCTGAGATACGATTCGCCGGACGCGCATCCAGCCGCTCGGTCGCGGCGAGAATGACGAAGACGCTGCGCTGCTTGCGAAACGCATCTACGGCGTTGGCGATCGAATTCAGATAGTGCTGATAGGCGCGATCCGCAGCCGGCCCGGAGTTGTGAAAATACACGGTGCGATAGTGACTGTCTTTGTATGCGCCCGTCAGGCTGCGCAGCGCGTACTTGGCCACGGAAGCGCGCACCGGCCATTCAAACGGGTTGATGGGGCAGACGACGAGTACCGGCGTGCGGCCGTCCCAGCCGACCTGTCGCAGCACCGATTGTCCGTATTCCGCGGCCTTGGGTTCGAAGGTCCACGCCGTATCGGTGCCGAGTTCGGTGGGAACGCCGAGTTCACGCAAGATGGTGCGCGATTCTTCGTTGCGCGTGATCACCAGCGAGTTTCTGCAGTAACGCGCGCACATCTTCGCCACCAGCGGATCCATGTGTCCGGCTTCCGCACCGTAGCCGACCGAGAGCTTGTTCTCGGCGGCGGCAATTCCCAGCGAACCAATCATCATGGTCGTGAGCGCGTTGGCGAATTTGCTCTTGAACATGGAACCTTCGCAGGCCACCACGCCGTGATGGCGCGGCACCTCGTCGGAAAGAAACGGCGGAAAAATGTCAGGCAGATGCACCTGCCTGGTGCCGCCGAAATAGCCTTTCGAGAACTCGAAGTTCTGGCTCATCACGCTGAACTCGACGCGAGCGTCGCCCAGAATGTGGCGGATCTGGCGCAGCATCTCTTCCACGCGCACATCCGAACCCATGTTGCGCGTACCGTTGTAGCCGGCGAACAGCAGTTTGAGTTTTTCGCCCGGATGCCATGGCTGGTTCTTGCCCAGCATCCAGCGGGCTTTCGCCCGCTCGATGTTGGTACTGACCCAGGCTTCCAGAACAAAATCCATCATGCGGCGGAACCTCCGCGGGCGGCGGGCCAGGGCTTGTATTTATATTCGAAATGATTTTCCCGGCTGAACTTCAGAAGCGGAAAACTATATTCGGAAAACGGAACCGGCTTGCGCCCCAATTCAGACGTCACGCGCGCGTTGTCGAAAACCGTGTTCCAGACCAGATAGGGCATGAAAACTTTCATCAGCGACGCGCTGTAGCCGACTGAGCCTTTGCGATTCGAGAGCATGTTGACCGTGCTGGTGAACGGCTTTTCGGCAAAGGGCAAGAACAGCGGCCCGCGCTTGCCTTGCGCCGAGGCCAGCGCCTTGGTCAGTTGCCGAAACGTCTGCGAACCAGTCCCCGACGACAAATGATAGGTATCATACTGCGGCTGATCTTTCTGATGCAGGGTGGCAATGGCATCGGCGACGAAATCTACGTTTACGATGTCGATGCGGTCGCTGGGGCGAAACGGCAGGGCGGGCAATCCCGCCAGAAACACGAACGCCTTCACCATATCGAATTGAGTGGTCTCGGCGTGACGGCTGTCGCCCAGCACAATGCTGGGGCGAAAAACAGTCTTGGGAGTATCCGGCAGAAGCATGCGCGTCATGTGCTCGCAGAACTTCTTGGTGCGCGCGTAAGGATCGTAATCGCTGCGATCCCACTCGATGGAATGATCTTCGGTAACAACTTCGTTGCTGCGCTTGCCGGCGACCGCGACCGTACTGACCTCGCTGAAGCGGCGCAAGCCGTGATAGTGCTCGGCATGGCGGGCCAGCGTGAGCACTTCCAGCGTGCCGCGCAGGTTCACGTTCAGACAGCTTTTCTCGGATTTGCGATTCAGCGATGCCGCGCAGTGAATCACCGAATCGGTCGTATGCACCAGGCGATCGTAATCGTCGCGGGTCAGGCCGAAAGCGGAAGACGTGAGATCTCCACAGAACACTCGCACCTTGGTCTGAAGAAATTCATAAAACTGAGGGAATTCGAGATGCAATTGGAGGGCGCGCCACAGGCGCTGCTGCGCTTCCTCAGGGTCACGGGCGCGGACCAGCAGATTCAGCGCTGCTCCATGACTTCGGAGAAGATTGGCGGCGACATGCCCGCCGATATAGCCGGTCGCCCCGGTCAGAAAGATGGCCACGGGGCTCCGAGTGCGCGGGTCTGTTTTGCGTTGTTCATTCTTAATTTCATTGAAGGCGGCATTCTGGTTGCCCCGCTTCTCACGCGGCTCCATTCGCGGGGACTAGATGAAAGTTGCGGGGGGCTCGCGCCTCCAGCGGACGGCCTTCAATCAAAGGATAGGTCCAGCGGCGCAGCGCGGGAATATGTATGTTGATCCAGTACTCCCACCAGTCCAGCGAGCGCGTGTCGTAGGCGAATTGCAGCCGCTCGTCGGGCGCGAGTGCGTAGGTCAACTTTTCGATATTCTCAGCCACGAAATCGTGCTCATTCAGCAGAATAAACGGTTCGAAAAGCTCGATGAGTTTTTCCACGCGTTCCAGGTTTCGCTCGGTCTTGACCAGCGGAGCTTTCTTCAGCGGCAGCGGCGACATAACCAGCTGAATGGACTTCACAATCGCCTTTTGCGCGGGCGCCGACATCCGGTTGTAGCGCGTCTTCGAGACCGGGATGGCGTCAAACTGCAGACGCAGCCAGGATTCCAGACCTTCCTGCGCACGGTAGTGCTTGCGATGCGCCAGCGACGTTAGCTCGATCGATCTCCCCATGTCGCAGGGATTGGTGACCGAGGTCGCCAACTGGTAGAGCGGGTCGTGACGGCGCTCCATGACCGCGGCCGCAATCAAAGTCATGCCAGCGCAAACCGCGTCGACCGGAATAATGTCGAGGCGCTTGCGCTCATTCGAAGGCAGTTGGCGGAAATATGTGCCCAGAAGATACGACAGTGAAGCGGAGGTATTAATGCCCTCATTCCATCCGCGAAACGGCTTGGCGACCGAAGTTTCAACGATGGCGGGCCGCACCACCGCAACCGGAACACCTGCGCTGCGATTCACGATCAGCGACTCGGCCAGACTCTTCGTGAGCGTGTAGGTATTGGGCCAGCCCAGTTCCTTGGCACGGCGCGTGCCCACTTCGGTGAGATACATCTTCAACCAGCGTAGCCGATTCTTGCGAATCTGATTTTCGAGCGCCGCTCCCTGCAGATCTTTGGCAGCGTGTTCCCTGGCTTTGGCCTGCAGCCGCAAGCCCGAAGTAACTTCCTCGCTTTCCGCTCGAACCTCGGCGTCGCGGACTAATTCGTGAAGCGAATTCCATTCGCGCTCTGCGTCGAAATCGGTCAGCCCGCGCGGATTGTAGTTCGGAACCAGTCGTTCGGCGACGCGCCCGTTCTGCTCGCCCGCAACGTAACAGGTGGAAAGGTGCAGCAGTCCGGCGTGCTCGCACGTGCTGACGAATTGCAGAACATTCACCGCCGCATCGGTGTTCGTGGTCAGGGCATCGCGCAAATCGGGATTGAAATCGGTGAGTCCGGAACTGTTGACGATCAGATCCAGATTCCTGCGCAGGTAGGCCGCGGTTTCTGGGTTTAAACCCAGGTCGGCACAAGTGACGTCGCCCTCCACGATCTCAATCTTCTTTTGCAAATAGGCGGCAAGCCCGGCGCCGAATCGATCGAACAGCGGATCGAAGACGGGAGAATCTTCGATCATCTTTTCAAAGCGCCGCTCGGCGGGATTCGACTTCTGCCGGCGGATCAGCAGATAAATGCGTTCGACCTCGGGCAAATCGAGAAGCGTGTTTGCCAGCCATACTTTACCGATGAAACCGGTGACGCCAATCAGCATCACGCGTTTGCCGGTGAAGGCGCGCCGCACGGAGAATCCGGGAGCCTGCTTGCGTCCGTCAAAGTTGACGATGGGACGCGTGGACGCCAGGGACTGCCGCTCAGCGGGAATCACGGCCGCACGCAACTCGTCCAAAGAAATGTCGAGATGGCGGGCCAAGGTTTTCGGGGCTCGCCGGCCGTCGGGCATGTTTTCGCGCAAAGGAGCGAATGCGCCGCGCGGACGAATGACCGGTTGCAGCAGTCGTCCGGTTGCCATCCCGGAGCGAAACTCCAGGCGGTTGGCAACCATGAACTTCACCCCCAGATGCTGCGCCAGCGGCCGCATCACCTGCTCCAGCGCCTGGCTGACGAGAATAACCTCGGCGCCTGCGCTGACTAGTTCCTGCACCTTCTGCACGCCTTCGGGCTTCAAGCGTGGCTTCAGATGGTATTGAAAGAACTCCTCGCCAAGCAGATCGAGCCGGTCGCGGGAAACGCCGCGCAGCACGGTGTGCACGGCGCGCGTAGCAAACTTGCGATTGGTTGAGTACAGAAGAGGACGCAGCACGGCCATCACGAAAATCAGTCCACGGCGCCGGAAGCGCTCGGCGAAGGTTTGCGCGTTCCAGGTGAAAAAGGCCACCGGCCTGACGACAGTCAAGTCGAGCAGACTGCCCTCCACACGCCAATAGACGGTGGGGGGCGGGCTGGAATTGTGGTTTGGCGATTCCAACTTTAGCGTTGACGTCCTTGCTGGCTTCTGTACTTGCGTTCTGGACAATCCACTATTGTAAACGCTCAAGAGCGCGGAGCGAAGCGGGCCGCAGCGGACGATGGTGATGCTTAGGGCTCGCGCAGCCTCACCTCAGGGTGATCGAGGGATCAGGTGGACGGCTGTTGGGGACGATCCAGATGGGGACGATCCAGCTGGGGACGATCCAGCAACAGTACAGTTGCCCCGCTGATAGCAACCGTGATGGCGATGGCGATCAAGCCGCCGCGAAATCCTCCGTTGGCCGTGCGGAAAAGTCCTACGATGTCGGGACCGAAATAGCCGCCGAGGTTGGCGAGTGAGTTGATCACGGCGATTCCCGCGGCGGCAGAAAGCCCGGCCATGCGCGACGTGGCGAGCGCCCAAAATGGCCCGACCATCCCTTCGGCAAAAGCCAGGCCCAGTCCTACGCCCGCGACAACCACCACGGTGGAGTGGGCGTATCCGGCCAACAGCAGTCCCAAAGCCGCGATAAACGCCGGAATCGCGGTATGCCAACGGCGTTCACCAGTTCGGTCAGAACTCGCCCCGACCAAGACCATCACTGCCACGGCGACGGCGAACGGAATGATGGCAACGATGCCCGTCCAAAAATAGCTAAAGCCGGAAAACGAGCGGATCACGCTCGGCAGCCACAACGTCACGCCGTACATAGTGGTGGAAACCCCGAAATAGACCAGGGAGAGCAGCCAGATTTTCCCGCTCAAAAGAACTCTCCAGAAACCGCCCTGCGGGGCGGATTCCGCCTGCCGTTCGCTCTCCAACTTTTCGAGGAGCCACGCTCGTTCTGAGGATTTAAGCCAGTGGGCTTGTTCGGGCCTCTCCTGCAAGACCATGAACACGATGGCACCCAGCACGATCGCGGGCAAGCCCTCCATCAGAAACAGCCATTGCCAACCGGCAAGTCCGGAGCCGTGCAATCCCATGATCGCACCCGATAGCGGACTGCCGATGGCTCCGGCGAGCGGGTTTGCCGTCATGAACCAGGCCACGGCGCGGGCCCGCGCACGCGCTGGAAACCAGCGTTTCATGTACAGGATCATGCCGGGGAAAAATCCGGCCTCGGCGGTGCCCAGCAGAAAGCGCATGGCATAGAAGCCGAAGGGCGTGCGGATAAAAATCATCAGGCACGAAATCACGCCCCAGGCGACCATGAGCGCGGAAATCCAGCGGCGCACGCCAAATTTTTCCAGCGCCAGATTGCTGGGCAATTGAAAGAAAAAGTAGCCGATGAAGAACATCCCGGAAGCGCGGCCAATCACCCGTTCGCTCAATCCCAGTTGCCCGCGCATCTGCAGGACGGCAAAACTCACGTTGATGCGGTCGAGGTAGGCGACGATGTAAAGCAGAAACAGAAACGGCATCAGTCGCCACATGAGCCGGGAGACTACGGCGGATTCGAGTCGGTCTTCGTTGCGGTCCTGGGGATTTTCCACGCTTTGCGATCCAGTGCGCGGCGCCGATGCAGCAGAACATATGCGCGGGAACTCGTTCTCCGCGGTGCGAGGATTCTACTCCAGATCGAGCGCTTTCCGGATTTTGTGCACGATCTGCGGTGGCGTGCCGGCGATGTCTACCGTCACCGCGTCCTGCGGTTCTTCCAGGTCGGCGAGTTGGCTGGCCAGGATTCGTTCGTCCGCGAAGTGCCCCTGCCGAGCATGGAGGCGTTCTGCAATCAGAGCGGACTCGCCCTTCAGGTATACGAAACGGACGGCTGGCTCTACTCCCAGGGTGCGGCGGTAGCTCACTTTGAGCGCGGAACAGGCCAGCACCAGGCTGCGATCCGCGGTGATCCTCCCTGAGATCATGGTGTGCAGCGCCGCCAGCCAAGGCTCGCGGTCCTGATCGGTGAGTGGAATGCCGCGATGAATTTTTTCGATATTGGCTGCGGGATGAAAGTCGTCGGCATCGGCAAACTCCCAGCCCAGTTGGTCAGCCAGCAGACGGCCCACCGTGGTTTTGCCCGAGCCTACGACTCCCATGACGATCACGATCATGCGCAGGATTCCCGCTGATTCTCCAGGAGTATATTCACGTCCGGCCGGTCGCTGGCGTTTTCTATTGCAAAAAATTGGGCTGACGCCGAAGCATCAGCCCGAATGGCCCAGGTACCGAACGAGACTACTTTATTACCGTCTCGCTAAAGTTCAACGGACCCAGCAGGGTTGTGGTCGCGGATATAGTGATGGTTCCGGGTGTCTTGCCGGTGGTGTAGGTCACCGAAGCCTCGCCATTCGCTGCGGTAACCGGCATGGTGGTCGAGAACGTTCCGCCCGCGCCGTTGTCGGTAAAGGTAACGGTCACCCCCGAGATCGGATTTTTGTACTGATCGGTCAGTAAGACGATCAGCTTCTTGGGTAAAGGCTTGCCCTCGGGCGCCTGCTGAAGGTTGCCTTGAGCGATCGTGAAGTCGGTTTGGGGGCCCACCGTCACATATTCGGTCACGTTGACCTTGATGGTTCCATCCGTCGCCGTGGCCGTGACCGTCTTAGCGCTTGTCGGCAGGGTGTAAGTGACGCTGACCTCGCCATTGGTGCCGGTAGTGGCTGGATTCGGACTGAACGTTCCGTTTAATCCGTCAGAGAACGTAATCGGAGCCCCTGATACGGCCAGTCCCGATGCGTTCTTCGCCTTGATCACGAGGGGCTTCGGGAGAGTCGTGCCCGCCTCTCCGGTCTGCTTGCCACCGGAAACGACGCTCAGACTCGTCACGACGGGGGTACTGGTCTCGGTGAAAGTGGCAGAAGTGAATCCCGTACCCGTAACTGTGATCGTCACCGCCTTCGCCGTCGTAGGCAGCGTATAGGTTGAGGAGGCCGTGCCGGTGCCGCTCGTGGCTACAGTCGGTGGATTGAAGGAGCCGCCGGCCCCTCCGTCGCTGAACGTGACGCTCAAGCCCGACACAGGATTTCCGTTGCTGGTTGCGAGTACCGTGAGCGGGGTGGGCAGTGCGGTACCGCCCATAGCCGTCTGGTTATTGCCGCCGTCTTGCGCCAGGGTTTGCACTGCGGCGGTCTCGCTGAAAGTGGCCGAGGTGTAACCCGTGCTGCTGGCGGTAATGGTGATGTTTTTCGCGGACGTTGGCAGAGTGTATGTGGTGGAGGCCAACCCGTTGCTGCCGGTGGTGGCCGAGGTCGGATTAAACGATCCGCCGGCGTTGTTGTCGCTAAAAGTGACGCTAACGCCAGAAACAGGATTTCCGTTTGAGGTTGCCAGCACCGTCAGCGGCGTTGGCAGCGCGGTACCAACATTGCCCGTCTGGTTGTTGCCTGCGTTCACCGACAGGGACGCGGATTGTGCGGTCTCAGTGAAGGTGGCAGCGCTATAGCCTGAGCTAGTGGCGTTGATGGTCACGGTCTGGGCGGTTGATGGCAGCGTATAGCTGGTGGAGGCCTGGCCGTTGCTGCCAGTCGTGGCTGAGGTCGGAGTAAACTGACCACCCGCACCATTGTCGGTGAAGTTCACCAGTACACCCGACTGGTTAACGCCATTATTGGTGGCGGTCACCACCAGCGGCAGCGGCAGCGTGGTGCCAGGGGCGCCGGTCTGATTGCTGCCCGAGGTCGGACTCAAGGTCTCCGACTGCACCGTCTCGGTGAAGGTGGTGGAATTGTAGCCCGTGGCAGAAGCCGTGACGGTTATGGCCGAGCCTGTCGTCGGCAAGGTGTAGCTCGTCGACGCGATACCGCTGCTGTTGGTAACGGCCGTGATCGGATTGAATGTGCCGCCGGCTCCGCCGTCGGTGAAAGTCACGCTCACGCCAGATATCCCGGCGCCACCGTTGATGTTGCTCGCCTCTGCGGTCAGCGGAATGGGTAGGGTCGTGCCCGGATTGCCGGTCTGCCCGCTGCCCCCCGTGTCCGTCAATCCGTAGATGGGAGTGAGATACCAGGGCATGGTGGTGGCATCGGACTTGAGGAATTGCAGCCACTGGCTCGCTACTTTATATTGTCCGAACTCCGACGACGGGTGCGTGCCATCGGCGGAGAAGTCGGCACAATCCCAGATCAGGCCGTCTGCGCGTCCCAGCATGCCGTTCGACCAGTAATATGGTCCCCACGACATCCACGGCGCTTCGACGGGCCCGTTGGCCGGGTTGTAGTTCAGGTTGGCGTTGCCGTTGATTTGGTCCCCAATCGCCCATTTTGCCGCCCAGCCCACTTCATAGGCATAAGGCTCTGGATTGTCGGGACTGCCCACACCATTGGAATATCCGCCATACACGCGCGACGAGAAATACACCAGCTTCAGATTGGGAAACAGCGTCAGCATGGTATTCATCATCGTTTCGTATTGCGACTGCAGCGCGGTGATGTCGGAGGGGAACGTGCCGGTGGCGATACCGTCGGTATCTTCCATCACGATGGCGACCACTTGCTCAGAGGTCACTCCGTTCTGGGGCAGGTAATTGTAGAGAACCGTGTTCCAGTAGAACGAGGTGGTGCTGGTCAGATTATTCGGTGTAGCGCCGCCCTGAGCTCCGTTCACGAGCACAAGATAGGGGTTCTTGGTGGGATCGGAATTAGCGATAGGCAGGAAGCGGTTGAATTCGTTCTGCAGGGTGGATTCGCCTACCGCCATCAGAACATACTTGCCCGTAGGACTGTAGACGCCACTGCTGTTGAGTGGAACAATCCCTTGGGCGAAGGCGATTCCGGCGGAGTTCTGGGCGGAGGGGCGAACATTAGCTCCGTTGGGATAAAGGCCGCCTTCGTAGCCTTCGAACAATCCGGTGCCCAGATCGCTGATGGCGACCAGAGGAGTGCCTGCCACCGGATCGTTGTAGGAAATATCGTTGCAGTTGTCGGCCAGGTTGGCGAACACGCCGATGGTCAGCGTGTCATTCGCCGTGTTGCCGGTCGAAGAGTCGGTAACCTGCACCGTGAAGGAATAATTGCCGGTGGTAACGCTCGAAGCCAGGGTGCCGGTGATTTCACCCGAGCTCGATAAAGTCAGGCCCGACGGAAGCGATGAGCCACTGGCCAGACTCCAGGTATAGGGGCCCACGCCGCCGCTGGTGGCCAATTGATACTCGTACGCGGCGCTCTGCGTAGCCTGCGGCAACGTCGGGTTGTTGGAAACGGCCAGCGTGGTATCCGCCACCCCGTTTCCGGTCAATGCCGTTCCATTGTCAGGCAGGCTGTTGTAGGAAAGATCGAGCGATCCGGTCTCTCCTGAAGTCACTTCGCCGGGCGTGTAGTAGACCTGGATTTGAAGACTCTTGCCGGCATCGATGACGTATGGCAAAGTCACCGCGCTGGTGGTGAAACTGGCGGGTGCGGGATCGATTGCGGTCAGGTTAACCGAAGTGCTGCCAGTGTTGTTGATGGTCACCGTCTGCGCGGCGCTGGTAGTCCCCACGGGTTGGTTGGGAAAGCTCAGCGTGCTGGGGGTGACGCTGGCGACGGCGGTCGTGCTCAACGCGGTGCCCGTCAACGGAACGTCCACCGTGGTCCCGTCGTTCATCGTCATGATGAAGTTGCAACTATACGCTTGGGCAACCGTGGGCTGAAAGAAAATGGAATAGTGAGTCAGGGTCTGCGTTGCTCCAAACGAGAACGGAGCCACACCGGAAGAAATGCCGAAGCCGGGGCAGGAAAAGCTGATAGAAATGATGACAATATCCTGCACGTTAGCGGTGACCGTAATGCTCTTGCTCCCCGAATCTAAACCTACATAGGTGTTCGGAAACGACAGTGAGCTTGGACTCGACGTGACATCTTGCGCGAAAGCCGATCCTGTAATCGTGACGAGGAGAATCCCAGCCAGCAGGCAAAGAGCGAAACGTGACACCTTCATATTCTGTCTCCAATTAAGTTTCTTGTAACTTCTTGCATTCATCGTTCGTGCATTCCCATACCGGAGGTTCCGCGGTGGAGCACCCAATTTGCGGCTGGATGCCTTAATCACGCCTTCCGACATTAGTGGCAGTCCGACACAAAGTGCTTATTTCCTACGTGATAGGCGGGGGAGCCCAGGAACGATAGAATCGCTGGGGAAATCTCTGCTCATTCTGGGTGTGCGCGTGTGTCCTGTCAAGGATGAAACTTCTTGCACACTGCCGCGTGGGCGCATCGCCCACCCCTTACGCGGGGAAGTCCCAGCCTTCTTCCCTCATTTTGCGATTGCTCCACTGCTGAAGTTGTTCAAACAAAGCGGGTTCGATTACGGCAAAGCGAATACCGACGCGCCCCTCATCGCCCACCCACATGACGCGCGCTTTTGCCTGGAATAGGGTCTCGCTCTCGGGCAGAACGAAGCGTACGTCCAGCAACCCGGTATAGCGCAGCGGTTCGGTCAGGCCATCCAGGCCCATACCTCCCGTACTGAGATTGACTCCCTGGACAGAAACCTCTTCCCCGCGCATGTTCCGAATGGTCACCGGAATTTGCACGCGGGCGCGAAAGAACTTCTGCTGCTCGCTGCTGATCAGGCCTAGCGTCGAGGCAGAGGATTCCTCGGCCGTGGACGTGATGTTGTATTCCTTGAGCTTGCGGCTCAGGGTTCGCCGCGAAATGCCCAGTTGCTCGGCGGCCAGGGTGCGTTGCCCGCCAGTACGCTCCAGGGCCTTGCGGATCATCTGCTCTTCCATGCTCTCCAGGTCGCTGACCGGCAGGGCGGAAGCCTGACGGCGGGCGACGGGTTCTCCGTGGAAAGCCGTGGTGAGATGAGAAACTTCTACTTCCCGCCCCGGAGTTTCCATGGCGACCCTCGCCACCAGATTGCGTAGTTCGCGAACATTGCCCGGCCAGGGATGCGCGAGCAGGGCTGAAATGGCTTGCGGGGAAAAACCCTTGCCCGGAGACTTCAGGCGAAGAAAATGTTCCGCCAGGGCGACGATGTCCTCTGGACGCTCGCGCAGCGGAGGAACACGAAGCTGGAACTGGCCGAGGCGGTGAAAAAGATCCTGCCGGAAGCGACCCTCTTGCACCCCGGCTTCCAGATCGCGGTTGGTAGCGGCCACAACCCGCACATCCACCTTGATTTTGCGATGTCCTCCGAGACGAAAGAAAGGCTGGCCGTCGAGCACGCGCAGCAACTTGACTTGCGTGTGCAGTTGCAACTCGCCAATTTCATCGAGGAAGATCGTGCCTTTGTCGGCAAGTTCGAAGAGCCCGGGCTTGGATGCGTCGGCGCCGCTGAACGCGCCCTTTTCGTAGCCGAAGAGTTCGCTCTCCACCAGATTTTCGGGCAGGGCAGCGCAATTGATATCGACCCAGGCGCGACTGCGCCGGTGCGACGATTCGTGGATGGTGCGTGCGATGAGTTCCTTGCCGGTGCCCGTCTCGCCAGTAATCAGAACAGTTTCGGTGTGGCTGGCGACGCGATCCACCAGCCCAATGAACTTGTGCATCACCGGGCTGGCCAGGATGAACTGCGTGCCCTCAATCGTGCGCGAAACGATGTGCGCGCCGGTTGAGGTTTCAGTCGCCACGTCCGCCACATCGTATTCGTCCCGCTTTTCGACGAATGCCACAATGGCTGCCGCTTTGGAGTCTGTGCCGCGCAGAAGCGTGGCGGAAATGCTCACGGGAAATTTGTGGCCCTTCTTGGTCAGGGCGAATCCGTTGGCGCGGTGGCTGCCCTCGGATCGGACCGTTTCCAGCATGGTCCGCCCCATGAGATCACCGCTGCGGCCGTTTGCCGTCTCCGCAATGGCAAACAGAGCGCAGAATTCGCGGCGAATGATCTCTTGCTGGGAGTATCCGATGAGCTGCAGAAATGCCGCATCGCAGGAACTGCAGCGGCCTTCCACATCAAAACAGATTACCGCCGGGTCCTGCAAAACAGGCGCGGCATCCTGGTCACCTTGCGAGACGGTCAGTGGCTCTGGCAATTCTGGGCTGAAACCGTGTGTAAGCATGTTGGCGTTTGGGACGATGTTGCCATAGCCGGGGCGATTCGCGACAAAGCACACCTGTACAACGATCACGAAAGTAATGGGGACTTGCCCCGCACGCGTAACGGAAACCCCCTATCGAACGGCCACGAAAGGGGTCGGCTCCGGGTTACCACCGTAAGCTTCTGAACCGGCAATCGATGCCATAGGATTCGAGCGAGGCTCGCATTGGGCAAAGTGTGCGTAGAGGAGTTCGCGAGTCCAAGTGGCGTATCGGTGTGCCCCGACAAATGCAATCACGGGAACTGAGGTTAAGAGCAGCCACGGTGCGGCGGTTAGTAATGAAACGTGGGGCCAGATGAAACCAGGCTCAGACGGATTGTCGCTCCAGACCAAGGCCTTTGTCACCCTCACTGCGTCGTTCGGCGTAGTGGCGCTGGGGTATGCCTTGTTGCATTGGCAATCGCAGGATCTGATGCGCTTCCTGTGCTACCTGGCCGTCGCCGTACTGGCTTCAGGACTCAAAGTTCAACTGCCCGGCATCGACGGCACCATGTCGGTGAACTTTCTGTTCATTTTGCTGGGCGTGCTGGAACTGAGCCTGTCAGAGACCCTGGTGATCGGCTGCACAGCAACTCTGGTGCAGAGCGTGTGGCAGACGCGCAAACGGCTGGATCCGGTCAAAGTGATTTTCAATGTGGCGGGGATGATGGCCAACGCCAGCGCCCTGACCTACGTGACCTATCACTGGCTGATTGGCCGGTTCGGATCGAGTAAGCCGATTCTGCTCATGGCAGCGGCCATGGTGTTTTTCTTCGCCAACACCATGCCCATCTCCATCGTCATTTCGCTGACCGAAGGCAAACCGGCCCGCAAAGTGTGGTCCGAATGCTATTTCTGGTCCTTCCCATACTACCTGGTTGGAGCTGCGGCTGTGGGATTGGTCGGACTGGTGAACCGTACGGCGGGATGGCAAACTTCCCTCCTGGTCTTGCCCCTGATCTATTGGGTCTATCGCTCCTACCGCCTTTATCTCGGCCGGCTGGAGGCTGAGAAAGAGCGGGTGGAAATCGAAAAGCGGCACGTCGAGCAAATTGCTTCGCTCAACATGCGGACCATCGAAGCTCTGGCCCTTGCCATCGAAGCCAAAGACCACACCACGCACACTCACCTGCAGCGCGTGCGCACCTACGCGCTGGAAATCGCCAAGGAAATGAATCTCGACGAAGGCCAGATCGAGGCATTGCGAGCCGCAGCCTTGTTACACGACATCGGAAAGCTGGCGGTACCGGAACAGATCATCAACAAGCCGGGAAAGCTTACGCCCGAAGAATTCGAGAAGATGAAGGTTCATCCCATAGTGGGAGCCGAGATTCTGGAGCGGGTGGCGTTTCCTTACCCCGTCGCGCCCATCGTCCGGTCGCATCACGAGCGCTGGGATGGATCGGGATATCCGGAGGGACTGGCGGCCGAGGAGATCCCCATCGGCGCGCGCATCCTGGCTGCGGTCGACTGCCTGGATGCGCTGGCATCCCACCGCCAATATCGGCCGGCCCTGCCACTGAACGAGGCGATGGCCAAAGTACGCGAGATGGCCGGCACTTCCTTCGATCCGAAGGTCGTGGAGATTCTTGACCGGCGCTACGTTGAGCTGGAGCGCATGGCGCACATCACCGAGGACACGATCACTACACCGGGCCTGTCGAAAACGGTGCGAGTGGAGCGGGGTCTGGCGCCAGCCGCCGGATTCGAGCGAACCGAATCCAGCTACGGAGGATCGGAGAGCGCGGACTTCCTGACCTCCATTGCGTCGGCCCGTCAGGAAGCGCAGACCATGTTCGAGTTGAGCCAGGATCTGGGCGTTTCGCTGAGCCTCAGCGAAACGCTGTCGGTTCTGTCGATGCGCTTGCGGCGACTGATTCCCTACGACTCCATCGCGGTGTACGTCAATCGCAACGGCTGGTTGTTGCCGGAACTGGTGAGCGGAGAAAATTTTCGCGCTCTATCGGCGTTGAAAGTAAAAGTTGGCGACGGATTGTGCGGCTGGGTCGCGCAAAACTGCAAACCGATCGTCAACGGCAATCCTCAGGTCGAACCTGGCTACGGAAACGAGGCGGGCGTGCAAGCCACGCTGCAATCGGCTCTGGCGGTGCCGCTTGAAGGGCTGAATGGTGTGGTCGGCGTGCTCGCCATGTATCAGACCAACCGCGACGCCTTCACGCCCGATCATCTGAGAATTCTGCTTGCTGTGGCTGCCAAGGTCGCGCTTTCGGTGGAGAACGCGCTGAAGTATCAGCAGGCGGAGAGTTCGGCGACCACCGACTTTTTGACCGGCCTGCCCAACGCGCGCTCGTTGTTTGTGCATCTGGCGCAGGAACTGGCGCGTTGCCGGCGCATGCAGACGTCGCTGACTGTGATGGTCTGTGACATCGACGGATTCAAGCAGATCAACGATTCCTACGGTCATCTGGAAGGCGACAAGCTACTGCGTGAGTTCACGAAACGAGTGACCGACGTCTGCCGCGGCTACGACTACGTGGCCCGCATGGGTGGCGACGAGTTCGTAATCACCTGCCCCGGGCTGGCCGGCGACGCCGCCAAAGATAAAGCGGAAAGGCTGAATCAGGCGGCGATCGAGTCCGGCCGGCAAATCTGCGGAAAAGACTTGATCACGCTGAGCGTAGGCATGGCCTACTGCCCGGAAGATGGCTTCGATGTGGAACGGCTGCTGGCCGAAGCGGACCGGCGCATGTATTCGATGAAACAGGTTCATCATGCCCAGGCTGCGGCGCGCACCCCTGCCCTTCAAGACCAACCTGCAATCCATCAGCATGCCATTACTCCAGATGACAAAAGCCTCGGGGCTGCAGCGGAATAGGAGGTTGTCCGGTTGCTAGCACGGAGAATTGCACGCCACGGGATCACCCTCGTCGCTATCGTTCTGCTCGGCGGCTTTCTGTCGGCCCTGCTGGTCCGGCTCGCGCCGGGATTCGACGCCGACGAAGCCGAACTGGATCCTCATCTGAACTCAGAAAGCATTCAAGCCCTGCGCCAGGCGCGGGCCGAACAGCATAACATTCTGCGTTTCTACCTTCATTCACTCGAACACGCGGCGCATGGCGACCTGGGCACATCGATTTCTTTGAACCAACCAGTCGCCGCATTGTTGCGCCAACGCATTCCCGTGACGCTGCGCATGGCAGGCATGGGCTTGTTATTGAGCTGGGCGGCGGCAATGGCACTAGCCCTGAGCGCCGCCTGGTTGCGATTCCAGACCTATGACACCCTCGCCACAGTTATCAGTGGCACGTTACTGTGCATTCCTGCGGCGGTGCTGGCTCTGTTGTCGGTGCTGTGGAATGTGCCCGGCGCAATCGCGATCGCGCTGATCGTGTTTCCCCGCGACTACCGCTATGCGCGGAACCTGCTCGCGAAAGCCTATTCCATGCCTCACATTATCACCGCGCGGGCCAAAGGCCTGAGCGAGTGGCGCATTCTTTTGTGGCACGCGGTTCCGGTCGCTGCTCCGCAATTGCTGGCGGTCGCCGGGGTTACGGTCAGTCTCGCGCTGGGCGCAGCCATTCCCGTGGAGGCTCTCTGCGGCTTCGCCGGCGTCGGACAACTCGCCTGGCAGGCCGCGTTGGCCCGCGATCTTCCCTTGCTCATGAACATCACGATTCTGGTGACGCTCGTAACCTTGCTGGCAAACTCCAGTGCAGATGTAATCGGATCATTAGTTCGCAATCAGGAAGTCTGAGGGCTCCGCATGGATTGCAACGGATGAGCGCCGGGCGCAGGGTGGCGTGTGCGGTTTTGCTGCTTGTGGCCGGCGTGTCATTGGCTGCGAACTGGCTGGCTCCGGGGGGATATGCCAAGCAGTATCGCGAAGCCACCGACGCGCCTCCGTCGCGCCAGCACTGGCTGGGCACCGATGAGATTGGGCGCGACCGCTTTGCCCGCGTGCTTTACGGAACGCGAATCTCGCTCTTGCTGGCTCCAGCCGCGGCTCTGCTGTCCACGTTGATGGCCGCTCTGATCGGTGGACTCGCGGGATATCTGGGCGGTGTATGGGCGCGGATCGCAATGGCCGTCACTGACTTGTTTCTGTCATTGCCCTGGCTGTTTCTGCTGATCATGGTGCGGGCGTTGATGCCGCTGAACGTCTCGCCCTTGTTTTCGATTGTTGTGACGTTCTTCATGCTCGGCTTGCTGGGATGGACCAGCGCCGCGCGCGTGCTGTGCGCCAGTTCCGCGACACTGAAAGATTCCGATTTTGTGCGCCAGGCGCGGGCCTCCGGAGTTCGCGGGGCAAGGCTGTTCTGGATTCACGTGCTGCCGAATTTGAAGCCCGTGCTGTATGCGCAGTTCTGGGTTTCGATTCCGGTGTTCATTTTGAGCGAAGCCAACCTGGGCATTCTCGGCTTGGGCGTGGCTGAGCCCATGCCGTCGTGGGGAAGTTTGTTGAAGGAACTGGAAGGGCTGGTTTCGGTGGGCGAAGAGCCGTGGAAGTTCGTTCCGCTGGCGCTGCTGATCGTGGTGGTGACGTCGTTTCAACTCGTGCTTTCCAATCAGGAAGAGGTGGCGGTATGAGCAGTTTTCGTAAATACACACAGAATTCTTTTCGCTCGATTGTCTTCTCCCTGCTCTGTCTGGGCATCCTCGCCGCAAACGCGCTGGCTCAAGGAGAATTACGCTTCTGCCTGCGTTCGGAACCCAAGACTTTCGATCCGCTAAAGGTGGATGACGACGCGTCCAGCGCGATCCGCTATTTGACGGGAGGCTTGCTGGTGCGTATGAACCGCCAGACCCAGGCTCTGGAGCCGGAACTGGCAACGTCGTGGAAGGTGTCGAAAGACGGCAAGCAGATCAGCTTCACCCTGCGCAGCGGAATTTCTTTCTCGGACGGCACGCCCTTCTCCGCGGAAGACGTCGCCTACACCGTGCAGCAGTTGATGGATCCGGCCCTGCATTCGCCCACTGGAGATTCTTTCCGCTCCGGCCCAGGCAACGTGGAAACGAAAATCATTTCGCCCACACAGATTTCGATTACCTTCCCCGCGCCGGTGGCCGCGCTCGACCGCCAGTTCGACGGAGTTGCCATGGTTTCCGCGCACTCACCGAAAAAGGAAATGGCCGTGCTCGGTCCTTTCATGGTCGCCGATTACAAGCCAGGAGCGACCATCCTGCTGAAGAAGAATCCGAATTACTGGAAGAGCGACGCCCAGGGCCGCAAGCTGCCTTATCTGGATTCGATCCGCCTCGACATTCAGTCCAACCGCGACGTGGAAATGCTGCGCTTCAAACGCGGGGAAATCGATCTGATCAATTCGCTGGACAGCGAATATTTCGACAAACTGGCCGCGACCAATCCGCAGGTTGTGCATGATGCCGGGGCATCGCTCGACAGCGAGCAGATGTGGTTCAACCAGGTGGCAAAAGCACCGCTTCCTGCCTACAAGAAAGCCTGGTTCCGTTCCGCGAATTTCCGCCGCGCCATTTCTGCAGCCGTCAATCGTGACGATCTCGCGCGTGTGGTTTTCCGCGGACATGCGCAGCCCGCCGTGGGCCCGGTTTCTCCCGCGAATAAATTCTGGTTCAACGCCAAACTCAAGCCGGAGAATTATTCTCCCGACGCCGCGCTGAAATTGCTGCAAGCCGACGGCTTCCGCATGGAGAACGGCACCCTGAAAGACAAAGACGGAAACGCAGTCATCTTCTCCATCATCACCAACTCCGGCAACAAGTATCGCGAACGCATGGCTTCCATGATTCAGGACGACATGCAGAAGATCGGAATTCACGTCAATGTGGTCACGCTCGACTTCCCTTCCCTGATCGATCGGATGATGCAAAGCTTCGATTACGAAGCGATTCTTCTGGGGCTGACCAATGCGGGCCTTGACCCCAGCGACCAGATGAACGTGTGGCTGAGTTCATCGGAAAATCATCAATGGAATCCGCAGGAAAAATCTCCAGAAACCGCGTGGGAAGCGGAGATTGACAAGCTGATGCGGGCACAGGCGTCTTCTTCGGACCCGAAGAAGCGGAAAGAAAGCTTCGATCGCGTACAGGAAATCGCCGTGGAACAGGCGCCGTTTATCTATCTCGTGAACAAGAACGCCTTGTCGGCGATTTCTCCGTCGGTGCACGGCGCGAATCCGGTCATCCTGCTGCCGCAAACCTACTGGAACGCGGAACTGCTGACGAAATAGCTCCACTCTCGATCGCGGAAGCGCGCACGAGAGCGCAGCTCCACGCGAAGGGAAATGCTCTTGACTGACCAACGACAAAACGACGCGCTATTATCCCTTCGCATCTCGGTGCGTTATGGCGGCAAACCGGACGTGCTGCGCGATGTGGCGCTCGATGTCCGCCGGGGTGAAGTTCTGGGGCTTATCGGCCAAAGCGGCTCGGGAAAGAGCACGCTGGCGATGACGATTCTCGGATTGCTCGACGGCAAGCGCGTCCAAGCTCGCGGAACCATCGATTTTGAAGGCCGCGATCTGCTGCAACTCCGCGAACGCGAAATGCGAGACCTGCGCGGAAGGAAAATCGCGCTGGTCTTGCAAAGCCCGCTCTCCTCGCTGAATCCAGCGCTGAAGATACGAACTCAGTTGAAAGAGACCTGGCGGGCGCACGCTTCCGGATCGGCTTCCGACTGCGATCGCGCCATGCGGACGGCGCTGGAAAGCGTCAGCCTGCCTCCCACCGACGAATTCCTGGCGAAATATCCGGCACAGATGAGCGTGGGGCAGGCGCAACGCGTGCTGATCTCAATGGCGGTCATGCATCGTCCGGCGCTGCTGATCGCCGATGAGGCCACCAGCGCGCTCGACGTGATCACGCAGGCCGAAATCCTGGCTCTATTTCGCGAACTCAACCGCAACTCCGGAATGTCGATCCTCTACATCTCGCATGACCTGGCTTCTGTGGCTGGAATCTGCGACCGCATCTCCATTCTCCACCAGGGAGAGATCGTCGAGTCTGGCTCAGTCGAACAAGTCCTGCTGCAGCCGCAACACGAATACACCCGGCGCCTGATGGCAGCCATGCCCCACCTTCCGCAGAAACAGGAAGCCTCGCAAGCCGCCAGAGCCTAATCAAACTCCAGTAATCTCAGCACCGATAACGAAGGTCAGTTCTTCCTCGCCACTGTGGGACAGGAAGTCTCATGCCAACACGAGGGGACAAAGTGGCCCAGCCACGCTCCAACAGCCGCCCAGCATATCTCACAGAATCAACAACTTACGAGCCCACAGTTGGCGGTCCCCGTGCACATGCATAGGCGGAACGAAATCGTCCCCTAATCTATCGAGAGGTTCGACTCATGTTGACGAAACAAAAATCACAGAAACGCGGCGAGCGACACAGTGCCGCATGGGGCAAGCGCCTGAGCATGGCGCTGTTGCTCGCAACCGGAATGGCTTTTGGACAGCATTCCTACGACGCCACCGAAGGCCCGGCTGCTTCGCACATTTCTTCCGAACTCTCGGAACTGCTGGCCAAAGCCAAGCAGGGCTCGGCCGACGGGACGATTCGAGTGATCGTGCAGTACAGGCAAGTGCCCACTGCGGCTCACTATGCAACCATGCGGCAGCGCGGCGGCACTCTCCATTCGAAACTCCAGTTGATCAAGGGCGCTTCGTTTACCATCCCGGCCAGCCTGTTGCCGGAGTTGGAAGCGGATCCTGAGATCGTTCATGTGAGCGTCGACCATCCCATGCAGGTGATGGACGATCTGACCAATAGCGCGACCGGCGTTGCCTCCGCGTGGAACGCGGGATATACGGGCAGCGGCGTAGGCGTTGCCATCATCGACAGCGGCATCAACGACAGCCATCCCGACCTCTGGAATTCCGCCGAGACTACCTCGCGCGTCGTCTATCACGCGGACTTCACCGGAACGGCGAACACGAACTCAGCGGGCGCGAAATATGACCTCTACGGTCACGGCACCCACGTCGCCGGCATTGTCGGCGGCAACGGCTACCTTTCAGCTGGTCAGTATGAAGGTGTTGCCCCGGGCGTCTCGCTGATCGATCTGCGAGCTCTGGACTTGAACGGCGCGGGCACTGACAGCACGGTGATCGCCGCCATTCAGGCCGCTATCAGCCTGAAGAGCACCTACAACATTCGCATCATCAACCTGTCGCTCGGTCGCGGCATCTCTGAGAGCTACACGCTGGATCCTCTCTGCCAGGCTGTGGAATCGGCTTGGAAAGACGGCATTCTGGTGGTGGTGGCGGCCGGCAACTATGGCCGTCTGAGCGTCAACGGCAGCAACGGCTACGGCACGATCACCGCGCCGGGCAACGATCCGTACGTTTTGACCGTAGGCGCGACCAAGAGCAACGGCTCTTCTTCCGCTTCGGCGCAGACCCTGGCCAGCTTCAGCTCCAAGGGCCCCACGACCTTCGATCACATCGTGAAGCCTGACATGGTTGCCCCCGGCAACGATGTCGTCTCTCTGGCAGCGCCGGGAGCCACTCTGGAAGCGGCATATCCGGCCGAGCTCGTGGCCGGCACCAACGGCGCAAACAGCTACTTCAGCTTGAGCGGCACCAGCATGGCAACGCCAGCAGTCGTGGGCGCAGCGGCTCTGTTGTTGCAGGAGCACAGCACACTGACTCCCGATCAGCTGAAAGCGCGGCTGATGCGGACGACCTACAAAATGGGGCTGACTTCGACCTCTGCGTATGTGCCCCATTTGAGCCAGACCTTCACCAGTATTTACGACCTGTTTTCGGTAGGGTCCGGACTGCTGGATGTGCAAACAGCAACTGCCGACACCAACGTACCTCCGACGAACGTCGGAACGGCTCTTTCTCCGACTGCGGTTTACAACGCTTCCAACGGAACGGTCTCGATCGTGTACGGAAACGCGAGCGTTGCCAGTTCGTCGGTGGTTTGGGGAACCTCGGTAGTGTGGGGAACGTCAATCGTCTGGGGCGCAGCGGAAGTGAGCGGCACCTCGGTGGTTTGGGGCAGCTCGGTAATCTGGAATAACAACGCCCTGACCGCGTTCAGCGTGATTTGGGGCTCCAGCACGGGCACGGCCTCGGCCACAAGCATAGTCTGGGGAGCTTCAGTAGGCAGCGCAGACGCCGCATTCAACGACGCCGGCGACGATGAACAGTAACGACACCGTGTAAATACAACAGAAAGGAGAAAAATATCATGAAAAATACACGGCGAGTTACGACCTTCATCAGCGCAATGATTCTGGCCGGACTCGGCATCGCAGGCTACGCAGGATTCCGAAGCCATACCCTGCACATGCCTCTGGCGCTGGCGGTCCTGGCTCTGGCGGCAGCAAGTTCGAAGATGAAAGTAAAGCTGCCCGGCATCGACGGCACCATGTCAGTGAACCTGCCCTTCCTGCTGACGGCGGCAGTCAGTTTGAGTTCCGCTGAAGCAGTAATGGTCGCCTGCATCTCGACTGCGGTGCAATGCTGGCCGCGGAAAGATGCGAAATTCAAACCGCAACAACTGGCCTTCAACCTCAGCATGATGGCAGTTGCCAGTTCGGCGGCGAGCCTGGTGTTCCATGCGCAACCGTTCGGCAGCTCCAGTCCTCTGGGAGTCGCGCTCGCGGCAGCCATGCTGTTCCTGGGCCAGACCGCTCCGGTCGCAGCGATCGTAGCCTTGAGCGAGGGGAGATCGGCGATCTCCACATGGTCGAACCTGGCTCAGTTGTCGTTCCCCTACTATGTGGTTGGAGCTGGACTGACCTTTATGGTTGAGGCGGCCAGTTCTCACCTCGGCTGGGGTTTGGCACTCGCGGTCTTTCCGGTCACCTATGGGATTCACCGCTCTTACCAGACGTACTTCGGCAGGATCGTTGAGAGCGTGCAACCGAAGGTCATGGTTCGAGCCGCGGGGGCTGGAGCATAGAGGAGATCAAGTTCTCTCAGCAACATCCTCACAACGAACCTGCTTGTAAGCAACAAAGAGTGGCACAGGGCCAATCCTGTGCCACTTTCATTTTTGGGGTTGGTTCAAAGCGCCGGATCTCGGCGACCATTCTGATTACCTGGCGTACGACGGGCACTTCCGTAACGCATCCTTACATAACCAGCGTCAGCTCCTGCGCCAAGGCGGTGAGACAAGGTGTCCCGCGCCCGCCTGCGCGGGACAGAGTGGCCCACGCTCGATCAAACAGGCGCAGCTAAACATCGCAGAATCAACAGCTTTAGGCAGGACAATTGGTCCTTCTCGTGCACAACTACCCTTGTCCGTCGGTCGACTAGCGTTTTCACGGGCAAGCGAGATTCTCAATGACAAAGAAACCTAATACACAGAAGCGCGGCGAGCGGCACAGCGCGGCCTGGGGCAAACGCCTTGGCCTGGTTCTCCTTCTCGTCGTCGGAATGGCGTCCGGGCAAGAAGAAGCCAACAGCTCGCAAGCCATGAACCCGACCAAGTTCGCACCCGATGTTGCGCGACTGTTAACCCAGTCTGGCAATTCCACCCAATCGGTCAAGGTGATCGTGCAGTACAAATCAGCACCGCAGGCTGCCGCTGTGACCCGCGTGCAGCATCTTGGGGGAAAGCTGAACAACAGCTTGAGCCTGGTTCAGGGAGAAGCCTTTACAGTTCCTGCCAACAGCCTGACGACGATTGCCGCCGATCCCACGGTCAGCTATATCAGCCTGGACCATCCCGTCAAAGCGATGGACGACTACACCAATGCCGCCATGAATGTGAGCGCGGCGTGGAGCGCAGGCTATAACGGAGCCGGCATCGGCGTGGCTGTGATCGATAGCGGCATCAACGACAACCATCCCGACCTGTGGACCTCGAACCAGCAGAATTCGCGAGTGGTCTATCACCAGGATTTCACCGGCACCAGCACCTACAACTCCTGGGGCAAACAGGTGTATGACACCTATGGCCACGGCACGCACGTCGCCGGCATCATCGGCGGCAACGGCTATCTGTCCAATGGAAATTACTCCGGCGTCGCCCCGAACGTGAATTTGCTCGATCTGCGCGTGCTCGATGTCAATGGAGCGGGCAGCGACAGCCTGGTGATCTCGGCCATCTCAAAGGCGATCACGCTGAAGAAAACCTACAACATCAGAGTGATCAACCTGTCGCTCGGCCGTCCGATTTTCGAAGGCTACGCCTCCGATCCACTCTGCCAGGCGGTTGAGTCGGCATGGAAGGCCGGTATCGTGGTGGTGGTCGCGGCGGGCAACTATGGACGCCTCAGCGTGTTCGGCAGCGACGGCTACGGCACGGTCGCCGCTCCCGGCAATGATCCCTTCGTTCTCACCGTGGGCGCTATGAAAACGATGGGGACGTTCCCTCGGACCGATGACCTCATCGCCAGCTATAGCTCCAAGGGACCCACGACGTTTGATCACGTGGTGAAACCGGATGTGGTTGCCCCTGGCAACCTGGTGGTTTCCCTCGACGACCCCGGCAGCACCCTCGATATTGAGTATCCCGGCAATGAAGTGGCCGGCAACCGATCCAGCCACGATTACTTCACCTTGAGCGGCACCAGCATGGCGACTCCCGCCGTATCGGGCGCGGTCGCTCTGCTGCTCGAACAACATTCAACCCTGACGCCGGACCAGATCAAAGCGCGCCTGATGAAGACCGCGTATAAGACTTTCCCGACGTCTTCCACCGCAACCGATCCCACCACCGGCCAAACCTATACCTCGTACTACGATATGTTCACGGTGGGCGCGGGTTATGTCGATGTCAACGCAGCAGTCGGCAACAACGACCTGACCTCGACGACCGTCGGCGCGGCGCTTTCGCCCACGGCTTCCCACAATGCTTCGACCGGCAAGATCACGCTGTCGAATGGCAACTCCACGGTGGCGTCGTCTTCCGTGGTCTGGGGCGCATCGACGGTGTGGGGTACCTCGGTGGTGTGGGGCACAAACGTTTCGGGCAGCTCCGTAGTTTGGGGCAGTTCGGTGGTCTGGGGCGCAAGCACCTTGAGCGGCTTCAGCGTGGTGTGGAGCACAACCACGACCTCGGCAGCCAGCGTGGTGTGGGGAGCGACCTCCAGCGCCATGGGCGCCTTCAACCAGGCCATTGGCGAACAATAACGAACCGTGTGAAAACTTCGGAAAGGAGGACGCTATGAATCACACACGGCAAGTTACGATGTTCATCGGCGCGATGCTACTGGCGGGACTCGGCGCGGCGAGCTTCGCAGGATTCCAAAGTCACACGCTTCACCTGCCGATCGCTCTGGGGATTCTGGCTCTGGCGGCTGCGACTTCACGCATGAAAGCCAAACTTCCGGGCGTGCATGGCAATATGTCTGCCAACCTGCCATTCCTATTGACGGCAGTCGTCAAACTGAGCGCGGTTGAGGCCGTTCTTATCGCCTGCGCCTGTACGGCGGTGCAATGCTGGCCGCGGAAAGGCGGGAAACTCAACGCGCAGCAGATGGCGTTCAACCTCAGCATGATGGCGTTTGCCAGCGCCACTGCGAGCCTTATGCTGCGCGCGGACTGGCTTGGCGGGTGGAAGTCGGGTCCTTTGGGAATCGCGATGGCGACGGCCACTCTGTTCCTCGGTCAAACGGCGCCAGTGTCCGGCATCGTGGCGATGAGTGAACGGCGGTCGGCCTTCTTCATCTGGCGGGAATTGGCACAGTTGTCGTTTCCTTACTACGTCGCCAGCGCGGGCTTGACCTTCATGGTCCAGACGATGAGTTCACAGTTGGGCTGGGGATTGGCGCTCGCAGTCTTCCCCGTGATGTACGGCATTCATCGCTCCTACAAGATGTACTTCCAGCAGATGACCGGGCACATGCGAATAGAGGTGCACGCTCGGGCCGCTGCGGTTGGAGCCTGACTCTTTACGGCCTGACGCTGCGCACGAATAAACAAAACTGGCACGGGATTAAACCCGTGCCAGTTTTTCTTTTCAGCCTATCTCACATTCCGTTGCTGGGATCGAGCCAGGTTCCGGCTTTACTATCCGCCGGTTCCGCTTCCTCCAGCCTCCTGCTGTACCTGCGATTCAGTTCGATCCGCATCGGTCTGCTGCTGTTGCAGAGTCCCACCGGCTGACGTATCCGGCTTCGGGGGCGGAACGTTGCTGGCTACCGTGTTTGCGCCGCCCGGAACACCCGGAATCTTGCCGTGTCCTTGCTTGGCTGCCAGCACTTTCTCGCCGTCGTCCAGACGCTCGCGGGAATGGTTGTACATTTCCTGCAGATCGTCCACCGAAACCGCCACCGTCTTGTTGGCCGCACAGTCGTTTCTCTTGCTGCTGAGGACGGTCACGCCCACCCGCTGGTCCCCATCGGGATTGTCGTCGACACGTTTCAGAACATCGCCCTGCGTCAGCGAACATTCCTGTCCATCGGCACTGACCGCGAGATCGGAACTCACGATGAAGATGCGGTGCGTGAGCGCGGGAGGAGCTTCGTTCACGGTGTCGGGTGCGCCAGGGTTGGAAGTATTCGGCTGGCTCGGCTGACTCGCCGGACCCGGTTGATTCTGGGCGGCGGCAGTCTGTTCGTCCTTGATTTCCTGCCTTATTTCTTCGGTGATGGCCGCTTTGACTTCCGGCGAAATGTTGATAGTGACATTCACCGTGGTCTGGTTCGGCCCTTGCTGGCCGGGGGCAGACTGATCCTGAGCGGTCTGATCCTGCGAGTTGTCCTGCGACTGCTGATCGTTGTAGGCGTCTTGCAGATCGGTGGACATTTCGTAATCGGTCAGCCACGGCGCTGGTCCCGTGTAGAAGGGATAAGGCTGGTAGCCATAGTAGGCATACCACGGTCCACCCCAGCCCCAGTCGCCCACGCCCCAGTAAACGGGTCCAGGCCAGGGGTTATACGCCCACCCATAAAACGCCGGGCCATAATAGGCCGCCGGTACATAGCCGTAGTAGGTTCGGCCGCCAAAGACATAGCCACGGTAGACCGCCGAGCGATATACCCCGTGCGAATAGTAAGTGCGCGAGTAGTAGCTGTGTCCGCCGCGCGTAACGTAGGGACGCTGCACGTAGCCGCCGTTCCTGCCCGTGGTCACAATGCGCGCACCGTTGTGCTCGCTCACCACGGTGCGTCCGCCATGCAGATTGCGTTCAATGTGCATGCCGTTCCGGTCCACCGAACGAATCTGTCCCTTGGGACTCATGTGCACCCTGGTCCCGTCACGAAGCGTCTTATCCTGCCCGGGGCGGGATGTGGTGCGTGTTGGCTGCGTCGTGGTCCGCGTGGGTGGTGTAGTTGTACGCGTGGGTGGTGTGGTTGTACGCGTCGGTGGCGTCGTGGTCCGCGTAGGCTGAGTGGTCGTACGCGTTGGCGGCGTCGTGGTTCGCGTGGGCTGAGTGGTCGTACGCGTTGGCTGCGTCGTGGTCCGCTGGGGCTGGGTAGTCGTACGTCCCGGCTGCGTCGTGGTCCGCGACGGCATCGTCGTGGTGCGGTTCGGCATCGTCGTCGTACGATTCGGTGTGGTTGTGGTGGTGCGGTTCGGCACCGTCGTCGTACGATTCGGCGTGGTTGTGGTGCGATTCGGCACCGTCGTCGTACGATTCGGCATTGCCGGCCGCTGCACTGGTGCACTCGGCCGGGCGGGACCGCTGGACCGGATCGAAGCCGACGGCGGCGGCGTTGCTGGCACCTTCAGTGTTTCTTTCTTTTGCCCGCTGCCGGCAAATGCCGGAACCGCCATCACAAGCAGAAGTAGCGCAAACTTCCGCAGAACTTTCTCGCTGCCTTTCAATGAACTCATGGGAGCCTCCCCTTAGAAATCAACCTGCTCGACACAATGGACTCCGCCCAGGACAGTGCGAGTGCGTAGATTCTACAACACATTTCGTTCTGCCGGAGTCATTTTCAGGGCCCGGAACCTACAGCCTCGTTCCAGTACATACCCTTTCACTGGTATTAGCGTGTTTCCCAGGCTCCTCTGCTCATGCTCGGAATAAACCCTGAAATCCCTGAGCCGTTGCAACGACTTCTTGCCAACGCTTCCGGCATCCGCTAAAGTACGCTCGATTGCCTTTTGTTTTCCTCCCGTTGACGATGAACCTGGGATTCAACAGAATGGGGTTCAACAGAATTTCCGGCTGATTGTGCGCAACAGTGCTGCGAAAGTGCGCTATTACAGGTAGCTATGGAAGAACAGATTAAGGTCGGTCAATATACTCTGGAACGCAAAATCGGAGAAGGCGGCATGGCCGAGGTGTGGGAAGGACGGCACGTGCGTCTGGCCACAACCGCTGCCATCAAGTTCCTTCTTCCCCGGCTCGCCGGGGATGCGGAACTGGAAGAGCGTTTCCTTCGCGAGGGGATGAATCAAGCCAAGCTCCGCCATCCCAACATTGTTTCGGTCACCGATTTCGTTCAGGAAGACGGGCGCAATTACCTCATCCTCCAGTATGTGGATGGGGAAAGCCTGGAGACCCTGCTCAGAGATCGCCAAGGCCCCCTGCCCCTCGACCGGATTCACGCCATCTCCTGGGACGTGCTGAGCGCGCTCGACTATGCGCATGCCGCCGGTCTGGTGCACCGCGACGTGAAACCCTCCAATATTCTGATGGACAAAAGCGGGCGAGCCCTGCTCACCGATTTTGGTATTGCACTGGTGCTGAGCGATTCCACCCGCCTCACCCGCACCGGAACCGCGGTGGGCACCGCCATGTACATGAGCCCGGAACAAATTCTGCGGCCGAAATCGGTGGAAAAGCAGACCGACATCTACAGCTTCGGTTGTGTGCTTTACGCCATGCTCACTGGAACTCCGCCCTTTGGCGCGGAGGGGGAAACCGATTTCTACATAAAAGACTGCCATGTGCGCAGTACGCCGCCGCCGCTGCTGCCTCGCAATCCCGACATTCCGCGTGCCGTCGAGGAGGTGGCCCTGCGTTGCCTGGAAAAAGATCCGGCCAAGCGCTACGAGAGTTGCGGCGCCGTCATGGCTGCGCTTGATGCGGCTATCTCCGGACGACCACTCCAGGCCCCCGCACCGGTGCCGGCACCGGTTCCATCACGATCGGGAACCATGGTTGAGAATCCAGCCGTTGCGCCACCTGCACCTGCGCCCACGCCTGCACCCGCGTTCGTTCCCGTGCAGCCCCCATCGGTTGCGCAGACTCCGCCGCCAGTGCCGCGGCCGGCAGTTCCGGTCGAACCGCCTCGTCCGCAGAAACGCCGCGGCCTTCTATTCGGCGGTCTGGCTGCAGTCCTCGTCTTGGCCGCGGCCGGAGTCTGGTATTGGATCAATACTCCCGGGGAAACGATACTGTCTTTAGAAGGTTCCACAACTGTGGGCGACGAGCTGGCTCCCAAGATGCTGATGGCGTTTTTGAAAAACGAAGGCGCCACCGGCATCAAGACCAGCAAAGACGACAAGCATCGCGACGTGATCGCAACCCTTCCCGGTCACTGGCGATCCTCGCTATTTTCTGTGCTCGCGAACGGCTCCCCCAATGCATTCACTGCCTTGGCCGCAGGACGCGTCGATATTGGCATGGCTTCCCGTCCCGTCAAAGACGCCGAAGTTCAGCAATTGCAGAATCTCGGGGACATGCGCGATGCCGCCTGCGAGCACGTGTTGGCCCTGGACGGCATTGCCGTGATCGTCAATACCGGAAATCCGCTGCAGAGTCTGACCCGGCAACAGATCGCCGATATTTTCCGCGGCCGCTTTACCGACTGGTCCGAGGTCGGCGGCCACCCGGGGCCGATTCAACTCTACGGGCGCACGGAAGAATCGGGCACATTTGATACCTTCAACAATCTGGTGCTGGGAGGGAAAAAAGATTTCGCCTCGAACCTGGAAAAGAAACAAAACGGCGAGGAAATCGCGCAGGCAGTCGCTTCCAATCCCAACGGCATCGGCTATGTAGGACTGGCGCAGATCGGCTCTGCCAGAGCCCTTCAGGTTTCCGACGGCGGACTTACGGCGCGTCTGCAACCATCGCCGTTCACCGTGGCCACTGAAGATTATGTTCTTTCCCGGCGCTTGTTCCTGTACACGCCGGCCAAGCCCAGCGAGTGGGTGCAGAAGTTCGTCAAATTCGCGCTGAGCGATGAGGGCCAAAAAGTCGTGGCCGAGGTGGGCTATATCGAAATGACACCACGTTTCGATCCCAACCCTCCCAAGCCCGCGCATCCCCCGTTCGACTATCAGATACTGGTACAAGGGAAACGCCGGGTCGCGGTAAACTTCCGTTTCCTGCCCAACAGTACCAAGCTCGATACCAGAGCGCAGGAAGACATTCACCGCTTGGCCGACTTTCTTCGTGAAAAAGCCATCAATGAGGTGTGGATCATGGGATTCGCCGACAGCGTGCCTCCACCGCCGGGCAAACCCTCGAACCAGCAGCTTTCCGAACAACGCGCACAGGCCGTAAAAGAAGAGTTGCAGTCCTATACCGGCACCAGCGTGAAGGCCTTCACCGCGGGCTTCTCCGCCGCCGTGCCGTTGGCCGACGACAGCACGCCGGAGGGCCGGCAGAAGAATCGTCGTGCAGAGGTGTGGACGCAATGACGCCAGATTCCCCGGATTTCCCGCAGGACCAGCGCACCGTCGGCCAATACGTGCTGATCCAGAAACTTGGCCAGGGCGGCATGGCCGAAGTCTGGAAAGCTCAGCATCGCGTGCTCGGGACCTACGTCGCCATCAAATTCCTGATCCCGGGATTTGCCAGCATGCCCGATATCGAAAAGAGGTTTCTCGACGAAGGCAAACGGCAAGCCCAGCTCAGTCATCCCAACATTGTTTCCGCCTACGACTTCCTGTATGAAGACCAGCGCAGCTACCTGATCATGAAGATGGTCGAAGGCGAAAATCTGGATGACCGTCTGTTTCGTTTGCAGGGTCCGCTGGATCTGGCGCAAGTCCTCACGATTTCTGGCGATGTGCTGCGGGCGCTTGACTATGCGCACTCCCAACACGTGATTCACCGCGACATCAAACCCTCCAACATCCTCATCGATCATGAGGGACGCGCTTTTGTCATGGACTTCGGCATTGCGCTGGTGCTGGGCGAACAGCGGGCCACGCGCGTGGGAGTCGCCGTAGGAACCCCGCACTTTATGAGTCCGGAGCAGATCGTCGGCGCCAGAGTTCTCGACCAGCGCACCGACATTTACAGCTACGGCTGCGTGCTCTATGAGATGTTGACCGGCAGGCTTCCGTTCGACGCGGCCGAAGGCGAGGGTGGCACTGACTTCGTGATTCAGAACATGCATCTGAACCAGCCGGCGATCCCTCCGCGCCGGTTGAATCCCTCGATTCCCGAGCATATCGAACGTGCGGTTCTGCGTTGCCTGGAAAAGAAGGCTGACGACCGGTTCAACACTTGCCACGATTTGTTGACCGCGCTGGTCAGCAGCCCGCCGCCTCCATCCCGCCAGACCCTTCCCATCCAGCCAGCCCGCCATGCGACCGTGATTGAAGGTCCGCAGGTGGAGGTTCCCCGCGGCGGAACGGTTCTGGAGCAGCCGGCGCTGCACCCGCAGGACGCGCGCGTGAGTGGACAGCAGGTGGTGCAACCGGACGTCAAGCCGCAGGGCTTTCAACAGGTCCGGACGCCGGAACCCCGCAAACCCAAGAGCTCGAATCTGATCGCCATAATTTCCGGCGCGCTGCTGGCCCTCATCGTCATCGGCGGCGGAGTGTACTGGTACACCCACCGCCCGGATAATAAACCTGCATCAGAAGCCAAGGTCAATCTGGAATGCAACCTCGATTGCACTTGGGAGATGGATGGAAATCCTCAAGGGCAGATGTCTGCCAACCAACCGGCTTCCTTGACGCTCGCATTTGGCGACCACAAGTTTTCCGCGACCACCATGGACAAGAAGCAGCATCTGGAGGAAAGCTTTTCGATTTCTTCCGCCAGCGAAACCCCGACCGAGACCATCTCCTTCAAATTGGGCAGAAGCAAACCTCCCGGACCAGAAGGCACGGTGGTAGCTGTACAGTGCAACCTGGACTGTAATTGGGCGCTGGATGGAGCACCGCAGGGGCAGATGTCCGCCAATCAACCGTCTTCCCTGAGGCTGTCGGCCGGGAAGCACCAGGTTTCGGCAATGACCACTGATAACCAGGATCAAGCCAACCTCAGTTTCAACGTCTCTTCCGCCAGCCAAACACTCGCCGAGACCATTGATCTGGCATCGGTTCGCAAAATCCGGTTGGCCAAGGGCACCACTCTTGCCGGCAACTGGAACGGAAAGTACACGAATGAGACCACCGGCCTGTCATCGCCAATACGACTAAAGCTGAACGACAGCAGCGATTCGCTTAGCGGCACGATGACCTTCGATCCGGGAGGAAAATTCCAGTCAGCCTGCTCGGTCAACGGGGTTTACGATGCGCACAAGCTGTCGATGTATCTCGAGCTCAACAACTGCCGCGGCCTCGCGCCCAACAATCTTTCGGACAAAATGATTTTCATGTCGGTGCACCGCGGGGACCGCGAAGCGCGCGGCATGAACTCGACCCAGACCTCCTGGATACAGCTCAACAAGCAGCCCTGATGGAAGGAGCCCTGATGGTAAGGAGCCTGGGGCCGACTGCCCGGCGCCAGGCTCCCTCGCAACCACCAGCTTCCCGTGAAAACCTAGACCTTGGCCGGTGGCGCTGCCGTCGGCGGTTCCACCGCGATGAACGTAAAATATGTGGACCCGGCCCGAATCGTGGCGTAATTACTCAGGCCGCAAAACTGCTGCTCGATGGGCACGCCATTCAGGTCGGTTCCCGTCATGCTCACCATGTCGCCGATGACAAAGCTCTGGCGGAAAGTAATGTGGCTGTTTTTTCCGGAGAGAGTCTCGTCCTCGGGAACGCAGACTTCACACTCGCGGTCGCGCCCGATGAAGTTGCGGCCCTCCAGAATGTGAAACACCTGGCCCTCAGGCTTCCAGCTATAGGTGACCAGAACACCGACGATCTTGCGGTCTTTGGCCACCGAAGGCGTCGTGGAAGTCCCCTCCGGCACCTGGCGAAAGATGGTGTGTTCGCGCGGCGGGCGCGGAGGCGACACAGATGCAGAGGAAGACCGCGATGGCGGCGCTACCGATGCCGGAGGAGTGGGAACGCCCACCCCGGGCCGTGGCGGCAACGGCCGCCCACTTTCATACTTGGTTTCGACATAGGTCGGCGGACGATTCCCGGTTGGAGTTCCTCCTTCGAACACGGTAGCCGACCGATTCCCCGCCGGACTTGTGCCTTCGAACACCGTTGCGGGCCGGCCTCCTGGCGGAGTTGAGCCCTCCACCACAGTCGGGGTTCGCATTCCGGAAATCGGCGCACCCATGGACGGATTCTCAGTCTTGCAATACACGCACTCGGTCCAGTTCGGATCCATGGTGTGCCGGCCGGCCGGACACGTTTTCCCTCCGGACTGCTGCAGAGGCTCGGCACATCCCTGGCACACCTTCGCCGTATCCGCATTCTCCGCCATGCATTTGGGGCAAGTTCTCATCGTAGTCTTCCTCCCTGAAACTTCACCGCTGCAGCGGTCCAATTATAATCCGACGATCTTATCATTCGAGTCGTTCGACGCTCGGCTCGGTAGCGTCCTAATTTGTCATTCCTCACCGCGCCGAAGGCGCGGTGAGGAACCTGCTTTTTGACTGCGCATGACTGTCGAAGTCAAAAATTAGGACACTGCCCTCGGCTCAACTGCGAAAACCCCCGCCGCGTCCTTGCCCTTGTGCTGGAACTCTTCCGGCCCAGCTAGGTCCAATGCTTCCACAACACTGCGGCGTTGATAACCGCATCAAGAGCGTAAATGCCAACCACCGCCCATGTGGCGGTCCAGCGCTTTAGTTGACTGACGCGGCTCAGGCCAACCGAGAGCAGCAGCATGGACCATAACGTAAAGATGTTGGGCGCGAAAAGCGCCCATGCAAAATATGCCCGATCGTTAACCGGCAAATAGCGCACGCTGAAATCCACCAGCGGCGAATACCTCTGTCCCATCAGCGGGAGAATCCGGCCATTAGTCAGGCCAGAAAGAATCGTTTCCAGAATCAGCGGAATGCGCGAGTACAGGGTCACTGCAAATGTTGCCCCGAACTTAAGGTCCACAGCCTTTTTTCGCAACAGGACAAACAGAATCCCCGCCAACAGCGAGGCGAACAGCAGGTTCAGCCCCGGCAGCGCGTACATCCACTGACCGAGTAACGGTATCAAAAACGGTTGGCCCAGGCGATAGGTTGGAAAAATCGATCGCAGTTCATAGACCCAGGCGGCATCGGCAAGGGCTACCAACAGCAGCGGAGCCCACCACGTCGTGTGCTCGCGCAACTCGGCAAACACTTTTCCCGGCGTGATCAGCACACGAAACGAGCGCCACCAGCCCGAAAGTATGCTCGTGGCGCCGCGAGCAGTTTTATCACCCTCGACCTTACCGTGCTCTACCGGCGCGACCTTCTCCGCATCACGGCCGATTGGCTTGGTTTTTCGCGGCGATCCGCCTTGGTCTGAGTTGACCGCGATCGATCCGCCGGATTCTGTCGTCGAACCGCCCTTGGTCGAAGCGCCGGTGGTGGAAGCCTGGCTGGCAACTTCCTGTTTCTTCGGTGCCGACTCCGTGGCCGTAACCAGCGCCGCGCCAAAGTCTTCGGCAGTTTGAAAGCGGCTCGCAGGATCCTTGGCCAGCGCCGTCATCACTACCTGCTCTACATTCGCCGGAATATCGCCATGGTGCCCGCTAAAGCTGGGCGGCGGCGTGTGAATGTGCGCGCTCATCAAGTCATAATCGCTGTCGCCGTGGAAGGGGGAGTCTCCGGTCAGCAACTCGTAGAGCGTCACGCCAACACTGTAAATGTCAGAGCGCGCATCCACGTGCGCTCCGCGAATCTGCTCGGGAGACATATATCGCGGAGTGCCCATCTGCGTGCCGGTGCGCGTTTTCACGTGTCCCAACGCCTTGACGATGCCGAAATCCATGACCTTCACGATGCCGGAATTCGTCAGCATCAGGTTGGCGGGCTTGATGTCGCGATGCACCACGCCCCGCGCATGCGCGAATCCCAGCCCCTGCAGCGCCTGCTTGGTCAGCGACACGGCGCCGCGCCACGGCAGACGGCCGCGATTCGCCAGCAAGGTTTCGAAGGTATTGCCTTCGATGAACTCCATCACGATCAGGCAGTACCCTTCTGTATGTACAAAAGCGTACAGCGTAGCGATGTTGGCATGATTCAGATTGGCCTGCGCTTTGGCCTCATCGCGGAATCGTTCGACCAGTTCATGATCGTAGGTCAACTCCGGCCGCAGCACTTTGATCGCAACCTGCCGGTCCAGGCCGGTATCGACGCCGCGATAAACCACTCCCATGCCGCCTTCGCCAATCTGCTCGATAAACCGGAAGGTGCCAATCTGAGCGCCAATCATCGCGCGGTTCCCAGTTCGATCCAGAGTGGCTGATCCGCGAACCCATGGAACCGGGTCACGTTGTTTAAAGCCGCATTTTGGTCATTCGGGTTCCAATTGGGAATGACAAACCACCAGATCAGCAAGACCAACAACACGACAATGACGGCGGCCACCAGCCCGATCTTGATCATGCGCATCGGGTCAAGGCCGGACTCGGTGTAAAGTTTTATGCCACCCGGGGGAATCTCTTCTCGCTCATCTTCTCGCTCATCTGCCCGCTGAGCCGCCTTCTCTTTCTTGGGCGCGGAGTCGTACTCCGTCCCCGCAAAATGCAGAGTGAACTCTTCGCCCTTCTCTGCAGCAACCGGTTCGGTCTTGGGCGGAATCGCGTCTTGCTCTGCCTCTTCTCTCGCCTTCTTTGCAGGCGTATCCGGCAGTGGCCGGGAAATTCGTTCCAGCGCCGCGCCAAACTCGTCGGCGGTTTGAAATCGATGGGCCGGATCCTTCGCCAGCGCCTTCATCACTGCACCTTCCAGATCCGATGGAATGCCGGTATGCAGATTCGTGAAACTGGGCGGCTGCGAATCGACGTGCTCCCTCATCAAGGCAAAATCGCTGTCGGCTTTGAAGGGCGTATCCCCGGTCAACAACTCATAGAGAGTCACACCCAGGCTATAAATGTCGGAGCGTCCGTCGATCTGCCTGCCAAGAATCTGTTCCGGCGGCATGTAACGCGGCGTACCCAACTGCACACCGGTCCTGGTTTTCCGGGAACCGCCCAATGCTTTCACGATTCCAAAATGCATGATCTTGACGATTCCATCGTTCGTCAGCATTAAGTTGGCGGGTTTGATGTCGCGGTGCACCACTCCCCGGGCATGGGCAAAACTCAGCCCTTGCAGCACCTGCTTGGTCAGCGATACCGCGCCCTGCCAGGGCAGCTTGCCCCGCTTGAACAGGAGTTCGTCGAAGGGATTCCCGTCAATGAACTCCATCACGATCAAACACTGTCCCTGAGCGATCACAAAGGCATGGAGTATCGTGATGTTGAGATGATTCAGCCGGGCTTGCGTTCTGGCTTCGGTGCGGAATCTCTCCACCAGTTCCGAATCGGAAGCCAGTTCCGGCCGCAGCACTTTGATTGCGACCTCTCGATCAAGGCCAATATCGAGACCGCGATAGACCACACCCATCCCGCCTTCGCCGATCTTCTCGACAAATCGGAACGAGCCGATCTCGGTGCCAATCATTTTCTATCCCCGCTCAACGCCATGCCGCCTCGTTCCTTCATTCTGACAATGCGGTTGAAATGGTATTGCAGGTAAAGGAAGGAGAAGAAAAACGTCATTACGCCGCTGAGCTTGAGTCCGAGCGGTTCCGCAGAATTGTAGTGTTGCTGAATCGAGCGGCGCATCTTGAAGACGGCCACTAACGCAAAAATATTCCCCGCCAACGGGATCAACAGAACCGCCGGCGGTCCGTCGGTCTGCGAAGCAATGACGGTTGCGATCATCCCGCCATAGTTCAGAATCAACGCAAACCAAAGGAGGACTGTGGCGTTGGAGCGCGCATCCACCTTCCGCACCCATGCCGCCTCCACAAATGCCCAGATCCAGCCAAAGATGCCGGCGGTGATGATGGCTACCCACAACACCGCCAACCAGGGCATGTTCGGAGGATTCGGATATGCCGGGGAAGCGACGTTCCTGACCGGAGGCGTGGTGCGAGTTTCAACCCCGTGAGTTTCAATCCTTGGAGGCGCGGTCTTTCCCGCTTCAATCCTTTGCGGTTCAATCCGTTGCGGTTCGATCCTTTGCGAGTCGAACCGTGGCGGCGGGATGCTGGGAACCGGCGTATAGCTTGCCGCTTGCTTCCCCATGTCGGGAACTGGGTGATCGGCAACGCGGTGATCGGGAACCAGGTGAGGGCTCGATGCCGTCGCATTCTCCAGCGCCGCCGTGAATTCGTCGGCGGTTTGAAATCTCTCCGCAGGATCCTTCGCCAGCGCCTTCATGGCGGCGGCTTCAACGCTCGCTGGTATGTCGGCATGGAACGTCGTGAATCTGGGCGGCGGCGTGTCGACGTGTTTCCTCATCAGGTCGAAGTCGCTGTCGGATTTGAAGGGAGCGTCTCCGGTCAGAAGTTCGTAGAATGTGACCCCCAGGCTGTAGATGTCGGCGCGAGGGTCGACCTGCTGGCCGCGAATCTGCTCCGGCGACATATAGCGCGGCGTTCCCATCTGCAGACCGGTCCTGGTTTTCGTGCGCCCACTCATAGCCTTCACAATGCCGAAGTCCATCACTTTCACGATTCCGCCGTTGGTCAGCATAAGATTGGCGGGCTTGATGTCGCGGTGCACCACGCCGTGCGCATGAGCGAAACCCAGGCCTTGCAGCACCTGCTTGGTCAGCGACACAGCTCCCCGCCACGGAATCTTTCCCCGGTCGGAAATCAAGCGCTCGAAGGTTTTTCCCTCGATGAATTCCATGACAATCAGGCATTGCCCTTCCGCTCGCATGAACGCGAAGAGCGTGGCGATGTTGATGTGATTCAAGTTGGCTTGCGCCTTGGCTTCGGCGCGAAACCTCTCCACCAGCTCGGAGTCGGAGGCAAGCTCCGGCAACAGCACCTTGATGGCGACCTGGCGGTCCAACTCCGTGTCGATGCCGCGATACACGACACCCATGCCGCCTTCGCCGATCTGCTCGATAAACCGGAAGGAGCCGATTTGGCTGCCAATCATCGTTAATCCCCGGATGCTGCAACAAGAAAACTAATGCTGTGCCTGGTCGCCTGGCCCGGCGGGCTGCGTTGGCACGTTACTGTCATTGCCGTGCTTGGGAGCTTTCAAGTAAGCGTCCAACTGTTTTTCCAGCGCGGGCTTTTTGTTCTTTTCTTCGCCGTCGAGGTCGGTTTTGATGTGTTCTTTCAGTTCATCCTCACTCGAGTCGAGTTCGCTCTTCAGAGCCCGGATTTCGCCGTTACGCTTCTTCGCGTCCTGCTCCGCCTGGATCGCTGCCAGCTCGTCTCTATACGTCGGGTTCTCCGCCGCTTGCGCTCGCTCCGTCTGTTTCTCCATACGTTCCGCCCGGAGCGCAATGGCTTTGAAATCGTCGCTCAGCTTCTGCAGATTCTTTCTCAGGTCTTTCGATTCCGGACTGTCCTTCGATTTCTTGACCTGCTTCTCTAAGTTCTTAAGGTCCTCGTCTTCGACCGCCTTTTTGTCCTGTAAGGCTCGTTCTTTGCAATCCTTGGCGTCCGCTCCTAACTTGTCGATTCTGGGGCCAAGCTTGGTGGCATCTTCATTCACCCCGCCGTGGCGCGAACGCATCCACCAGTACAACCCCCCGGCCAGCGCGAGAACAACGACAAGGATCGCAATCAGCGGAAGCCGGGAACGCGGCTTGATCGGCGGTCGCCCGGCGGTTTCGCTCGCTGCGGGCCTGGGCATTGCCGCCATCTCCATCTGCGTATGGTGTTTCGGCGGAGCGGAAGCCGGCGGGGGCGCGGGAACCTGTGGAGCAGACACCGCGTCTCCGATCCGCAGGAACTGCACCGTGATGTTGTCGTTGCTGCCCGAATCGAGCGCCAGATGCACCAGTTCCTGCGCGCAAACCACGGGGTCGGGATTCTGCTCGA
>Ga0302325_10000277_pt1 | contig 146846 bp, 132 predicted proteins | sample Palsa_T0_2_FD_201948 | JGI IMG/M metagenome (GOLD analysis project Ga0302325, IMG submission 201948) | Peat permafrost microbial communities from Stordalen Mire near Abisko, Sweden - Palsa_T0_2 | ecosystem: Environmental > Terrestrial > Soil > Palsa > Peat permafrost | place: Sweden: Abisko...
GGGCGCCGCCGGCCTCGGCTTCCGGGCGGTCAGCGACGTCCGCGACCTGACTGCGGAGGAGATCGCCGCCGCTCGGGTCGTGGCCTTGTTCACCATCGGCGAGACGCCCTGGGACGACCGCCAGCGGGCGGCGCTCCTGGCCGGGTTGCGGTCCGGCCAGACCGCGGTCGTCGCCATCCACGCCGCGACCGACAGCTGCTACGCGTGGGAGGAGTACGGGACCGTCGTCGGCGCCCGGTTCAACGGTCATCCGTGGACGCAGGACATGACGTTGAACGTCTGCGAGCCGGATCACCCGGCGTTGGCTCACCTCGGTGAGACGTGGCGCTGGCACGACGAGGTCTACCAGTTCCGCGATCTGCGACCCGATGCCCGCATTCTGCTGCGCGTCGACGAGGCCGGGCTCGACCTGACCCGCCCCGGCGCCATCCGACCGGACTTCGGGTTCCCGCTCGCCTGGTGCTTCACCGAGGGCAAGGGGCGGGTGTTCTCCACCTCGCTCGGCCACTTCCCGACCGCCTGGGAGAGCGTCACCTACCTTCGGCATCTCGCCGGCGGGCTGGGATGGGCCCTGGGCGAGGGCGTCTAAGGCAGCACCACCGCCGCGACCTCGATCTCGACCGGGCCACGACGGGGTAGGGCGGCCACACCGATCGCCGATCGGGTGTGGCGTCCGGCATCACCGAAGATCTCCGTCAGCACACCACTGGCGCCGTCCATGACCGCTGGCTGCTGGTCGAATCCGGGCGCCGAGGCGACATACCCGGTCACCCACAGGATGCGCTCGATCCGATCCAGCGTCCCCAGCTCGTGGCGGAGCACCGCGAGGGCGTTGAGGGCGCAGACCCGAGCCGCCGCCGCCCCCTCCTCGACGGTGACGTCAATCCCGAGTGTCCCGGTACAGGTGAGCTTGCCGTCGATGCGGGGGAGCTGTCCGGACGTGCGGGCCACGCCGTCGTGAACGATCACCGACACAAGGGGATCGTGCGGGGGGTGAGGGCCGTACAGGATCAGGCCGAGTTGGGCGACACGAGCGTCATAGGAGGTCACGGTGCGACACTACGCAGACCGCGGCAACCAACCCAAGCAACCAACCAAGCAACCAACCAAGCAACCAACCAAGCAACCAACCAAGCAGCCAACCAAGTCCTGTAGCGTTCCCGCGATGGCAATGTTCTTCTCCGATGAGGAGATGCGCGTGATCACTGCGGCGTGCGCGATCCTCATACCTGCCGACGAGGACCCCGGAGCCGTGGAGGCGGGGGTGCCGGACTACATCGACGGTTTCCTCGGTGCGTTCAGTTTCGATCCACCAAGGATCTGGGCCGGCGGTGCAACCTCTGGCCGGTTCGGTGGACGCCCGGGCTTCGCGTCGTTCCATCGGCTCACCGCCATCGACGAGCTGGCCTGGCGCACCCGGATCGAGGGATCGCTCGGCCGCCCCGAGCGGGAGTGGAACGGTCCGGTTGTCGGCCTCCAAGAGCTCTACCGCGACGGCCTGGTGGCGTTGGGCCCCGACTTCGCCGACGTTGACAGCACCGAGCAGGAGCGCCGCTTGCGGGCCAATCGGGAGTTCACCGGTCTGCTCTACGACCACGTGTGTCAGGGGATGTACGGCGCTCCGGAATATGGCGGCAACCGCGATCTGGTCGGGTGGCGCTACATCGACTTTGCCGGCGACGTCCAGCCCCGCGGCTACTCCGACGAGGAAGTGAGCCAGCCGTGACCAACGACTTCGACGCAGTGATCATCGGCTCGGGTCCGGGAGGCTCGACGGCCGCCGACGTCCTGACGGCCGCGGGCTGGTCGGTCCTCATCCTGGAGAAGGGTCGCAACCACCTCATCAACCTGGAGGACCCCTCGAAGCTGGCCGAGGACTTCTCCAACGACGAGATCAAGTTCATGTACCGGCACTTCTTGGGTCCCGATCCGCTGCTCGAGCCCAAGACCTTCCGGCGCAGCCCCGAGGACGGGGATCACATCCATGTCGGCGAGGTCAACTCCATTCCCACCACGGTGGGCGGGGGGGGCACCCACGCCGACGGCAAGACACCGCGCTTTTTGGAGGAGGACTTCGAGCTCCTCACGGCCCGCGGTCCGATCGAGGGCGCGGCGTTGGCCGACTGGCCGCTGACGTATGCCGACATGGAGCCCTGCTACGCCGAGGCCGAGCGCCTCATCGGCGTGTCCGGCGACGCCGAGGCCAACCCGTTCGCGGCATGGCGGTCCGGGCCCTACCCCATGCCCCCCGGCGCGCCCATGTACGGCGCCGTGCTGTCGTCGGCCGCCGCCGAGCAACACGGTCTGCATCCCTACCCCGGGCCGACGGCCGCCAACTCCGTCCCCTATGACGGCCGCCCGGCGTGCAACAACTGCGGCTTCTGCGCCTTCTACGGCTGCCCCATCCACGCCAAGGGCGACCCGGTTGCATCGTTGCGAAGGGCCCTGATGACCGGTCGCGCCGAGCTGCGGCCCGAGACCTTCGTCTCCCGGATCCTCCACGCCAACGGCCGGGCCACCGGCGTCGAGTGCATCGGGCCGGATGGGCAGCCGACGACCGTCGGGGCCGGGCACGTGATCCTCGCCGCCGGCGCCTTCGAGACACCGCGCCTGCTGTTGCTCTCCGGGTTCGAGCATCCGCTCATCGGCCGCCATCTGATGTTCCACTTCCAGACGTTCGCCTTCGGCAAGATGCCGATGCGGCTCCATCCCCAGAAGGGCCGTGCCGTCACCCACATGCACGACGACCATCTCGTGCCCGACGCCGACTCGATGGCAGCGGCGCGCGAGGCGGGCCTCCCGTGGTTCAAGGGCGGCATGGTCGAGCACGGCGGTCCCGCCCACCCGATCATCGAGGCCCAACTGGCGCCGTGGGGGTCCCTCCACAAGCAGATCATGCGCCAGTCCGACATGCGTGAGCACCTGTGGGGATTCACCATGCAGGGCGAGGACATGCCCCAGTTCATCAACCAGGTCGATCTCGACCCCTCGATCCGCGACGTCCGCGGCTTCCCGGTGATCCGCGCCACCTACCAGCCTCATCGCCACGAGCTGGTGGCCTCCGACTACTACGCCAAGAAGCTGCTGGCCGTCCTCGAAACCATGGGCGCCGAGTGGGCGATCTCGCACACCTCTCCCAATCCCGACGGCAGCGACGTGGCGGGCTTCGACTCGCCGATCTCACAATCACGTCACGTGGCCGGAACGGCGAGGATGGGCACCGACCCCAAGACCTCGGTGTGCGACGAGTGGGGTCGGATGCACGATGCGCCCAACGTCGTCATCGCCGACTCGTCGCTCTTTCCCACCGCAGCCGGCTACGGCCCGACCCTCACGCTCGTGGCGCTGGCCATCCGCAACATGCGTGCGTTGGGATCGAAGCCATGACGACGGAGAACATGGCCGCTCTGTTGCTCGGCCTGGGCTCCGCAACCTTGGGCGAGACCGGCGGGCGGCCAATGCACCCGCGCATCAAGGCGGCGTGGCCGGGCGCCACGATGGCCGCCCCCGCCTATGCGGTGACGTTGGGTAGCGGCGACAACCTCGCCATCCACGCCGCCGTCGTCGAGGCCCCGACCGGGTCGGTCCTGGTCGTTGATGGCACTCGGCCTCCCGAGCTCGGCTACTGGGGTGAAGTGTTGACGACCGCCGCCGAGTCGCGCGGCCTCGTGGGTCTCGTGATCGACGGTGGCGTGCGCGACGTGGCGGCCCTTGAAGCTCATGGCTTCCCGGTGTTCAGTGCGCTGGTCGCTCTCCAGGGCGCGGTGAAGGTCGCCGGCGGTGAGATCGGTGGCACCGCCCGCGTCGGCGGGGTGGATGTCTCGACGGGCGACTGGATCGTCGCCGACCGTGATGGCGTGACGGTCGTGCCGTCCCCTGTCCTTGACGCCGTGCTCGAAGCTGGTCAGCAACGGGCGGACAAAGAAGCGGCCATGTTCGTCAAACTGCGGGAAGGCTCGACCACCGTCGAGTTGCTGGGCCTCGACACGAGCCCCGTGGCGCGGCCCTAGGGATGGAGTTCGATCCACCGACGTGGGGACAGATCGGGGCCGATGAGCTGGCTCGGATCGTGGTGGTGTCGCCGCACTTCGATGACGCCGCCATGGGCGCGGGGCTGCTGCTGACGCGTCACGCTGAGACGTCGGCCACGACCGTCATCACCGTGCTCGGCGGGCGCCCCCCCGCGTACCCCGATCCGCCCAGCGAGTGGGACGCACTCGGCGGTTTTCGTGCGGGCGATGATGTGGTCGCCGCGCGCCGGGAGGAGGACCGTGCCGCGATGGCCGTGCTCGGTGCCGAGCCGGTGTGGCTCGAGTTCGCCGACCATCAATACCTCGCGCCGCGTGACCGTCCGAAGCCGGCGGACGTGGCGCCGGTGTTGGAAGCGGCGATCGTCGCTGCCGACCCGACGGCCGTGATGTTCCCGATGGGGTTGGCTAATCCGGACCACGTGATGACCCATGATACGACGCGATTGTTGATCGACGGTCATCCCGAGGTGTCGTGGTTTTGCTATGAGGATCACGGCTACAAGCATCTGCCCGGGATGCTGGCGTGGCGGGTGGCCAAGCTCTTGCGATCGGGTCTCTGGCCGACGCCGGCGTTGGTGCCGATCGACGCCGATGCTCGTCGCAAGCGCGAGGCCGTCTGGTGCTACACCAGCCAGATCGCACCGCTCGAGGCCGACCATGCGCTGAGCGAACGGATGGACGCCAATGCCGCGGAGCAGTTCTGGCGGTTGGCGCCGCCGCCCCGCGGATGGGAGCGCTTGATCGATGATGTGTAACGACCACATCGGGGGCGCAGGCGATACGATCGCCGTGGAGTCTGTGGGGGTCATGTTGTGATGAACGCTCGGTCGACGAAGTGGGCCTTCCTGGCCGCGGGGCTGGCGCTCGCACTGGCAGCGTGCGGCACCCTCGAGCCCAACTCCGCCTTCACCAGCGCGGGTGCGGCCGCGGGGGGACAGGGTTCCAGCGGCGCTGCCTACTCGGCGGGCGCGGCCGGCGGCAGCGGTGGCAACGTGGCCGTCGGGTCCTCGGGTGTGGGCGCCGGCACCGGGCCCGCAGGAGCGGCCGGTGCGACCTCGACCGCGTCGAGCGGGGTCGGAGCCAGCGGTGGCACCGGCGCCTCGACGGCAGGTGGTGGGAGTGGTGTGGGTGGCAGCTCGGGTGGCGTCAGCGGCGCCGACTTCGCCAGCGATACCGGCGTGACGCCAACCTCGATACTGATCGGCAATGTGACGGGCGTGAGCGGCGCGCTGGGGCCGTTGGCCTTCGGGGTCACGCTCACCGGGCTGCAGATGTGGGTGGATGCGGTCAACGCCCAAGGGGGTATCAACGGTCGCAAGGTCGTGCTCGACTCGTGTGACGATGACCAGGATGCCAGCACCAACCTGGCTTGTACCGAGACGCTCATCGACGACAAGATCTTCGCCTTCCTCGACAACAACAGCTTGAGCAGCGCCGGCTCCGCTCACCCCGAGTACGAAGCCCACGTGCCCGACCTGGGCTTCCCGCTCAACAACGGCTACTTCAAGTACCCCAACATGTTTTCCAACGAGGGCGAGGAGTATCCGAGGAACGGCACCGAGGTCGGGTTCAACAATCAGCTCGAAAATGGGCCGGGCGTCTACAAGTGGTTTGCCACGGAGCGCGGGATCAGCCGCGGGGCGTACTTCTACTACGACGAGTCGGCATCCCAGCAGGCCGGTGAGGCCCAGGCGCAAGACGCGGCCGTGGAGGGCATCAAAGACGTCTATACGGGGGGCGGATCGCAGGGCGAAAACCTGGCGGCCCCCAACTTCGATGAAGACGTCATCGCCATGAAGTCGATGGGCTCCAAAGCGCCGCAGGCGATCTTCGACGCCATGGACGTCAACGGCAACCAGAAGCTGTGCGAGTCGATGGATCGTTACGGGTTCACGGTGACCGCGAAGGTGTCGACCATCGAGGTCTGGAATCAGGACCTCGGCACCCCCGCGTGGAGCAAGCCGTGCCGCGACTCGATCTATGTCACCGGCGGCGTCGTGTCCTACGCCGACTCCAACCTGGCGCCCGTGGCCCAGTACCTCGCTGCCTACAAGGCCTATGGCAACAACGCGTTGCAGTCCGAGTGGACGCTTCAGGCCTTCGGGACGGGCGTGATGTTCGCGGACGCCGTCTCGTCCATGGGGGCCGACGTGACCCGCAAGGGCTTCATCGCATGGCTCGACGGCCTCCCCAACACACCGCCGACCTACACCGCCCACGGCTTTTTCGTGCCCCTCGGGTTCACCGTCTACAACCCGGCCACGCCCGAACCCGATTGCACGACGATCGCCCAGTGGCAAGACGCCGAGGACACGTTCGTGACCCGGGCGCCGGCCACCACCTGTTACATGGATGCGCAGATCCCGACCGCAGCCACGCCTGACGGGTCATGATCTGGACGTGGCCGATCTTGGAGTGGTGAGCCGGCCGTCGTGAACGCCGGCGTCAGCGCCCAGCTGCACATAGTGAGCCGAAGCTTCGGCACCCGCCTGGCCCTCGACCGCGCCAGCTTCGAGATCCAGCCTGGCGAGGTGCTCGGACTCCTCGGACCCAACGGGGCGGGCAAGACGACGACGATGCGCCTCCTCACCGGCTATCTGCGACCCTCCGCCGGGCGGGTCACCATCGGTGGGATCGACCTTGCTGTGGATCCCGTCGGCGCCCGCCGGCTCGTGGGCTATCTGCCCGAGGGATCGCCTGTGCCGAGGGACCTTACGGTGCGCCGGTACCTGGCCTGGCGGGCTCGCCTCCTCGCGTTGCCTCGAGCGACGCGGCGGACCGAGGTGGAGCGGGTCTGCGACATGGCCGGCCTCGACGATGTGGCCGGGCGACGCATCGGTCAACTGTCGCGTGGCTACCGTCAGCGGGTGGGTCTGGCCCAGGCGCTCATCGGCCAGCCACCCTTGCTGGTCCTCGACGAGCCGACGGTCGGTCTGGACCCGCGACAGGTCGCAACCACGCGCAATCTCATCGCCCGCCTCGCTCGTCAACACGCCGTCCTCCTCTCGAGCCATCTCCTCACCGAGGTGGCCCAGCTCTGCCGACGGGTGGTGGTGCTTGACGGGGGACGTGTGATCACGACGGCCCCGGTCCGGGAGCTCACCGACCCGACGACGGGCGGACGCCTACGCCTACGGCTGTCGGATCCCGATCTCGGTGTCACCGTCCTGCGAGGCGTCGCCGGCGTAGAGGCCGTAGAGCGGAGAGGCGGCGACGTCATCGTGCGGTCTGCTCCCGGAGGCGGCGACCTTGCGCCGGCGGTCTCAGCCGCGGTCGTGGCCGCCGGCATCGGGTTGTTGGAGATGCGCTCCGAGTCGGCAACCCTCGAGGATGCGTATCTGCGCCTCGTGAGCGAGTGACCACGGCCCGTCCGTCGACGGGTCGTTCTTCGGCCCGCCTCGAGGTCCGCCAGCCCGGTGTCGGCCAGGTCATGGCCATCGCCGGTCGTGATACTCGCGCCGTCCTCGGATCGCTGTTCGGCGTGGGCCTGGTTGCCGGGTTCAGCGCCCTCTCGGGCGTGCTCGTCGTCGTCGACCTCCGCGGCGATGAGGCCGTCCTCAACGACTGGTTTGGAGCCCTCTACGTCGCCATGGGCCTGCTCGCGGCCGTCCTGACGATGCGCAGCTTCGCCGATGAAGAGCGCACCGGGGAGTTGGAGCTGCTGCTCACCGCGCCCCTTCGCACGTGGCAGATCGTGGCCGGCAAGTTTGTGGGCGCCGTGACGGTGTTGGGTGTCGTGATCGTCTGCACCGTTGCCTGCCCGCTCGTCGTCGCCGCGATGGGCGATCCGGATGCCGGACCCATCGTCACCGGTTACGTCGGACTCCTGGCCGTCGGCCTCGCCTTCGTGGCGGCCGGCCTGGCCGTCTCGGCGAGCACGTCGAGCCCGCTGGTCAGCACGGCAGGGACGGCGGGCCTGCTCCTCGCCTTGTGGTTTGGCGGGCTGCTGGGGGCCGGGCTCCGCGGGCGCCCGCGCGTGATCCTCGACGACTTCTCGCCGGCCACGCACGTCACCGGCTTCCTGCGCGGCACGCTCGGGGTGGCCGACCTGTGGTACTTCGCGTCGTTCGCCGTCGTCGGTCTGGCCGCGACCATGATGGTCGTCCGGTGGCGCCGATGAGGGGTCTGCGCCGTGATGCGGCGCTGCTGCTCGTGCTCGTCATCGTGGTCGTCGGCGTCGGCTGGTGGACCTCTGACCACGACGCCCAGGTCGACCTGTCGGGCACGCGTCGCTTCAGCCTGAGCTCCGATACCCGGCGACTGATCGGCGCCGTCAAGGCTCCCTTGCATGTGACGGTCTTCCTCAACACGACGGGCGAGGACGCCGCCGACGCCCGCTTCTTGCTTGACCGCTATCACGAGCTCAACCACCACATCACCTACCAGGTGGCTGACCCCGATGAAGACCCCTCCCTGGCCCGACGGTTTGGGATCACTGACTTCTCCACCGTCGTCCTCCAGTACCGCGGCCACCGGGTGGATGCACCGGACGCCGAGGAGCTGGACCTCTCGACGGCCATCCTCGAGCTGCTCGAAGGTAACCCGCCCCTGTTGTGCATCCTGACCGGGCACGGGGAGGACGACGTCGCGGACAGGTCGGCGACCGGATTCTCCGATGTGGCCCAGTTGCTCCAGGACAATGACTACGCCACCCAGATGCTCGACCTCACGACTGGCGCCAATCCGACCGTCCCGACGGGCTGCGCCGCCGTGTTGATCGACGGACCGCGCGATCCGCTGCTGCCCGCGGAGATGCAGGCTCTGGTCGCCTACGGACAGGCGGGAGGCCGGCTGTTGGTGCTCGCGACCCCGCTCTCCAACGCCGATCCCAACCCGCTCCTCAACCCGTGGGGCATCCACTTTGTCGGCGGCTTGGTGGTCGACCCTCAGCACTCGGAGGGCGCCGATCCCTCCAACCTGATCGTCGCCGACTTCCCGTCTTTCAGTCCGGTGGACTACAGCATCAACGAGCTTCAGTTCCCGGCCTCGGGGGAGCTGGCGACGACGAGCGACGCGCTAGCGGGATTGACGGTCGAGGACCTGGCGGTGACGAGCGACGGAAGTTACGTCGCTCCTGATCCCAGCGTCGACGTCGGTTATCAGTCCGGCGATCGGACCGGCTCGGTCGTGGTGGCCGCGGCTGCCGACGCCAGCCGGGTCGTCCCGGGTCTGGCGCCGGGCGTGCCCGGTCCGTCGACACCGGCCGGCTCGCACGTCGTCCGCACTCGGGTCCTGGCCACGGGGACCGACATCTGGGCGACCAACGAGTTCCTCGACAACCTGAGCAACCGGCGATTCCTCGTCAACGGCCTGGCCTGGCTGACGCAGCGCGACGACTTGGTGGTGGCGGCCGATCGTCCCGACCCCGATCGGCCGCTCGCCTTCACGGGTGCAGCGCAGGAGCGCACCATCGAGATCACCGTCGTCTTGATCCCGGCGCTGATCCTGGGCCTCGGGTCGGCGCCGGCCCTGCTCCGCCGTCGCAGGCGGTCCTAGCCGCCTTGTCGTCTCGTCCACGGGTCGTGCGTCCGGTGTACCTCGGCATGGCTCTCCTCGGCCTGGTTTGGCTAGGCGTGGGTGGGTGCTCCTCCCGCGCCAGTCCGTCTGGTGGTGGTCCGTCGGGTGCTGCTCGTCCGGCTGGGTCGGACGCCGTGTCCGGCCCCGACGATCCGGCCGGCATCACCCGGCTCATTCTCCTTCCTCCCGCCGCCTTTGGGTCGATCACCGCGACGGTCGTGGCGACCGGCGCGGTGAGGGTGCTGCCGACGGGTATCGAGTCCGACGTGGCGCCGTTGTTGGCCGCCCGCACCTTCGGCGCCCCCGAGCCGCTGCCCGACTACGGCCTCGACCATCCCGTCGCCGTCATCACCTACGTGCGGGGAGGGGCGCCCGTCGCCGTGTTGCGCGTGGGCAGCCCCGACTTCGACGCGCACGGGTTTTACGTCAGTCGTCCAGGCGACAGCGACGTCTATCTCGTCTTGTCGGCCAACCTCGCGCCCGTCCTGACCTTGATCGGGATTGCGACGCCGGCGCCGAGCTGATCCACGGCCGTGGTGGCGCGGCGATTGCGCGCTACCGGGACATATTCCCCGCATCGGTCTCGCCTCCCAGGGATCGGCCGCGGCGGTCAGCCGGCGAGGTAGGGGGCGGCGAGCGCGGCGCCGGAGCGCAGCTCGGCCGGCTCACCGACAAACGACACCCGGCCCTTGTTGAGCACGTAACAGATGTCGGCGACGCTCAGGGCGTGGGCGAGGTATTGCTCGACGACGAGGAGCGTCATCCCTGACTGCTTCAACTCGAGGACGCGGTCGAAGAGTCGCTCGACGACGAGCGGGGCCAGGCCCATGGAGATCTCGTCGAGGAGAAGCAATTTGGGTCGGCAGATGAAGGCGCGGGCGAGGGCCAGCATCTGCTGTTCGCCGCCGGACATCGTGCCGGCTCGCTGGCCGAGGCGGGCGCGAAGTTGCGGGAACGCTTCGAGGACCTCATCGATCCGCGCCCGCCGGGCGGCACCCCGCCCGGCACCGCTCGGGAGGTCGAACGCTCCGCGGACGGCGATGTCGAGATGCTCTTCGCACGTGAGGGCGGGGAAGATGCCGCGGCCTTCGGGGACGAGAGCGAGCCCCGCTCGGGCGATGGTGTGCGCCGTCCGGCCGTCGAGCCTTCTGCGGCCGAGACGAACGCTTCCGGACCACACGGGCAGCGTGCCGGAGATGGCCCGCATCGCCGTCGTCTTCCCCGACCCGTTGGGGCCGAGGAGGGCGACAACGGAACCTTCTGGCACGTCGAGGCTGATCCCGTGCAGGACCTCGATGCGGCCGTATCCGGCGGTCACGTTGTCAACTGATAGGAGCGCCGGCATCCAAGCCTTCCCCTGCTGTGTCCGTGCCGAGATAGGCAGCACGAACGACCGGACTGGCCGTGATATCGGCGGGAGTTCCAACGGCGATGATCCGCCCGAAATCGATGACGTGGATCAAGGAGGAGACGGCCATGACGAGCTCGACGTCGTGCTCGACCAACAAGATGCCGACGCCGTGGGCCGTGACCAGCGTGAGGATGGCGGCCAGGTGATCGGTCTCGTTGGCGTCCAGGCCACTCCCCGGCTCATCGAGCAGGAGCAACTTGGGGTCGGTGCAGAGCGCTCGCCCGAGCTCGACGATGCGGAGGACCCCGGTCGACAACTCACCGGCGATGACAGTGCGAACGGCCTTGAGTCCGACGAGCTCCATGACCTCCTCGACCCTGGCGACGACATCTGGCTCGTCCGGGTGACGGAGGTGCCAGAGCCCGCTGATGGTCTTGCCGGGTCGGGCGACTTCGGCGGCGACCCGCAGGTTGTCGAACACCGTCATGGCGGCGAAGACCTCGAGTCGCTGGAAGGTGCGGGCCATCCCGAGTTGGGCGCGACGGTGGGTTGGCAGCGTGGTGATGTCATGGTCGCCCAGGCGGACGCGACCATGGTCAGGGACGAGCAGGCCGGTGAGACAGTTGAAGAGCGTGGTCTTGCCGGCGCCGTTGGGTCCGATCAACGCGGTGATCTCGCCGGCGCGTGCCGTGAGCGACACGTCTTGGAGGGCGGTCAGACCCTGGAAGGTCTTGGTGATCTCGGTCGCCTCGAGGAGCGGAGCCCCGAGGTCGTCGAGGTCGTCGCTCATGACCGCACGTCCGTGCGTGAGCTCTGCGCTTCCCGCTCCCCGCCGCTCGGGCGATGCTCGGTCACGACGGCTCACCATCGAGGACGCGTCGGGCGAAGGCCGACGGTGCGAGGGCGGGAGGCGACGCGGCCTCGGGCACCTTCGGCGCGGTCAGCAGGCCGACGCGCGCTCGGGCGAACTCGCGTTGGAGGCCGGCCGGCGACCGGACCCGCCCGACCACGTAGCGGGCGAGACCGGTGATCGAGCCACCAGGCAGATAGCCGATGCCCAGGGCGCCGACGGCGATGATCAACTGCGACGCGTTGGGGAAGATGATGTCGAGCAGCTCGAAGATGACGGCGGCGACCAGGGCGCCGTCCAACGTCCCGACACCCGCGACGATCACGACGGCGAACCACTCGAGGCTTGTGATGGGGTCGAAGTTGCCGCCGCTGAACACCTGCGCCTGTTGGGCGAGGAGCGCTCCGCCCAGTCCGGCGATGAAGGCGCTCGCCGCGAAGATGAGGAGCTTGTAGCGGCGGAGGTTGATCCCGATGGCTTGGGCGGCGACCTCGGAATCACCCATGGCGCCCAGCACCCGGCCGAGTCGCCCCCTGCTCAGGTTGCGGGCGAGGAGCAGCACGAGCGCCACCCAGACGAGCTCGTACCAGTAGAAGGCTCGCGGTCCGATGGCGAAGTCCGGCCGCGCCGTCGGCACGCCCGACGGGTTGAACGCGTCGTTGTTGAAGACGAAGTTGTAGAGGAGCAAGCCGAGGCTGAGCGTGGTGAGGCCGAGGAACAGGCCGCGCCGCCGTAGGGCGGGGTAGCCCGCCACGAGGCCGACGATGAGGGCGCCGATGCCGCCGGCGACGGTCGCAATCGGCACCGGCATGTGCCACCACACCGCGGCGCGGGCGGCGACGAACGCCCCGAATCCGGCGAAGCCTGCTTGGCCAAGAGTGATGTACCCGCACAGACCGGTCATGCACACGATGGAGGCGAAGATGACGACGAGGGCCAGCATGATCTGGGCTCGTTGGAGGTCGACGTAGTTGAGCGCCAACGGCAGAGCGATGGCAATGACGGCGACGGCCGTCAACAACGCCGTCGACGCTGTCCGTCCCCGCTTCACGCGGCCGATCGTTCCGGAGATGAGGCGGCTCCGACCCATCTGGTCGTCGCTCGGCTCGTCGAGGTTGCGCAGCACGACGAGGGCGACGAAGAGGACGACGATCGACAGGTTGGGTTTGAGCTGACCGATGGCGTTGAGGATGTGGACGGAGACGTGGGTGTGGATGAGCGGCAGGACGTGCGGGTTGAACTGGATGAGCAGGGCGTTGCCGATCCCGAGTAGGCCGATCCCGGCGGCGATGGCGACAGGGAGCGACGTGAGACCGGCGACGACCGCGATCGAAAACGTCTCGATGACGAGCAAGGTCAGGTAGTACGGGTCGAGCCCGGCTTGAGCGGCGAGCAAGACCCCTGTGAGACCGGCTAGGCCGCATCCGATGGCCCAGGAGAGTCCGGCCACGCGATCTGCGTTGATCGAGGAGAGCTCGGCCAGCTCCCGGCGGTCGACGACGGCTTTGATGTCGGTGCCGATCGCCGTGTACCGAAACAACGCCCACAGCCCGGCGCTGATGACAACGACGAGGATGACGGTGGCGAGCTGGTCGGTGCCGATCACCAGCTTGTAGGGAAGATGCAGGGCCTTGTTGGTGATGAGCCGCGGCTCCTGGCGAACTTCGCCCGTCCAGATCAGATAGGCGAAGCCTTCGCAGGCCAGGAAGACGCCGAGCGTCGCCACCAACTTCTCCGACGTCGACGCCCGTCGCAGTTGCAGCGGTCGGAAGATGAAACGCTCGAGCACAAACCCGAGGGCCGGCCCGACGATGAGCACGGCGAAGATGCCCGCTAGCCAGAGGGGGAAATGCCAGCGCTCGCGTGCCTCCCAGAGGCTGTAGGCGACGATCATGGCGATGGCGCCGTGGGCGAAGTTGAAGACGCCCGTGGCCTTGTAGGTCAGGACGAGGCCCATGCCGGCCAAGGCGTAGATGGCGCCGAGGGCGACGCCGCTGATGATGACCTGGACCCAAAACATGTTGGTGAGTCAGCCGCCCACGGTCATCGGCTCGCACAGCGGACAGGGCGTCAGGCCGCGGCGTTGGATGGTGCGCAGACCGACGGGCATGGCCGCGGCTTTGCCTTGCACGACCCGACAGGTTTCGGCGTGGTAGCGCTCACCCTCGGGGAGGGCGACGAGGAGGGGCCCGCCGTCAACCTGGCCGGCTTCGTCGGCGTGGGGGCCTGGCCCGTGGCCGTCTTGGACGACCGTTGGCGCGTCGGCGCGGGTCAGCAGGACGGCGTGGAGCTCGGCCACCATGGCTTCGAGGCGGTCGAGGCGTCCGGAGTCGCGGCGGATCTGCTCGGTGCCGATGAACATGACCCCGACGGCCACGATGGCGACGCCGAGAATGCCGCCGGAGATCAGGTAGGGGAGCTGTTTGGCGACGAGGACCTGGCGAGCGACGCCGACGTACCCGACGATGATGGCGAGGGCTCCGAGGGCGACGAGGATCCAGCCGATGACCGGGCGCGTCGCCGAGCCCACCCATTGCCAGAACAACTTGGGGTCCGGCAACTCGTCGCTGCTCCCGCTGCGGTCATCGTCGGCGCTCACGTCGTAGGCCCTCCTTGTGGGGCGGTCATGGGTTGAAGAGGACTCGGGTGATCCTGTCACGGGCCGCGCGGTAAGCGAGGCTTGAGGAGGGGTAAGGCTCCCAGGAGGACGGCAACCGCCGCCAGGCCGAGAGTCAAATAGAGCAGCGAAAGTCGGTCGGTCACCAGCTTGCTGCCGAGCTCGCCGAAGGGCAGGGTCACGGCGGGCCGCCCGAGCGCTACGCCCGGCGATCCCCCGGCGGACGCGGGCAGGCCCGACGCTGACGATCCCGACGGCAGAGGTGATGTGGGCGTGGCGCCGGTCCCCGTGGACGGCAGACCCGAGGGTGACGAGCCTGGGGAATATGACCCGGATGCGCCGCCACCGAAGCCGCCGGTCGATGGTCCGGTGCCGCTTGGGAGTCCGGTGCCGCTCGGGGGTCCGGACGAGCTGGTGCCCGGCGAGGCGACCGAGGGCGGTCCGACATCACCGGTCGTGCAGGCCGAGCCGAGGGCGAGGTCTTGGAAGAAGACGGCGCCGTCGATGGGGATGGCGGTCAGATTGGCCGAGGCGCTGACGATGAGACCATCCGCCTCGCCGCTGGCGCACATGCCCGGCTCGAGGACGCCGGGCGTGGTGTCGCCGGCGAGGTGAATCTGGATGCCGGCGGCTGACAGGCCCTGTTGCAGGGCGGAGTTGACGGTGCTCGTAAGGGTGGTGTCGCCGGCTCCGTCCACGGTGATCCCGTCCTGGTTGATCGTGGCCGGCAGCCCGGCCACGGTCACGCCGGTGATAGCTGATTTGTCGACATGGCTCTTGATCTTGCCGCCGTTGGTGGCCGTCTTCGAGGTGGTGACGATGGCCCCGATGTTGATCAGCCCGCCGAGTAGGGAGACTCCGGAATCGGTGGCCTCGGCCTGCACGTCGAGCGTCGAGCCGCTGAATGATTGCTGGGTGGTGGTCTGGATGGTGCCGATCGACAGGGTCGCCGTGTTCGACGCGGCCATTGGATGACCGACGAGGGCGGCAATCCGGTCGCGCAAGGCCGATACCGGGGCGTCGGCAAGGGGCGCGCCGGCCGGGCTGGCTGACGTCCCTTGATCGAGACCAGCCACGGTGGAGGTGGTGCTCACCCCGGAGAGGGTGGCGTGCGCGGTCGCACTGAGCAGGCCGATGCCACCCGCGCTCGGCGCAAAGCTCACCGAAGCGTTGGGCACCTGCTGGTTGGCGGTGGCGAGGAAGGGAAGGGGAGGGGTCTCGCACTCCGGTGTTGCCCCCGCCTCACAGAGCAAGCCGGGAAGGCCGACGATGGTCGGGCCTGGGTCGTACGGGCTGGCCTGGGCTTGAAGGGCCTGCGATGCGTACGTGCTCGCGCCGTCCGCGAAGTTGGCGTAGATGGGGTCGTCCGTGGGCACGAAGCTGGGCGCGCTGTCCAACTGCTCGAAGAGCCCTGACACGGCAGCGAGGCCGGCGAACACCGAGGGCAACTGGGGTGGGGGCGGTGGGGATGCCGATAGCGCCGGTCCGGCGACGAGCAACGCGCACGCACTCAGCGCGGCCGCGCCGAATCCCATTCGCACGACGCTCAAACCCTTCACGACAAAGCTCCCCCACGGCCGGTACGGCGACCTATGAGTGTACGGCCCCGCGTCCTCTTCACTCGTCACCCCCAGCCTTGCGGCGGGACTCGGCGGCGACAAAGGCCACGTCAGCGGGGTAGTACCGCGCGGCCAACAACATCAACACCCCGCCGATGGCGTAGATCGGGGTCAGGGCCACGATGGCCCAACGGAGGCCGTCAGCCCGGTCGATGGCCAGGCGGCTGATCAGCGTCGTCGAGGTGACGCCAATGACTGCCGGGCCTGCGCTCGAGAGCGAACGCACGATGGCTCGGATCCCGGCGGCCCGACCGCGGAACTCGGCGACCACGACGTCGGTCATCAAAGCCTCGGCCGGTGCGACCGGCAAGGTGACGACGATCCCGCCGAGGAGCAGGAGCGGGGCGGTGACCCAAAGGTTGGTGATCACGAAGGCGGGCAAGAGGACGATCGTGGCCGCGATCGATCCGAAGGCCACGACGAAGACACGGGCGTTGGTCATCCCGCCGCGCAGAAGATGGTCGGCGAGATACCCACCTCCCAGGATCCCGACGACGGCCCCGAGGGCGAGCGGCGCGGCCACCGCGCTGGCGCCGAGAGACCCGAGCCCGTCGACCCGCTCGAAGTAGGGAACCGCCCAAAATTGCAAGCCGTTGAGCAGGAGCTGGGAGACGGTGAGGGCCATGACGCCGTACCACATGCTTCGGGCGGCGAGCAGCTCACGGAGGACCTCACGATTGGTTGCCGTTGCGTAGTCGCACGTCGCCGTCCGACCGGGGGGCGGCAAGCGGTTGAGGGTGTCGAGCCCGAGGGCGGTCGCGGCCTCGACGGTCGCCGGAGGCGGCTCCCAACTGTCGTCTTGACATCCGCGGACCGGCTCCGGCTGACGGGCCACGAAGAAGACGGTGGCGACGCCGAGCGGGACCCACATGATGAAGGCCCAGCGCCATCCCCCGAGGCTGACCGCCAGGCCGCCGGCGGCCAGGCCGACGATGGCGCCGACCAGGGCGCCGGCTTGGTAGAGACCCATGTTTTTGGCTCGCTCGAGCGCCGGGTAGTAGTCGGAGAGAAGGGAGATGGCGGCCGGGCTATTGGCCTCCATGGCGCCGATGCCGAGTCTGAAGACAAACAGCAACAGGTAGGTCCCAGCCACGGCGTCGAGCGCCATGCAGACGGTCCAAACGGCCACCCCGCCGGCGAGGAGGATCGCCCGCCGCATCCGGTCGGCGAGGTAGCCGAATGGGAGGGCGCCGACCACCCCGACCAGAGCCATGGCGAAGGGGAGGAACCCGACGACGGAGTCGGAGACGTGGAACTGGTGTTGGATGCCGTTGACGGCCTCGGAGAGCGATTGGCGCTCGCCGCTCTGCAAAGCGACGGTGGCGGCCATGGCGACCAACGGCCATCGTCCGTAGACGACAACGCGGCGCAGGCCACCGGCCGCCGTGTCGGGCGTGTCTGCCCGCTCTGGTTTTGGCGGGGTCAAACCGAGTCCTGTGGTGCCGGCTGCCGGCGAATCGTCGCCCCCCGACACGGGAGCGACGTTACCCGAAACCTCATGACTATGACGATGGCGTCAGGGTTGGTTGGGCGCCTCGTCGCCGCCCAACCATCGAGCGAGGAACGGGTAGGCGACGTCGCCATGCCACTTGTGGCCGCCGTCGTAGACGTCGTGCTGGATGTGATCGGCGGCGCCGGCGGCGCCGTATACCTGGCGGAGCCCGTCGACCGTGGAGCGGGCTGCGTCGACGGGGAAGATCCGGTCGTGCATGCCCGTCTCGACCAGCAGCGGGCGAGGTGCGATCAGGGCGCCGAGATCCTGGTGACCCAGCTCCCGGGTGATGCCGCTCAGGACCTGCGAGCCGCACATGTTCCAGCCGATGGTCGTGCAGGTGTCCCACCGATTGAGGTAGCCGCTCACGACGGTGGCCTTGATCCGCCGGTCCCAGGCGCTCATGAACAGGGTGCAGGTGCCGCCCTGGGAGAGGCCGACCATGCCCACCCGCCGCTTGTCGACGAGGGGGTGGGCCACGAGCAGGTCGAGGCCGCGCGCGAGGTCCCACAGGTCAAGGGCGAGCAACTGGTGGCCCAAGAGGGCGGCGTACATGTAGGTGTGGTCGCACGAATACATGTTGGGTGGCTCCCAGTCGGCGCGCTCCCCAAAGGTGCGGAGGTCGGGCGCGAGGACGACGTAGCCCCGCAACGCGAACTGGTGGGCGTAGTCATTGAGGTTGCCGCTCCCGTCGGGACCCGACAGGCCGCAGACCTCGGCTTTGCCCGGGCCGTGGCCATGTTGAGCGAGGACGGCGGGACCCGGCCGGCCCGAGGCCGTGCGCGCGTGGGGGATCAGCAGGTACGCGGGGACGGACATCCAACGTTCGGTGTCGTAGACGATGTGCTGGCGCTCGTATGTGCCGCAGTCGACGGACTCCAAGATCTCCAGGTTGAGGGGTACGGGATCGGGGAGGGTGCCGAGGGCCTTCACCAGCTTGCGCCGAGCTTGGCGTTGCCAGGCGGCGAGGTCGGCGCTGCCTTGGGGGCCGGCGCTCTTGGGGAGGTCGGGCGACCCATCCACCCCGGCCTCTTGCATGGTGTGGACGAACCACTGCCACGGCGAATAGTTGCGCGTCATCGCCGCATCCCGAGAGCCTGATCGATCTCGGTCAGCTCCTCTTCGGTCAGGGCGGGCTGGTCGAGCGACGCCACGTTGGCCTCGAGCTGGGCGATGCTGCTCGCTCCCATCAACGTCGAGGTCATTCGCGGATCGCGCAGCGTCCAGGCGATGGCCATCTGGGCGAGCGACTGGTCGCGGCGCTTGGCGATGTCGTCGAGGGCGCGGATCTTGTCGAGCAGGTCGTCACTGATCCAATCCGACGACAGCGTGTCCTTGCGGCTGGCGCGCGAGTCCGGCGGGATGCCGTTGAGGTAGCGGTCGCTGAGCAGGCCCTGGGCGAGAGGCATGAATCCGATGCACCCGGCGCCGACCTGCTCGAGGGTGTCGAGCAGCGCCGTCTTCTCGACCTGGCGATCGAAGATGGAGTAGGCAGGCTGGTGGATCAGCAGGGGGCTGCCGAGGCGATCGAGGACGGTCGCGGCCGCTGCCGTCCCGGCGGGGTCGTAGGAGGAGATGCCCGGGTACAGAGCCTTGCCTTGTCGCACGGCAGTGTGCAGAGCCCCCATGGTTTCCTCGATCGGCGTCGCCGGGTCCGGGCAGTGCGAGTAGAAGATGTCGACATAGTCGAGGCCCATGCGGCGGAGGGACTGGTCAAGACTGGCGAGCAGATACTTGCGGGAGCCGCCCTCGCCGTAGGGTCCGGACCACATGTCGTAGCCGGCCTTGGTGGAGATGACCAGCTCGTCGCGGTGGGCCCGCAAGTCGGTGGCGAGGATGCGGCCGAAGGTCTCTTCGGCCCCGCCCGGAGGCGGTCCGTAATTGTTGGCGAGGTCGAAGTGGGTGATGCCGAGATCGAAGGCACGCAGCACGATCGAGCGACTGACGGCGTAGGCGCGGTCGTCGCCGAAGTTGTGCCAGAGGCCCAATGAGATCGACGGAAGCTTGAGCCCGCTGCGGCCACAGGTGCGGTAACTGAGGCGGTCGTAGCGTTGGGGGGACGGAACGTGACTCATGATCGTTGTCTAGTCGTCCGGGCGCGGATCTGCGACGATCTCTCGAATGGCGATTGCCCCGGATAGCTCAAGCTCGTCCCGTGATCGCCCGGTGGCGGCGGCGGCGGTGACGGCTGGAGCCATGACGATGGTGGCGCTCTGCTTCGCCAACGGTCTGCAAGGTGGACTCAGTCAGACGTTCGCCCAATCGACAGAGGCGCTCAAGCACACCTTCCACATCAACGACGCCGCGCTGGGGGTCGTGCCCTTCTGTGTTGGTATCGCCGGCAACGTCGGCGGGGTCCCCGTCGCCCACTTCTGCGCCCGTCACAGCCGCACGGCCGTGCTCGCCGGCATGTTTGCCCTCTGGGGTGCCCTCGTGACCCTGGCCGCCCTCACTCCGTCATTCACCCTGCTCGGGTTCGGGGCCGCCGGCTTCGTGATCTTCGGAGTCTTCCGCGTCGCTTCCTCGACCCTCGAGGCGACCGACCCAGCCGCCCTTCCCCTGATCGGAGACTGGTGGTCCATGGATGACCGGGCCAAGAAGATCAGCATCTTCAACGCCGGCGCCGCCGTCGGGACGTTCGGCGGTCTGATCATTGCCGGCGTTGTCGTCGACGACTTCGGGTGGCGGTGGGCGTTTGTCATGTGGCTGCCCCTGGCGCTCATCGGCTCCTACCTCATCGCCACCCGCCCTGAGCCGGCGCGGGGCGGCCAGGACGCCCACTTCAGCCAGGAGCTCGTCGAGCTCGAGGCGGCCGAAGGGATAGAGCCGGGCGCGCCTGAGGGCCGCGAGCAGTTGCAGGAGGGCGACACCCCGGGGGTGGCGGCGGCCGAGCCCGTCGGCGACCGATGGGACATCGTGCGGCAGATCGCCCGTCTCCGGAGTTGGCGGCTCGCCGCCGTTGGTTTCGCGGTGACGGGCATCTTCGGCAACGGGATCGGCGTGTGGGGCCTGGCCTTCTTCAAGCGCACGTTCGGGCTCGACGGCGCCCAGGCCGCGGCTCTCGCCCCCGTGCTCGGAGTCGGCGCATTCGCGGGAGTCTTGGGGGGCGGGTTCCTCGCCGACCGCCTACTGGCGCGGGGGATGCTGCGGGCGCGCATCTACGTGACGGCCTTCGGGTACGTGAGCGGCGCCACCGCGATGGCGATCGGTCTCACCATGCCGTCGCTCTGGTTGGCCACCCCCCTCCTCGCCCTCGGCGCCGGCCTCGCTGCCCTACCCACGGGTCCGCAGTACGCCCTGCTGATGGACGTGACTCCGTCACCGCTGCGGTCCCAGGCATCTGCCGCGACCAACGTGTTGCAGGCCGTCGGCTCGATAGGCTCGCTACTTGTGGGCGTGCTGTCCACCCTGTTCGGCGAAAACCTGCGGCTCGCGCTGTTGTGCGTCTCGCCGTTCTACGTCGTCGGCGGCCTCCTCGTCCTGGCCGCCGGTCGGACCTACGTGGCTGATCTCGAGCTGGTCGTCGCCGAGGCCAAGGAGCGGCTCGCGGGTGCCGATCCTGTCGAGCCCGACAGCGCCTAGCTAGCGACCAGCGAGGGGATGCCCACCTTGGCGAGAGCCTCGGTCCCCGTCCCCTGGGGGCCGAAGGGCCGGTCGCCGCGCAGCGTCACCCGGTGCACGACTCGGAGCTCGTGGTAGTCGTCGCTGGCGTAGTGCAGGGTGGCCCGGTTGTCCCAGAAGGCCACGTCGCCGGCCGCCCAGCGATGGCGCATGGCGAACTCCGGCGTCTGCGTGCAATGGCGGTACAGGGTCTGGAGCAGACCGTCACTCTCGATGGGCGACATGCCGAAGATCGAGTGGGTGAAGTTGGCGTTGACAAACAAGCCCTTGCGACCGTTTTCGGGGTGGATCCGCACGACCGGATGGACCACGGGCCGGAGCTTTGAGATGTGCTTGCCGTCCCAGGTGCAGCCTCCGGCGGCGTCGATCTCGGCGGCGAAGCTGGGATCCCAATGGATGGCAGTCAGTCGGTCGCACATGTCGCGCAACGGCTCGGCCAACGCGGCGTAGGCAGCCTGAAGGTTGACCCACAGTGTGTCGCCGCCGAGCTCGGGCATGACTTTGGCGTGAAGGATCGAGCCCATCGGTGGCGTGTTCATGAACGTCACATCGGAGTGCCAGAAGGCGGCCTTGTTGAAGCGGCTGTCGAGCGGCAGGACCTTGGGATGATCCTCGTCGAGAGCGGGCAGGATCGGGTGCGCCTCGGTCACCTCGCCGAACTGGCTGGCGAACGCCTCATGCTCGTCCGGGGTCAGGTGGTCCTGACCCGGGAAGAAGAGCACCAAGCGATCGACGAGGGCAGCCCGTACCTCGGCGACGGTGTCCTCGCCGAGGGGGACCGACAGGTCGAGGCCGTGGACCTCGGCGCCGATGTGGGGGGTGACGGGTCGGATATCCAGCGTGCCGGTTGCCATGGTCACAGCCTATGTCGCCCCGGCGGGATGAATAGGCGGTAGCGCCTTCGATGATGGTAGAAACCAGCCGCATCGGAGACTCGCTGGGACTGTCCGTCCCCGACAGCTTGTTGCGCACCCACGAGTCATCGGGTGCGACGCGCCCAACCGAGCGGGCGCGGGAGGTACCGCGGGCCGACCCGCCGCGGTTGCGGCCGCTGCTGTCGGCGACGCCTCACCTCGCGTTGCTCGCGTCGATCGCGGCGGCGGGTGTCGTCGTCGACGGCAGCCTCGTCGTTTTCGCCTCCCACCTACGACGAAGCCTCGGCACCACCGAGGTGGGCATCGTCGGCTTGCTCGTCACCGTCGTGGCCGCCCGCTTGGTCGCCGGAGTTGTGATCGGCCCGCTGTCTCGCCGCGTCGGTCCTTGGCCCATCATCGCCAGTGGCGCCGCGGCCGGCGCCGTGCTCACGCCGTTGCTGGCGTTGCCTCGCTCGGTCAGCATGGCCGCGGTGATCGCCGTCCTCGTCGGCGTGGCGGGTGCCCCCATGCACACGGTCCACCTCGCCGTGTTGGCGGAGGGCTCACCGCCCGAAGGTCGAGCGCGGGTGTACGCCACCCATGCCGGGGGCGCGCTTGTCGCCCGCGGGGTCGGTGCCGCCGTCCTGGCCGGCTTGGCCGATGTCGTCGGTTGGAGGCCGGCACTGCTCGTCGCCCTGCTCGGCCTCCCATTGGCCGTCCTCGCGGCCCGGGTACGACAACCCGAGCTATCGGCGGCGGCACCCTCCGACGAGGCAGGCGGGGCGGCTCGAGCGTCGAGCGGCATGCCGCGACTGGCCCGGACGGGGTCGCGCAACCTGCTGACCGTGGGACTTGCCCTCGCCGGGTTTGCCGCTCTCGGCCTGCCGTTCACGGTGCGCTCGCTGCTCGAGCAGCGTCATGTCGCCATCGGCTCGCAGGGCACCGTCGACGTGGTGGCCGTGATCATCGCCCTTGTCGGCGTGCCCATCGCCGGCCGCCTCGGCGACCTCTGGGCCGCGGCCGACCGATCGCGACTGGCGTTGCTGATCGGCGGGGGAGTGGCGACCTTCGGACTAGCCGCCGGGCTGGGGGCTCTTGTGCGCCAGCGTTTGCTGTTCGGCGCCATCATCGGTGTCGGGCTGGCCGGCCTCGTCGTTGCCGTGATCGTGCTACTCGTCATCATCTCCGAAGTGGTGGCCGGTCCCACTCGCGTGGCTGCCTTCGGGTTGGCCGGGGGGTTGGCCGCTCTGTGGGGGCTCACGGCCGCCCTCGTGGCCAGCGGAGCGGGAGCGGCGTGGGGAGCCGGCTCCGTTCTCGGGTTCGTCGCCCTCGCCGGCGTGGCGGCCGCCGTCGTGATCGTCATCGATCGCGACGAGGTGGTCGAAGACATCGTGACCGTGGCCATCGAGGCCGAGGATCGCGCGCAGACCGCGTCGGATCGTCGGGCCGGCCGGGCGTCACCCGCGCTGGCCGTCTCCCGACTGTCGTTTGGCTACGGCACCCAGCCAGTCCTCACCGAGGTGAGCCTTCGCGTCGACGAGGGCGAGGTCGTCGCCTTGCTCGGCACCAACGGTGCCGGCAAGTCCACACTGCTCCGCCTGGTTGCCGGCCTCGATCACCCGAGCCGCGGCACCATCCGCATCTTCGGCGAGGACACGACGTTCTCGGAGGCCGAGCAGGTGCTCGATCTCGGCGTGGCTCTCCTGTCCGGCGGCCGCATGACCTTCCCCGGTCTGAGCGTGGCCGAGAACCTCCGGGTCGGTACCCAGACCCGCTACCGAGATGCCGCCAGTCGCCGTCGTGCCGAGGAGGAGGCGTTTGACGCCTTTCCGCAGCTCGAGGCTCGGAGAGGCCAGCGAGCGGGCGCCCTGTCCGGAGGTGAGCAGCAGATGCTGGCCCTGGCGCGGGTCTTGTTGCTCCGCCCCCGTCTGTTGCTGCTCGACGAGCTCACCCTCGGTCTGGCGCCGATCGTCGTCGAGGACCTTCTGGCGACGGTCCGGCGGCTCAACGCCGGGGGCACGACGGTGATGCTCGTCGAGCAGAGCGCCAACCTGGCGCTCTCGCTGGCCAGCCACGCCCTCTTCATGGAGCGGGGCGAGTTGCGCTTCGACGGGCCGGCGGCCGACCTGCTCACCCACGATGAGCTCCTTCGGCCCGTGTTCCTCGGCGGCACCTAGGTGTCGATCCCGGCGTTCACCGTCGTCCAGGGGCTCGTCGTCGGCCTCGGCTATGGCCTGCTGGCGATGGGCCTCGTGCTCATCTATCGCAGCAGCCGCGTCCTCAACTTCGCCCACGCCCAGCTCGGCGTCGTGTCAGCCGTGTTGGTCAGCAAGCTGGCCATCGACGACCACGTTCCCTACGGGTTCGCGGTGCTGCTCGCACTCGTCGTTGCCGTCGTGGTCGGGGCCGGCAGCGAGCTGCTTCTGCGCCGGTTGTTCAACCGACCCCGCCTGATCGTGATGGTCGCGACCATCGGGCTGGCCGAGGTGCTGTACCTCGTCACCCTGCTGCCTATCGTGCGGCCGACCAAGCTGTACCTGCCCTACCCGGTGCCGTTCCACGCGTCGTTCTCGCTCGACGATTACCACTTCCAGTCGGGTGATGTCCTCGCCCTCATCGTCGCGCCGCTGATCGCCCTCGCCGTGGTGCTGTTTTTCGCTCGGTCCCGGCAGGGCCGCAACATGCGGGCCATGGCCGAGAACTCAGAGTCGGCGCGACTGTCGGGCATCTGGGTGCGGCGCACGTCCACGTTCGCGTGGGTGCTGGCCGCACTCCTCTCTGCTGTCACCGCCATCCTGGCCTCACCCGACAAGGCCAACGCCTTCGCCCAGGTCCTTGGGCCGGAGCTTCTCCTGCGGGCGCTGGCGGCGGCATTGATCGGCGGGATGACCGACCTCGGCGTGGCGTTCGTCGCCGGCGTGGGGTTGGGGATCTTCCAGCAAGTCGTCGCCTGGAATCTGCCGATGCCGTCCAATCTCGAGGCGGCCATGTTTGCCGTGCTGCTGGGCGTCTTGGTCTTCAGCGCCCGACGTCTGCGCGTCGGGCCCCGCGATGAGCAGCGTTCCTCGTGGCGACTCTCGGCCGAAAACCGCATGACCGGCCCCGATCCTCGCCGTCAGGCCCTCGCCCGGGCCAGCATCCTCGTCGTCGGCATCGCCGTCATCCTGCTGCCTTTGTTGGTCGACAGCTCGCGCAGCTTCTTGATCTCGCGCATCTACGTGTACGCGCTCGTCGCCCTCTCGCTCACCGTCCTCACCGGCTGGGCCGGGCAAGTCTCCCTGGGCAACTTCGGCTTGGTGGCGGTCGGCGCCATCGTCGCTGCCCGCATGGTGCCGCAGGACAACGTGTTGTTGGTGTTGGTGTTTGCCGGCGGCCTCACCGCGGCCATCGCCGTCGTGATCGGCCTGCCCGCCCTGCGGATTCGCGGCCTGTATCTGGCCGTCACGACCCTCGGTTTCGCGCTGTTTATGAACGTCTCGGTGTTGCCGACGTCGTGCTGGCGCGCGCCGCTGGTGGGCTGGCATGTGTGCACCGGCCTTCCCGATCCGATGTCGACGCTGATCAGGCGGCCCTCGCTTTTCGGCATCAGTCTGTTGTCCGAACGGGCCACCAATTACTTCGTGCTGGCGGTCCTCGTCGTCTGTGTCCTGGTGGTGCGGACCTGGCGCGACCGAGGCATCGCGCGTGACCTGATCGCCGTGCGGGACAACGAGCTGGCGGCGGCGACCATGGGCTCGCGCGTCGTGCTGCTGAAGCTCATGGCCTTCGCGCTCTCGGGTGCCCTCGCCGGCATCGCGGGAGTCTGCTTCGCGCTGGTGACTCAGCGGTTCACAGCCCTCACGTTTGATCCGTCGTTGTCGTTGCTCGTCGTCGCTATGGTCATCATCGGCGGGCTGGGCAGCGTCGAAGGGGCGCTCCTCGGGGCGCTCTATCTCATCGGGATCCCCGCCGCCTTCGGCTCGGGGCAGGCGGTGCAATTCATCACCAGCGGGGTCGGGTTGCTGCTCTTCCTGCTCTACCTACCCGGCGGGCTCGACGGCGTTGTGCGCCGCATCGGCGACCGCCTCGCCCAGCTCCTCCCGCCGAGCGTCGTCAGCGTCCTTGGTCGGCAGCGCCCCGTGCCGGCGCGGCCGCCGGCTACAGCTGCTGCCGACGAGCTCGACGACGCTCCGACGGGCGGTGCCGCGCTCGTCGTCAAGGATGTGGTGGTCGCCTTCGGGGGGGTCCACGCCGTCGACGGCGTGGACCTGACCGCCGAAGCCGGATCGATGGTCGGCATCATCGGGCCGAATGGCTCGGGCAAGACCACGTTTCTCGACGCCGTCACGGGCGTGGTCCCCGTAGCGCGGGGCTCGGTCATCCTTGATGGTGAGGACCTCGCCGATTACCTGCCGGCCGATCGGGCGTGGCTCGGGGTCACCCGATCGTTCCAGGACTGTCGACTGTTCCCGGAGCTGACGGTGCAGCAGGTCCTCATGGTCGCCGAGGACGCTCGGTGGCCGGTGGGCCTCGTGGCCACCACCCTGCACCTTCCCGGTGCCCGCCAGCTCGAGGCCACCAAGCGCGCCAACGTGGCCGACCTCATCGAGCAGATGCATCTCGGCGACTTCCGCAATCGCCTGATCAGCGAGCTCTCGACGGGGACTCGGCGCATCGTCGACCTGGCCGCCATCATCGCCGCCCGACCGCGACTGCTGCTGCTGGACGAGCCGACGGCCGGCGTCGCACAGGCCGAGGCCGAAGCCTTCGGCCCTCTTCTGCGACAGGTCCAGCAGATCACCGGCGCGACCGTGATCATGGTCGAGCACGATGTTCCGTTGACCGTCTCGCTCTGCGACAAGTTGGTCGTGATGGAGGCGGGTTCGGTGGTCAGCGTCGGACCCCCCGCCGAGGTGCTCGCCGATCCGGTCGCCATCGCCGCCTACCTGGGTGCCAGCCGGGAGGCGTTGGAGCGGACGGGTGCCCGAGGCTCGACCACTCCGGCGGTTGGCGGGGTCGCAGCCCGACAACGGCCAGCGCGCAAGTCGCCCGCTGGCAAGACCACCGTCTAGGACGAGGCCGAAAGCCCGTTCACGACGAGCGAGAGCGGGGCTCTAAAGTGGCGTGTTCTGGGAGCGCCGTTGATCGGAGTCCGGCAGTAGCCGGGCACCACACGAAGGAGTGCTGACTGATGGTAGGCATCCGCCGACCCCCGGCGGGAGTGAGGTATCGGCGAGCTCTGCGCCGCCTGCGCGAGGCGGACCGATCGATCCGCCTCGGCGCCCTGATCGTCACTGGCCTCCTCGTGGCCGATCTCATCAGCCTCGGCGCCGTCGGCCCTTCGACGAGTCGTTTGGCCGCGACCGGTAGCACCTCGACCAGCGGGTCCGGCGCCAGCGGTGCTCTTGGGCCCCCGGGCAGCTCGACCACTGCGGGCACGCTGGGCGCGTCCGGCGCCACCTCCACCACGCTGGCGGCGGCCAGCACGACGGCAGCAACGCTCGGATCGTCCGGCGTCGGGTCACTCGTCGGAGGTGGATCCGGCAGCGGTGCGGCGCCTGGCGTCAAGCTCACAGCGAGCGATCGCGGAGTGACGCCGACCAGCATCACGGTCGTATTCCCCTGGCCCAACCTCGGCGCTGTCGGTGCGGCGACGGGGATCGACACGGCCAGTGAGAGCAACACCCTTTCGATCGCTACGTACGTCAATGACATCAATGCCCACGGCGGCATCCTGGGGCGCAAGATCGTCCCGGAGGTGGTCGGCTTCAACCCTCTCGACGACGCCAGCATGCGGGCCCTGTGCTTGCAGTGGACTCAGGACCAGCAGGTCTTCGCCGTCGTCGACTCCGATGCCTGGCACGACGACGAGCAACTGTGCATCACGCAGGAGGGCCACACCCCGTTGATCAGTGGGTGGACCGCGGTGCCCCTCTTCACGCAGGAGGGCGCCCCCAACCTGTGGTGGACGGGGCCCGACACGTCGCGGGTCGTCGAAAACCTGGTGCCGTGGGCCATCGCTCGCGGGATCCTGACGCCGAAGACCAAGTTCGGCATCCTCGCCTCAGACCGCCAAGAGGACACCATCGCCCTCAACCAGTATTTGATCCCCACGTTGGCGCGCTACGGCCTCAAAGCGACGGACGTCGAGATCAGCCACTACGACTCCTCCGACGGCGCCGACTCCGCCGATACGGCGCCGCTGTCGGTGGAGCGGTTCCGCGCCGATGGCGTGACCACGCTGATCCCGATCGTGCCGTTCCTCAACCTTGCCACCTTCCTGGAGACGGCCGACGACCAGAACTGGGATCCGGTCGAGGCCCTCTCCGATTACGAGTCAGAGCTCGAGGGCGGGTTGGGTCTCGCCGACGAGGGTTTCCAGGATCTGCAAAATCAGGTCGGGCCGACGTCATTCGACCTTGGCAACTCCGACGACCCACGCGGCTACGACGCCCAGGCCATGAGTTGCTATGACGTGTGGCAGCAGGCCAACCCGGGTGTGACGCCGCCGCCCAATCATTACGTGGAGGCCACGGGCACGGCCATGACCTGGTGCCAAAACATCCGCCTCTTCGCGGCGGCGGCCCGACTGGCCGGACCCGACCTCACGCGGGCTGGTTTCGACGCGGCCATGGGGCAACTGTCGAGCTTCCCCGGGACCGTTGTGCCGTTCCTGTCGTACAGCCCGACCAACCATGCCGGCCCGCACGAATACCGCACCGTCGAGATCCACGAGAACGGTGACGGCAAGTGTCCGTTGCTCGCCAACGGCCAGGCGCAGGGTTCGTGCTGGTTGATCCTGTCGCCGTGGAAAGAGATGCAGACGGGTTAGTTGGCTGGTTGGTGTCTATCGGGTCTGCGGGTCTCGGGTCTCGGGTCTGCGGGTCTCGGGTCTGCGGGTCTCGGGTCTCGGGTGTCGGGATCTCCGGGTCTCATCCCGGTCTAATCCCGGTCTAATCCCAGGCGAGCAGGCTGGCGGCCTCGGGGTCGAGATGCAGCGTGGCGGTGGCGGCGGTGCGTAGTGCCGAGGCCGGGCAGGCGGTGGTGATGGGACCCTCGAGCGCGGCCTTCACGGGCGTCGCCTTGCGGAGCTCGGGGACGACGGCGATGACCGTTCCTGCTCGGAGGAGTGCCGGGATGGTGACGGTCATGGCATGCGTCGGGACGGCGCCGACGTCGGGGAAGTGGCCCTCGCCCACCTGCTGGAGGCGACAGGCGAGGTCGAGCTCGACGACCTTCACGTCGAGGGGATCTTCGAAGTCGGCGACCGGTGGGTCATTGAAGGCCAGGTGCCCGTTTTCGCCCACGCCGAGTACGCACAGGTCGAGCGGATGGCGCTTGAGTAGATCGGCATACCGGGCGCATTCGGCAGGCGGATCGGCGAGACCGTCGAGATAGTGGACGGCCTTGGCCGGCACACGACTCCCGATGCGCTCTCGGATCCACCGTTGGAACCCGGCGGGGTGATCGGGCCCCACTCCGACGTACTCGTCCATGTGAAAGGCCACGACATCGGGCCACGGGACGTCGGGCGTCGCGTCGATCAAGGCGGCGACAAAGGCGAACTGGGAGTTGCCAGTTGCAAACATGGCGTGGGCCACGCCGCGTGCCTCGACGGCGGCCTTGATGGTCGCGGCCGCTTGGTCAGCCACCGCCCGGCCCATCTGCGTGACGTCGGGATGCACGACGACGTTGAGGCGGTCGACGACACGCTGGCGTACGGGAGTCATGCCGCACTGTACGCGGAGTACTGTGACGCTGGCGTCATAGTGCGCACGGCTTTGAAGTGCGGCCGCACAACGAGCGTTGGGAGGCATCGGGCATGCAGGTGACCATCATCGGCGGGGGCAGCTACCAGTGGTCCCCGAAGCTGATCGCCGATCTCCTCGGCATGCCGTCGATTTCCGGCGCCCACGTCGTCCTCATGGACATCGATCCCGCGCCGCTGCCCAAGATGGAGGCGTATTTCCATCTGGCCAACGAGGTGTTCGAGACCAAGGCGACCGTCTCGTCGACGACCGACCGACGCCGCGCCCTCGAAGGCGCCGATTTCGTCGTCGTGACCATCTCGACGGGCGGCTTCACCAGCATGGCCCTGGACCTCGACATTCCCGCGAGGCATGGCATCTATCAATCGGTGGGCGACTCGGTTGGGCCTGGTGGCATCAGCCGGTCACTGCGCAACATTCCCGTCCTGACCGGCATCGCCCACGACATGGAGGAGTGCTGCCCCGACGCGTGGATGCTCAACATCACCAATCCCATGACGTGCCTCACCCGGTCGGTCACCCGGGAGAGCTCGATCAAGACCGTCGGCCTCTGCCACGAGGTGGGCAACTTCTGCCTCGACGTCGCCATCGCCCTCAAGCAGCCCTGGGATGCCGTCAAGCCGACGGTGACGGGCGTCAATCACTTCCCGATCGTCACCGCTCTCGACGTCGCCGGCGACGACGGCTTGGCCATCCTGCATGACCTGATCGACGAGGTCGGCGGCACAGCCAGCCTGACCGGTCCGGCGGAGGGCGAGCCTCCGGACCCGTTCTCCAAGCTGGCATTCGCCCGGCGTCACGCGGTGGCCCTCACGCTCTTCGATCGCTGGGGGGCTCTGCCGGCAGCCGGCGATCGGCATGTGGCCGAGTTTGTGCCTTGGATCCTGACCGAGGAGTCCGGCTGGGGTGCCGAGTGGGGTATCGAGCTCACGCCGATCTCGCGTCGCGAAGAGCATCAGCTTGGCTACATCGCCGACGTCGACGCCATCCTGGCCCGCCAGAAGGAGCTCCCGACGTGGGCCTCAGGTGAGCTGGTTGCACCGGTCATCGACTCGCTCCTGACGGGCACGCACCGCGAGGTGCCCATCAACCTGCCCAACAAGGGCCAGTGCCCCGATCTGCCCACCGATGCCGTAGTCGAGGCAATGTGCGTCGTCGACGGTGACGGCATGCGCGGGCGTGATCAGGCGCACGCGCCGGCCCCTCTGGCCGAGCTGCTGCGCCGCCAGGTCGCGGCCCAGGAGCTTACCGTCGAGGCAGCGGTGAGCGGCGATCGCGAGGTGGCCCGGGCCGCCTTCGCCCTCGACCCCCTCGCCGGCCGGGGCGACTTCCGCGCGACCGACGCCATGGTTGACGAGCTCCTGGAGGGCACGTCTCGGTGGCTTCCGCAGTTCGCAACCACTACTACCTGACCTCGCCGTGTCCGACTCCCGCCCGGCGCCCTCGCTGATCCTGGCCGCCGACCATCGAGCCCGCGGGGTCATCACCATCGAGCGGTACGCCGACTATGTCGCTGCCCTCGCGGCGGCCCTACCGGCGTGCGATGGGATCCTCGCCACGGCCCAGCCACTTGCCGACCTGGTCCAGTGCGGGGCGGTTGGTCCCCACCACCGGACCTATCTGTCCATCAACCGGACGGGCCTGGCGGCGTCCGCCTTCGAGCTCGACGACCGGCTCATTGCCACGGTGGCGCGGGCCGCCGCCGATGGGTATACCGGCATCAAGCACATGACCCGGATCGATCTTTCGGACCCGGCGAGCGCTCCCGCCCTCGAGCTGCTCGGCCAGGTCCTCGAAGAGACTCGGGCTGCCGGTCTGGAAGCCCTGATCGAGGCCCTCTCGTGGCGCGACGGACGGATGGCTCGCGACACCGACTCCATCATTCTTGCTGCCGTCGTCGCCCACGACATGGGCTCGCCGACCCTGAAGGTACCCATCCCGGATGTGTCGCCGGGCGCCCAACGAGTCGACGCCGTGGCCCGGATCGTGGCCAGCGTCGGCGTGCCCGTCCTCTTCCTCGGCGGCCCCTACCGCGAGGGAGCGTGGGACGCCCTCACCGCGGAGGTCGCCGACGCCATGCAGGGTGGAGCGGCAGGTATGGCTATCGGACGGACCGTGTTCCAGCAGCCCGACCCGGCGTCGGCCGCCCGTCAGGTGGCTGAGATCGTCCGTGGTGTCGGCGTCGTTTCGGGTATCGGTGGGGCTGCGGCTTCCGGTGGCGGGGCCGGCGCCTGACGCGCGGCTCTATGGGATTCGACGGCGTCGTCCTCACCATCGATCTCGGAACGACGAGGACCAAGGCGGCGGTTTGGGACGGAGACCAGGCATTGGCCGCCGTCGGCCGGGCTCGGCTCGTCACCGACCATCCGGCCGCCGACCGCGCCGAACAAGACCCCGCCGCCTGGTGGACTGCGGTGGTCGAGGCCTGCGCGGCCGCCCGCGCCAAGGCACCGGCGACCTTCGCCGCTGTGGGCGCCGTCGGGTTTTCGACGGCCCGCCAAACGTTCGTACCGGTGACGGCCACGGGCGAACCGCTAGGACCGGCGTTGCTGTGGTCGGATCGGCGGGCAGGGGTCGAGGCGGCTGCGCTGGCCTCAGCCAACGGCGGACCCGACCAAGTCCGCTCCGCGACGGGTGCAGCGCTTGAAGGTGGGCGGGTGGCGGCGAAGGTGGCCTGGCTGGCAGCCCACGAGCCGGACCGGTTGGTGGCCAGCCGCTGGCTGCTCGGCCCCCGCGATCTCATCGTCTGGCGTCTCACCGGGGAGGTGACGACCGATGAGACCGTCGCCTCGGCGACAGGTTTGTACGACAGCGCTGGCGCGCTCGTCGCCGGCCTTGCGGGCCAGGCGGCGGGGCGGGTTCCCGAGGCCGTGGCCCCAACCACCATCGTCGGTGGCCTTCGGCCGGGGCCGGCAGCCCAACTCGGACTACGGGTCGCGATCCCGGTCGTTGTCGGGGCCGGAGACCGGCAGTGCGAGGTGCTCGGTGTTGGCGCATCCCCGACCACAGCAATGGTCTCGTGGGGGACGACCGCCAATGCGTCGATTCCGGTCGAAAGCTGGCCCGCTGACGTCGGCGGCGGGATCAACGTGACGCGCGGCGCACGGGGCGGATGGCTGCTCGAAGGCGGCGTATCCGCCGCTGGCTCGCTCATCGAGTGGCTGGCTGCCATCACCGGCGTCGGCGTCGAGGCACTCGGCGCTCGCGCGGAGGCGAGTCCGCCGGGTGCGGACGGCGTCGTCGCCGTGCCGTGGTTGGGTGGTGCTCGGGCGCCGTGGTGGCGCGACGGGGTTGGAGCCGCCTTTGTCGGGTTGAGCGGTGGGCATGGTGTTGGCGAGATGGCCCGGGCGGCAATCGAGTCCGTGGCGTTGGACGTTGCTCGTTGTCTCGAGCTCATGGGCTCGGCGACTGGGGTCGCGCCGACGAGCCTCGCGCTGGCGGGCGGCGGGGCCGACCTGCCGGTCTGGGTCTCGGCGCTCACTGGGCTGACCGGAGTGGGTGCGGTCCGTCGGCGCTCAGCGCAGGCGGCCTCGGTCGGCGCCTTCATGATCACGACCCTCGCCCTCGGCGGCGGCGAGGTCGAGGTCGACAGGGTTAACCCGATCGAGACGTCTGCCGTCGCTGATCCGGCGACGGTCTCGCTTTATCGCGACTTGCGTCCTGCGGCCGACCAGGTCGCGGCGGCCATCCTGGGTCTGAGCGGGCCCGTCGTCTGAGCCGAGGCGGTCGGCGAGGGGCGAGAAGGAGGGGGCTGGGGCGGCCTGGTGACGGCGCGCCCTGGGATCGGTCCCGGTCGGTCGCCGAAAGTTGGTAGCAAAAGTGGGCGTGCTTGCCAGCGGTCGCGACAAACGGGCCGACTTTTGCTACCAACCGGTTTTTGGGGTCCACCCAGCCCCGCCGACGGCCCCGCTCGCTTGGCGAACGTTGGTAGCAAAAGTGGGCGTGCTTGCCAGCGGTCGCGACAAACGGGCCGACTTTTGCTACCAACGGGTTTCGGGGGTCCGCCCAGCCCGACCGACGCGCCGACCCGACGCCCCGACCCGACGGCCCGCCCAACCAACGCCCCAACCAACGCCCCAACCAGCGCAACCAACGGGGCGACCGGTGGCCGGCGGTCGGGTAGGTTGTCGCCCGTGACCAGCCGGGGTGTCGCCGTTGTGACAGGAGCTTCATCGGGGATCGGCGCCGCCACCGCCCGCCGCCTGGCCGCCGACGGGTTCGAGGTCATCGTGGGCGCCAGGCGGCTGGATCGGCTGGCCAAGGTGGCGGCCGACATCGGCGCCCGCGCCCTCCCCTTGGACGTGACCGACGACGACTCGGTGGCCGCCTTCTGCGCCGAGGTCCCCCTTTGTCATGTGCTGGTCAACAACGCGGGTGGCGCGCTGGGGATGGACGCCGTCGCCGATGCCGACCTCGCCCAGTGGCAGAGCATGTACGACACCAACGTCTTGGGGGTGCTGCGCATGACCAAGTCGCTGCTCCCAGCCATCGAAGCCACCGGGGACGGCATGGTGATCGTGATCGGCTCGGTGGCCGGCCTCGAGGCGTACGAGGGCGGGGCTGGCTACAACGCCGCCAAGTTCGGCGTGCGGGCCCTGCGGACCGTGCTGCGCTACGAGTTGCTCGGCCGACCGGTCCGGGTGTGCGAGATCGACCCCGGCATGGCCGAGACCGAGTTCTCCATCGTTCGCTTCGCCGGGGATGAGGACAAGGCGGCCAAGGTCTACGAGGGAATGACGCCGCTCACCGCGGAGGATGTGGCCGACTGCATCTCCTGGGTGGCGACTCGGCCCGCGCACGTCAACATCGACCAGCTCGTCGTGCAGGCTCGCGACCAGGCCTCCCCCAAGCGAGTGAATCGCCGGGTCTGACGGGTCGGACCGGCGTGACGGGTCAGACCGGCCTGACGGGCCGAGGCCGGGTCGACGACGCCGAGCCCAACCCAGATCGGGCTAGGCGGCGAGGGCCTCGGCGTTGCTGGCTTCGCGCGCGGCGGCAGCCTCCGTGATCCGGGCGGCGACACTGGGCGAGGTGGCCAGGATGCCGGCGAACTCGGCGGAGTTGCAGACGTAGAACGTGATCGGGGTCAAGGCCGTCACCGTCGCCGAGCGCAGGTCGCCGTCCAGCAGCGACATCTCGCCGATGAAGTCGCCTGCGCCGATGGTGGCGACAGCCCGGCCGCCCACGGTCACGGACGCCTCGCCAGAGGCGAGGATCATGAACTCCTGGCCGTACGTGCCCTCCTTGATCAGGACGGTTCCGGCGGGGGCAGCCAGCATGGTCAGCAGCGACCGGATCCGACTCGCCTCACGAACGCTGGAGCCGGCGAAGAGGTCCAGGTCCAGCAGTTCCACTTGACGATGCAGGGCAACAGCCATGGCGCACGTCCTTTCGACGCAAACCCATCGACGGGGGGATCGAAGGGTCCACGAATAGGGTCGCGCCAGGTTGCTGATCTGTCAAACAGAGATTAGAGATACTAACTATCGTGGCTAGAGATATCCGAGAGACGGTGACGTTCCCCAGGAGTGAGCCGCAAGCCTGAACGTCGCAGCCGCCGGACCAGCTCGCGGGAGTCGACGGCCTCGGCGCCGAGGGCCAGGGCGAGCTCCCGGTACTCGGTCGGCACGTCGTAGTGGTCGCCCTGGAAGGCTCGGCGTGGCAGGCCGAGCAGGCCGGCGAATTCGTGGAGCTCGTCGTAGCCGGCGTCGCTCACGAGGTGAGCCCAGCGCCGCCCCCGCCACGCCCACGTGGCGTTGTCGACGAGGATGGCCATTGACGCGAGGCTACGACCCCTGGCGGGCGGGCTCAGGCGGGAGGCTCAGGCGGGCGCGGCGGCGAGCTTGATGACGGCGAATGCGGCCCCGTCGCTGTCAGCCACGACGGCGAACCGGCCGGGCGGGATGTCCATGGGCGGCATCATCACCGCTCCGCCGAGGCCGGTGACCTTGGCGACGGTGGCATCGGTGTCGGCGACGGCGAAGTAGGCCAGCCAGTTGGGGGGCATCTCGGCGGGGAACTGCGGTCCCATCTCCATCATTCCGCCGATGGTCTCACCGCCCAGCTTCCACTCGGTGTAGGTCGTGCCGCCCATGTCCGCGGTGTCGCCTGCCCAGCCGAAGACGGCACCGTAGAACGCTTTGGACTTGGCGACGTCTCGCGAGTTGAGCTCGTTCCAACACAGCGATACCGGCTCATTGACCAGGCTGGCGCCGATGTGGGTCTTGGGCTGCCAGATGGAGAACGCCGCCCCGCTGTCGTCGAGGAAGACCGCCATGCGGCCGACGTCGAGGACGTCCATCGGCGGGGCGAGCACCATGCCGCCGGCGGCCGCGACCGCCGCCGCCGTGGCGTCGGCATCGGCCACACTCACGTAGGTGCTCCACACCTCAGGCTGGCCCTCCATCATGAGGCCGCCGATGCCGCAGACGGTCTGGCCGCCCTGGCTCATCATGGTGTAGCCGCCGGCGTCGGGCATGACCTCGGCCTCCCAGCCGAAGAGGTCGCTGTAGAACTTGGCCGACCCCACCGGATCGCTGCTTCCGAGATCGACCCACGACGGGGTCCCGGGTGCATAGGACGTCTTGACCACCATATGAGCCTCCGTCAATGTCTCGTCGCGCCGCGCGCCGGGTCAGGCTAGCCCGCCCCGGTGCTACGGTGAGCGGCCGATCCGGGCGTGTAGCTCAGGTGGTTAGAGCGCGTGCTCGACACGCACGAGGTCGGGGGTTCAAGTCCCTCCACGCCCACCCGGTTTGTGCATCTCCCGAGCAGCCCCTGGACTGGCCCCTGAGTGGCCACTCACCACGGCGTCACTCGATGACCGCCGACGAGGGCCGGAATGCGGCAAGATGTAGCGCTGCACCGTGGGGGTGCAGGTACTTGTCCCGGGAGGCTCGGTGGGCGCGCTCAACGATCAGGCGGACATGACTCGTCGCCGTCGGTCGACGGGTCTGCGCACGGCGCCCACCCTGCGCACCGCGCCCGCCGGGCGCGCGGCCCGTGCCGCGCTGGCAGCACTGGTTGTTGTTGCCGCACCGCTCGTGGGCCTGATGGGAGTCGGCGCTCGGCCGGCCGGGGCCAACTCGTCGTTCGTGACCACCCGCTACGGCGGCAGCGATCGCTACGACACGGCCCGCTTGGTGGCCGAGGCCTCCTACCCCCACGGCGCCAAGACGGCGCTCCTGGCTTCGGGGACCAACTATCCCGATGCTCTGGCCGGCGCCTACCTCGCCGGCAACGACGGCGCGCCGATCCTGCTCACCGATCCCAACACGCTGCCGTCGTCGACCGTCCAAGCCCTGTCCGAGCTCCAGACTCAAAACGTCATCATCCTCGGTGGCACCTACGCCGTGTCCGACGCCATTGCGTCCGAGCTGGCCTCGACCACGTCGACCTCCTCGGCGGGCGGTGACCTGGTCGTCACGAGGATCGCGGGCCCGACCCGCTACGACACCGCGGCAGCTATCGCGACGACCGGCGGCACCATCGGAACGATCAGCGGCGCGGCCACGGCATTGGTGGCCAGCGGCGATGCCTTCCCCGATGCGTTGACCGGCGGCCCAGCGGCCTTTGGCTCGCACCTGCCCATCCTTCTCACCGACCCCAACCAGGAGTCGCCCCAGACGGAGGCCGCCCTCGAGCAGCTCAAGATCACCAACGTGATCCTGCTGGGTGGGACCGACGCCATCTCGGCCACAGTCGCCAGTCAGCTCACCGACAACGGCGCCCGCACCGTGACCCGCATCGCCGGCGCCGACCGGACCGATACGGCGGCCATGTTCTACCAGCAGATCGGCATCCCTGACCTCGGGTTCTCGGGCACCAACATCGTGGTCGCCGACGGTCAGGACTTTGCCGATGCGCTCGCTGGCTCGGTGCTCGCCGGCGAGTTCCCGACCGGCACCCTGTTGACCGACGATCCTGACAGCCTCGGGTCGTACACGACCGCCGAGCTGACCGCCCATCAGAGCACCTTGACCCAAGGCGTCATCCTCGGCGGGCCCGACGCCATCTCCGACACGGGCCAGGGCGCCATCGTGGCCGCCGCTGGTGGAGGTCAGACCGGGACCGGCGGCGTGACGCTCAACTCGACGACCGTGCCGGCCGGCGGGGCGCTCGAGGGTTCGGTCGCCGACCCCGCCACCGTGTCCACGCTCGAGGCGGACGGGTGCCGGGTCAGCCAGGACGTGCCCTTCGACGCGAGCACCGGCGGCTTCGCCGTCTACATCCCGAGCTTCGTGCCCACGGGTACGTGCGACATGACCTTCACGGTGACCGGCGACGACGGCACCATCACGACCGTCCCCACCTTCACCATCACCGTGACCGCGGCGCAGACGTCGACCGAGGGCTCGGTGACCCTCGACAGTACGAGCACCGATGACGGCGGCACCCTCTACGGGAGCATCAGCGACCCGACGGTGTCGACCCTCTCGGTCGACGGATGTGGGCTCAATGGGCCGGTCAGCTACGAAGCCTCCGTCGGATCCTTCGCCGTCACCATCCCGACGACCCAGCCGCTCGGCGATTGCACGATGGTGTTCACGCTCAACTACGACGATGACAGTCCAGCCCAGCAGGCCACCTTCACCATCGACGTGACGGGGACGAGCGGCCCGACCGGTGCGGGCGGTGGCGGGGCGACGGCTCCCACGACGCCCGTCACGCTGGAGTCGACCGAAGTCCAACAGGGCGGCACCATCGACGGCAGCGTCGCCGAGCCGTCGTCGGTGGCCACGCTGAGCGCCGACGGGTGCGGCCTTGACCAGGGCCTCACGTTCAACGCCACCTCCGGCGACTTTGATTTCACGATCCCCGCCAGCCAGCCCGCCGGCAACTGCTCCCTCGAGTTCACGGTCACCTACAACGGTGGGATCCCCACGCAGCAACCGACCTTCACCATCACCGTCGACTCCGCGTCAACAGGTCTGCTCGGACTCTGAGCTCTAGGGCCATGGGCTGGGGTCCCCGGCGCCGGCGGGTGGCCCGCCTGGTGACCTGTCTCGTGGCCGGTGCTGTCGCCGCCGCGGTCGTCCCGGCGGTGGCCGCGCCGATCGATCCTGCCGAGGTCCCGCCCGGCGCGTGGACCATGACGGCGACCGATGTCGGCGGGGCCTACGCACCCACCTTCGTCGGCAATGGCTATCTCGGCGAACGCATCCCGGCCGCCGGCATGGGCTACTCGGCCAGCCCGATCCTCACCGACTCGCAGTTGGCCGGGTTTTACGCCCAAGACCCGGCGTTCGTGCAACAGCGGGCCGACATCCCCATGTGGTCGACCCTGGCGTTCTCCGATGGCTCGGGCACGTACGGGTCGGTGCCGCCGGGCACGCCCTCGTGCGGGCTGGCCGAGCTCTGTCCCCCGACCACGACGAACTCGGGCCCCCAACAATGGCAGGGCTCGGTATCGGCCTACCGCCAGACGCTCGACCTCTACCACGGAGTCGTCACCACCGACGCCCGTTGGGACTCGCCGAGCGGCCGCATCACGGACCTGTCCTACTCGGTCATCGCCGATCGGGCCCTGCCGCACGTCGGAGTCGTCCGCCTCGTCTTCACGCCGCACTGGTCCGGGAGCGCTGTGGTCACCGATCTCATCGACGGGACCGACACCAACGTCGTGTCCGGCGACAACGTCTCCGCCACCGTGGCCGACGCAACGGCAGGCGCGATCAACGGCACCGACGAGCAACTCACCGTCGGCGACGCGACGAGCTACGACCTCGCGGCTCGGCAGATTTCGGAGAATGTGACCGCTCTCGGCACGGGCCTCGTGGCCGGCGTGGCGTCGACGCTCGCCGCGCCCCCAGGCACGGCGGTCCTACCGACCGTCGTGCCCATGGCCGAGTCGGTGGGCCAGCAGGCCACTATCCCTGTTGTCGCCAACTCGACGTACACGATCACCAAATACGTGGCGATTGATTCGTCCAACGACGTCTCCGACCCGGTCGCTGCCGCGCAGTCAGAAGCGGCCTCAGCCGGTCGCGCCGGCTGGTCGTCATTGCTGACTGCCCACCAACACGCGTGGGCCAGCCTGTGGCGGACCGACATCCAGGTCGGCGATCCGACCTTGCAGATGGAGGTGCGGGCCAGTCTCTTCTACCTGCTCGAGAGTGCGCGGGCCGGGTCGCAGTGGAGCGTCTCGCCGGGCGGGCTGTCCTCGCCCGGCTACAACGGCCACGTGTTTTGGGACGCCGAGACGTGGATGTACCCGGCTCTGCTGGCGACCCACCCTGACATCGCCGCGAGCGTCAACGCCTACCGGTACGACCGGTTGGGGGAGGCCCGACAGTTCGCGGCGCTGACCGGGTTCGCCGGCGCGCGCTTCCCCTGGGAGAGCGCGCTCACGGGCAACGACCAATCGGCCAGCGGCTTCCCCCTTGACGGTGACGGGACCGATCCGCTGTCGTACGTTCCCCGCCAAATCCAGTCCGGCGACAGCGTCGACACCGGTGAGTACGAGCAGCACGTCACCGCCGACATCGCCCTCGCCCAGTGGCAGTACTACCTGGCGACGGGGGACAAGCGATGGTTGGCCACATACGGCTGGCCGGTGCTCGAGGGAGCGGCCGAGTTTTGGGCCAGCCACGCCACGCCGGACCCAGCCGGCGGGTATGACATCGATCATGTGATGGGTCCCGACGAATACCACGGTGACGTGGACAACAGCGCCTATATCAACGTGGCCGCGGCAACGACGCTGCGCAACGCCACGACCGCGGCCGGCTTGATCGGCGCCACCGCCGACCCGCAGTGGAAGCTCATCGCCGACGGTCTCATCCGCACTGTCCCCTACGACCCCAAGCTCGGGATCCACCTCGAATACGACGGCTACGACGAAGGCGTCATCGTCAAGCAGGCGGACACCGTGATGCTGCAATACCCGTGGCAGGACGCCATGCCGGCCGGCGTCGCCCAGAACGACCTCGACTACTACCAGGCCCACACCGATCCGGACGGTCCGTCGATGACCGACGCCATTCACGCCATCGATGAGGCGGCCCTCGGCACACCGGGGTGTGCCGATGACTACTTCCTGCGCCGCAGTGTCGACCCGTTCGTGCAACCTCCGTTCGCGCAGTTTGCTGAGACGCGGATCGGTGGCCCGTTTGATTTCGTCACGGCCGTCGGCGGCTTCCTCCAAGAGTTCCTCTACGGGTTCAGCGGCCTACGCTGGGCCGCCGACTCGGTCGTCCTCGCGCCGACGCTCCCCCCGCAGATCCCGAGCGTCACCCTCGACAACCTGTCGTGGCAGGGACGGCAGTTCACCGTCGCAATCGGGCCGCGCACGACCACCGTCAGCCTCACGAGTGGCCGGGCCCTTCCGGTGCGCACGCCCGATGGAATGTTCGTCGTCACGTCGTCAACGCCCCTCACCATGGCGACGCGTCGGCCCGATCTCACGCCGACGGCGGACCTGGCCCGCTGCACGACGGTGACGGCCAGCTCCGCCGATCCGAGCTTTCCGGTGCTCGGCGCCGTCGACGGCGACGCGGCGACGGCCTGGGACGCGCTGGCCCGGCAGGCTTGGCTCGAAACCGACTTGGGTTCGCTCCACACGATCGACCGCGTGACGGTGGCCTGGGGAGCGTCGCGGGCGACTGCGTACACGATCTCTGTTTCTGCCGACGGCAGGGTTTGGCGACGGGTGGCCGGACTGGCGGATCCGGGCGCGACCTCGCCGACCGACAGCGCCACATTCCCCGCCTTGACGGCGCGCTATGTGCGCGTCGACATCACGTCGACAAACGGAGGTCACGGCGCGCAGGTCGACGAGCTCGGCGTATACGGCTGATCTAAGTGCCCGCCATCGCCGTGTAGCTCCGCAGCGCCGCGTCGACGGCGGCCCTCAGACGGACGGCGACCGGGCCGATGCGAGTGGGATCGTGCGGGCGGGGAAGGCGGTTGGCGTCCACCCACGCGGGGTCGATGTAGGTGCGCTGATTGAGCTCGATCTGGATGGCGTCGACGTGAGGGTCGTCGGCGAATCGTCGGACGATCCAACCGCCGGCGTAGCGACGGTTGCGCACCACGCGAAAGCCGGCGGCGGTGAACGCTGCCTCCACAACGTCGACGCTGCGGGGCGACGCCGTCCGGCCGTGGCTATCGCCGAGGATGACGTCGGCGTCGACCGGCGCACCGAAGCTGTGAAGGTCGAGCAACAACACCGTGGGCCACGGAGCCAGTCGACCGAGCGCGGCGTCGAGGGCGTCGTGATAGCCGGCGTGGCCCAGCGCGATGCGTTCCGCCAGTTCGGCCGCGGACGGTGGCTCCCGGTAGATGCTCGCGCCCATGGTGTCGGTCGACGCCACGATCGCTCGGCCGAAGGGGCCGTACGCGGCGCCACCGGCGTCCCGATTGGGGTCGGCGATGAGACGGCTCACGGCCGCCTCGACCGTGATGGCGCCGAGCTCGGGGAGGAAGGCGTACAGCTCGGGGGTGAAGGCGTCGACCCAGAGACGCTCTTCGCGCAGCGTGAGGCCGCGGGCGAATCGAGCAGGCAGGGCCGCTGAGCCGTGCGGCAGTGATGCGACGAGGGGCCGTTGCGCACACGACGGCTCCCAGACTCGCGTCGTCCAGTCTTCGTCAGCCAACGATCGTCATGGGGCTTCGAGTTGCTCCATGAACTCCAGGCGGATGCCGCCCGGAGCGGTCACGAAGGCGATGCGCCGGACGCCGAACGAGCCGCTGACGATCCGCGGGCCCCACAACACCTCGTGGCGGGCGAGCTCGGCATCGAGATCGTCGACGAAGAGCGCGGGGTGCAGGAATCCCTCATCGGGCAGGTCGCACGCGTCCTCGTAGATCGCCTGGGTGAACAGCGTCAGTTGAAGGATGCCGAGGGATACGTCGGCGCGTCGCCCGTTCTCCCATTCGATCGGCGCGGTGACGGTGGCGCCGGCCGCGGTGTACCACGCACACGCGGCGTCGAGGTCGACCACTTTGACCGCCAGGTTGGCCAAGCCGGTGACGGTCACGGCCGTGATCGTAGGCCGAGGTAGAGGGCCGCACTGTGCTACAGCTTCGAGGGTGCGCTGGGGCCCACACCGACTTGTCACGGCTGTCGTCGTCGTCTGCTTAGTGGGGACGATGTCGGTTGGCGCGTCGGCGGCCGGCCTGTCGGCTGGGTCCTCGGCTGGGTCCTCGGCTGGGTCCTCGGCTGGGTCCTCGGCTGGGTCCTCGGCTGGGCCGAGGTACTCGACGCAGGGGCTGTGGGTGCTCGACGGCCAGGGCCGACACCTCGTCCTGCGCGGTGAGGACGTGAGCGGCGCCGAGTACACGCCGACCACGCAGGCGTTGCCCTACGACGCCGCTGATTTCCGAGCCATCCGTGCCTTGGGCGCCGACGTCGTCCGTCTACCGATCGCATGGGCGTTGATCGAGCCGACCGAGGGCCACTTCGATCAGGCCGCCATCGACCGGGCTCGCCAGATCGTCGCATGGGCCGGCGCCGCCGGTCTGCACGTCGTCCTCGACATGCACCAGTACCTCTGGAGCCCGTGCTTCGACGGCAACGGCATGCCGCCCTGGGCGGTGCCCAACTGCCCCACGACGCCGCCGACGACCATCGCCGGCCAAGAGGCCGACACCCTGGTGGGCGAGAACGCGTTCTGGCACTCGCCGACGCTCCAGTCGGACTTCGCCGCCGCGTGGGTGCGGGTGGCCAAGGCCGTGGGCCAACCTTCGTATCTCCTCGGCTACGACATCCTCAACGAGCCCGGCCCGGGGCTCATCCCCAACGAGGTGTTTGAGCAGAGCTATCTGGCGCCGTTTTATCGAGCCGTCGGCGCCAGGCTGCGCGCCGTCGATCCCGGAGCGTTGCTCTTCCTCGAGCCCTCGATCCTCAACGGCTTGGTCAACGGGTCCTCGGAGTTTCTGGGGCCGATCGGCCTCGATCGGGTCGTGTATGAGCCGCATCAGTACGGCGCCGACTCGTTCAATGCCGACTCGGTCGTGAGCGTGGCCGATGTCGGCGGCCCGAGCCAGTTCGCTCCCGACCTTGCCATCGACCTGGCCGTCGCCCGCCGCATCGGGGCCGCTGTCTGGTTGGGCGAGTGGGGAGCCATCACCTCGCCCACGTCGGTGGAGCCCGATAGCTACGTGGCCGACGATCTGACCGCGCAGGACAGCGTTCTGTTGGGCTCGGCCTACTGGTCCTATGACAGCGCGGCCGACCAGCCAGGCATCGAGGCACAACTTCGGCGGATCAGTCCGATGGCGATCGCGGGGACACCGGAATCCTTCTCGACAGGGACGCGGGTGATGTCCCTCGCGTGGGTGTCAGATGGTGGCGAGACCCTCATATCGGTGCCGAGCGGCTGCGACCCGGCGGTCCGTGTCACCCAGGGGTCGGCCCAGTCGGGTCGCGCCCCGGCGACAGTGGCAGGCGTGCCCGCGGCGGTGTGGGTGCGCGCCGCGACCGGCTCGTCCGTCGCCGCGACCGTCAGCTGCTGACGGTCGCCGTGAACGTGTAGGTGTTGTCCGGCGACTCGGTGAGCTCCGGCCCCGGCGGGTACTCCCACAGGACGGGGGTGGTCGAGCCGGCGCCGGTGGCCACGAACCTGAAGACCTGCGTCTCGCCACCAGCTGTGCCGCCCGGCTCGACGGACGAGCTCTCGAACTGGAGCACCTCGGGGTCGGGCCCCGACCGCAGCGCCCAGTTGTCCCCGCAGTCCGGGCACGTCGGAAGCGAGACAACCACGGAGTCGCCCGGGCTCAGATCGACCACCGTGCCCGACTGACCGGCGCCAAGATTGGTCGTGGTAGGTGGCGTCGTCGCTGTCGTCGGAGTGGTGATCGTCGTGGGAGGCGTCGTTGGGGGCGTCGGGCTCGGGGGCGTCGCCGGCCGCCACGGGGCCAGACCGAGGACCGGGGCGTTGAGGTGCTCCGACCCCGTCGACCCGTAGAAGGCGGCGTCGCCGTAGGTGAACACCCCGCCGTCCTGACCGAGCAGCCAGTACCCGCCACCATCAGGCGTTGCTGTCAGGGACACGATCGGCGCATTGAGCGGTCCGCTGATCTCGCCGAGCACGGGCGCGTCACCCGACGACCAAACCTGACCGGTCCGCGACGCGACCCAATCTCCACCACCGTCGGCCGTCTCCGCCAAGCCGACGGCGGGATCACTCGTGGAGACGACGACACTCGGCTCGGTCGGCACGTTTTCGGCCACGATGTCGCCGCTTTGATCCAGGATCCAGTAGCCGGTGCCAGCCGGATTTCGGGCCATGGCAACGGCCGACGAGCGCAGCTGTCCGAGCGGGTCGCCGTGGAAGGTGGCGTCGCCGAAATTGATGACTTGGCCGTCGGCATCGAGCAGCCAGTAGCCGCGGCCGTCGGGGGTCGCCACCATGTCGACGATCGGCGCCGGTAGCCGGGTGCCGGCGGCCGACCCGAAGAAGCCGGCATCCCCAAACGTGAAGACGCCGCCGTCGCCGGCGACCAACCAGTAGCCGCCCCCGTCAGGCGTCGCGACCATGTCGACGATCGGCGAGCTGAGATGGTGCCCGCCCTCAGAGCCATAAAAGGGGATCCCGGGGCCGAATGAAAACACGCCGCCATCGCCGGCGACGAGCCAGTACCCATCGCCCGGGCCGCCAGGGCCGGGCTTGGTGGTCGTGGTCGTGGCCCGGGCCGGGGCGCTCCCAACGGCGACGGCGGCGCCGAGAAGGGCGGCGACAACAGCGGCGGCGACGATCAGATGGCGGACTCGCCCGGTCGGCGGGCGGAGCGCGACAGCATCCCCAGAGGTCATGGCGTCCAAGCTACCCAGCGCGGGCTCGAGTGACGCCTCCAGCGCCGACGACGAACCGGGGGCGGATGCGGAGAGATGTCCATTTCCGCGACACTCGTGCGATGGCTTCGTGGTCAGGCGTGACGGCATCCGCCCCCAGTCTGGCCAAGGATGTACGCGCCCGGATGGAGTCGCACCGGCTCGGTCTCCTGGCCACCTTGCGACGTGACGGGTCGCCGCGGATCAGTCCGATCGAGCCATTGTTCGCCCGTGGCGAGCTCTGGCTCGGCATGATGACCGGCTCCAGGAAGGTCGGCGACATTCGACGGGACGCCCGCTTGGCCATCCACGGGGCCACCATCGACCCCAGCAACGCCGAGGGCGACGCCAAGATCAGCGGCCGCGGGTTGCCGGTGGACGATCAAGCGTCGATTGACGGGTTCCTCGCCGCCTTCGAGTCGGCGACCGGCTATCCGCCCCCGCCCGGGCCGTTCGCATTGTTCAGGGTCGACGTCAAGGAGATCTCCACGGTCAGACCGGTCGGCGATCACCTGGTGATCGAGTGGTGGCGCGAGGGCGGGCCGGTGCGACGCGTCGATCGCCGCTGACCCTTGCGGCGTTGGTGCGTCGGTAGACTCCGTGTCGTGACCGTACGACCGCTGGCTGTGCATCACGTATCCGTCAACGTCACCGACGTTGAAGCGTCGACTCGCTTCTATACCGATGTTTTGGGCTTCGTGTTGCGCAACGACCGGCCCGACTTCGGCTTCGGGGGAGCCTGGCTCGATGCGGGTGGCCAACAGCTCCACCTGATCGAGGCGCCGGTCCCGTCCAACCTGGGCCAGCACTTCGCCATGCAGGTCGAGGACATGCACGCCACCGTCGCCGAACTTCGTGACGGTGGCATCAAGGTCAGCGACCCCGTCCCGGTGGGGCCCAACCTTCAGGCGTTCCTTGTCGACCCCGACGGCAACGGGATCGAGCTGCACCAGGTGGACGCCCTGCCCTAGGGCCGACGACCGGGCGTGGCGCCTGACCTAGTGCGCAGTGGCGTTAGGAATCAGCAGCCGAACTCGCCTGATTCCTATCGCCAGGGTGATCCTGCTCGCTTGGTGGTCGGGCGAGCGGTGAGGTGGGGCCCGGGATTGCCCGGCATACCGGGCGCCTAGGGGGTGAGGACGGCCTCATCGAAGTCGGACCCCGACTCGTCGGACCCGTCGGACTCGGCCTCGTCGGGCTCCACCTCTGCGTACGGGGAGGTGGCCGCGGTGCCGATGCCGGTGAGGATGAAGAGCAGGATCGACACGACGTGGACCGACGTGCAGTAGAGGCAGAGGTTGTCGAGGCGGAAGAGTTCGACCCAGATCAACCACAGGACCATGCAAGCACCGCCCGTCGCGAGAGCCAGGCGCGCCAGCCGGACGAGGCGGGACATCGACCGCCACGCCCACGGGCTCTGGAACACCAGCATGGTGAGAAAGAAGCCGATGCCGAGGGCGGTGAGCGGCACCCCGTGCTGGTGGGCGTACGAACTGTGCGTGACCTTCTGGCAGTTGATGAACCCCCTGTCGGGGCAGGCCAGAGGGATCTTGGCGAGGTCGTCGATCGTGATGTAGATCGACACGCCGAGGCCGATGAGGGCCAGGAGGATCCCGCCGACGCTGAGCGGGATGGTCAGCCGCGGCGACGGCGACGCGGCGGTCGGCGCGTCAGCCACTGCTCGCAGCCGAGAACGCGCCACAGACGGCGGTGGGCTGACCGCTGGTCAGCTGGCAGACGTCGGACACGATCTGACCGGCGGCCGCTTGGATCGCCGCGCCCGCCGGTGAGCTTGGGTCGGTGGCCGCCTGAGCCACCTGGTCGAAGTTCATGCCCTTGAGGACGGCCGGGTCATACGAGGCACCCGACACGATCCACCGGTTGCCGATGTCGATGAAGGGAATGCCACCCGACGATCCCGACGAGGTCCCGGTGTAGGGCGACTTGTCGTAGGTGGTGATCAACTGGTTTTGCAGCGGGCTCAGCGGGTCGAGGGGCAGGTAGCCGCCGTTGCTGGGCACGTTGGAGTCTTGCTCGACGGGGGAGAAGACGAGGAACGAGCTGCTGTACGACGACCCGTGGAAGGACAAGGTCGCGGTGCTGGGATCGAGATCGGACGACGACGACGTCGTCTCGCCCAGGCCGGTGAACGTGCCGAACTTCGACAGGGCTGTCACCACCGCCCACCGCTCGGCCGCGCAATAGGGGCAGTACTCGGCGCCGACGTAGACGATCTGTGGGAGACCCCCGGACGTGAGCGGCGGCTGGCCGCTGATCGGATTGGGCGCGGCGGCCGCCTTGCTCGTGGCGGCCTCAGCGAGCGTTGCCGCGGGGATGTCGGCCAGGCCGGTAAGCGCCGCTCCGTCGGCCAACGGGTTGGGGGGCACGACAGTTGACGCCGCCTTGCTCGAGCCGGAGCTCGACGTCAATTTGACCACGATGATGATGGCGACCACGGCGAGCACGACCACCGATGCCACGACAGCCACGAGGGTTTGGTTGCGCCGCTTGCGCTGCTGCTCCGCCCGTGCCTTCGCCGCCCGGGCGTGTGACGAGGCTTGGGTGGGCGGGCGGGGTCCCTTGGGACCCGGCCCGGGGGCCTGTCCCTTGGAGGGGCTGCTCGTCGCCATGGGACGCGTCTCCTTAAGTCCGGTCATATCAGGCCCGTCGGGGCCGCACCGTCATCCTAGGACGACCGCATTCTGATAGGTGCCCCGGGCGGCGCATTCTCAGCGGGGATTCAGCTAGAGGGGTTGACCTGCCGACGCCGGGGGCGCATGGTTGCTGCTAGACGCCACGCCCACTTCCCATCCGGCTTGCCGGGAGCGCGACGCCTTGACGACCTCACCGAGTGTCGTTGAAAGGGAGGGCTATGGAGCGTTCACCGCCCAGGTGACCCACCGGAGATGGATGGAGCGCGCGGTCGGTCGGCCGCCCGCAAAGAGCCGGACGAGCAACCACGTGCCCGGGCGACCCAAGGGTCGGTCGGCACCTGCGGCGCTGCCAGGTTCTTCCAACTGTATGGCGTAGAGCCGCCGTGCGCTCCATCCACCCTGGCGTTGTCGAAACATGACCCAACTACTCGACTTTTGGTGCCTAACGCGTACGATGGGTGGCATGAGCCGGCCGATCTTGAGCTTCCCCAACCCCGTCAATGACGTGGCGGCGCGGACGGTCGCGACGGGCGTGGTGACCATGGCGATCGCCGCCATCGCCTTCCGCCAGCCGTGGCTCACGATCCCCCTCGCCTAAGGCTTCGTGGCTCGCGTGGCGTCGGGTCCGCGCTTCAGCCCGCTCGGGCAGTTCGCCACGCGGGTCGCGGCGCCGCGCCTCAAGCGATGGGAGAAGTTGGTCCCCGGTCCGCCCAAGCGTTTTGCCCAGGCGATGGGGGCGGCCTTCACGCTCAGCGCGCTCGGCCTGTGGCTGGCCGGTCAGACGACGGCCGCGCTCGTCATGCTCGCCCTCTTGGTGGTCCCGGCGACGCTCGAGGCCGCCTTCGGCTACTGCGTCGGATGCCGCGTGTTTGCGTTCCTGATCAGAGCCGGGGTCATCCTGGAATCGGTGTGCGAGGAGTGCGCCGACATCTGGGGTCCAGCGGCCCGGGCGCGACGCGCCCAGGCGGCCGTCAAAGTCGGGTGATCGCCCGGCGCAGGGTGAGGGCCAACACGCCGATCACGGCGATGGGGACGAGCCACCACAGCTCGACGCCGGCGTGGGCGGCTGAGCCGGCCCCGGCGAGGATGACGATCACGGCCACCGCGCCGACCCAGTCGTCACCGACGAAGAAGTCGTAGAGAAACCGGGCGATCCCGCTGATCGTGCCCATCACGAGGCCGCAGCCTTCAGGCTGGCGGCGCGCGCCTGGGCGGCGCGGAGCACGCCGATGGTGACGGTCATGGTGACCGCGTAGAGCGCCAGCAGGCCGAGGATCGAGGCGTCCGAGCCTGGCCATTTGATGCCGGCGCCCTCCCCTCCCCAGAAGGTGCCGAACGTCGTGAGCATGAGGCCGACGACCAACTTGGTCATATTCTCCGGAGCACGTTCCAGGGGCTTGCGGATCATGATCCCCACCATGATGGTGAGGACGACGGCGGCCGCGGCGCCGGCGCTGGCGGTCACCAAACGGTGCGTGCTCTCGCCGAACGACAGCACGATGAAGATGACCTCGAGGCCTTCGAGGACGACCCCTTTGAAGGCGAGCGTGAAGCCGTACCAGTCGAGGCCGGCCCGGTTGTGCGCGGCGGCGCTGCGGGCGGCCGATGTCTGTCGGGCGAAGATCTCCGCCTCGTCGTGCTGGGCCTTGTAGCCGCTCGCTCGCAGGATGGCCTTGCGGGACCATTGCAGGCCGAAGCTCAGCAGCAGGGCGCCGACGATCGCTCGCAGGGCGTCGATGGGGATGTGGGACAGCGCCGGCCCGAGGGCGACGATCAACAGGGCGAGGAGAGCTGCCGCCGCGGCCATGCCGATGAGCGCCGAACGCCAGCCACGCGTGACGCCGGCGGCGAGGACGATCGTGAGCGCTTCGACGGCCTCGACGGCGCTGGCGAGGAAGGTGGTGAGGAGGAGGGCGAACGTGTTCACGCCGACTCAGTCTTCGTGTGGGTGGCGATGGTCGGCGGCGAGATGGCTGTGTCCGACGCCGATGGGTTGGTGGACTCGGGCCTCCAATCCGGGGAACGGAGCCCGGTAGCTGCACACGTCGCACGACATCTTCACGTCTCCCGCCAACGCCTCTTCGGCGCGGGCCCAGACGAGTGGCACGAGCGCGGGATCGGCGCCGAGGTGTCCGGCGTCGAGGATCGGTATCTCCGTGCGGCCCGACCAGTCGCGGGCGTCGTCGAGGATCCGATCGTGCAGGATCCCGGTGCAGAGATACCAGGCGAAGAGCACGATCCGTTGGGCGCCGAGTTGGCGGCACTGGTCGAGCGCGTCGGGGACGAGCGGCCACGTCAACCCGCTGAAGCCGGTGACAACGAAGGGCGCTCCGCTGGCCTCGGCGAGGAGTCGACCGACGCGCGTCGCGTCGGCGTTGGCCTCGGGCTCGGTCGTGCCCCGGGCGACGACCAGCAGCGGCAGCCCCCCTCCTCCGACGGCCATGATGCGGCGATGGGCGACGCCGAGGGTTGCGTGCTCCACGCCGAGCGCCCGGGCATAGGACAACGAGACCTCGGGATGCCGGCGGCGGCCTTCGACGACGACGGCCGGGACATCGCTCTTGGCGTGACCGGCGGCGTTGAGCATGAGCGGCACCACGGCGATGCGGCGGGCGCCGCGGGCGACAAGGTGATCGAGGGCATGACCGGCGTGTGGATCGGAGAGCTCGAGGAAGCCGGCCTCGACCGGGATGTCGCGGCTGGCCTCGACGAGGGAGCAAAGCTCCAACATCTCCTCACGGCCGGCCTCGGACCGGCTGCCGTGGCCGACGAGCAGGACCCCGTCTTGCATCAGTCGTCCATCAGTCGGGCTCCGCGTCGGCGGGCTCGGGGTCGTTGATCGGAGCAGGCTCAGTCTCGACGGCCGAGTCGGTCGCGGGCTCGGTCGAGGCCCGCCGCGCGCTGGGACGATTGGTGACGAGCAGCACGATCGTCGACACCACGAAGACGACGACGCTCGTCCAGTCGTTGAAGCGCAGAGGGCCGATCTTGTGGGCGAAGTCGATGCGTTCGTACTCGGTGAAAAACCGACCGAACGTGTACGCGACGACGTAGACGGCGAGGAGCGTGCCCTTGCGGAGACGGAGGCGTCGTTCGACCAGCAACACGATTGCGACCACGCAGAGATCCCAGAGACACTCGTAGAGGAACGTCGGCTGGAACGTCTTGTACGTGGCGTACTGAAGGACGCGGTGGGCGGGGTCGATCTCGAGCGCCCACGGCAGCGTGGTCGGCTTGCCGTAGAGCTCCTGGTTGAAATAGTTGCCCCAGCGGCCGATCGCCTGGGCCAGGGGCAGCGCGGGTGCCACGCAATCGAAGAGCAACGCGACGTCGGCGCCGTGGCGTTTGGCCACATAGGCGCCGACGAGGACGCCGAGAAGGATGCCGCCCCAGATCCCGAGGCCGCCACGCCAGATCTCCAACACCTTCCACAGGCTCTGACCTTTGAAGTAGAGCTCGTAGTCCGTCAGCACGCTGTAGATGCGCGCCCCGATGATGCCTGCTGGGACGGCCCAGAGGGCGATGGTGGTGATCAGGTTGGGATCGCCGCCTCGTTTGCCGTAGCGGCGGGCGGTGACGGTGACGGCCGCCCACACGCCGAGGGCGATGCAAAGCCCATAGGCGCGCAGCTGGAGCGAGCCGATGTGCAGTGCGCCACTGGACGGGCTGGGAATGTAGGCGAGCACTGAAGGCCAAACTTACCGGTCAGGCGTAGAGTGATCGGCATGGACAATCGCCAGAACCTTTTCATCGATGGGTCGTGGATCCCGTCCACCGGTACGGGGACGCTCGACGTCATCAACTCGGCCACCGAGGAGGTCATGGGTCGTATCCCCGATGGCACCGCAGAGGACGTCGACAAGGCGGCCCGTGCCGCGGCCGCCGCATTCGGCGCGTGGTCCCAGACCTCGCACGAAGAGCGGGGCAAGTACATCCAGCGCATCGTCGATGGGCTCACCGCTCGCATGACCGACATCGCGACGGTCATCGCCGGCGAGGTCGGGATGCCGATCAACCTGTCGACGATGATCCAGGCCGGTCTCCCGATCATGGACGTCGGTGCCATGACGCAGGTGCTCGACAACTTCGCCTGGGAGGAGCAGATCGGCAACTCGCTGATCGTGCGCGAGCCCGTCGGTGTCGTGGGCTGCATCACGCCGTGGAACTATCCGCTGCATCAGATCGCGGCCAAGGTCGGCCCCGCGCTCGCCGCTGGCTGCACCGTCGTGCTCAAGCCGAGCGAGGTCGCCCCGCTCAACGCCTTCATCTTCGCCGAGGTCATCGAGGAAGCCGGGATTCCGGCCGGCGTGTTCAATCTGGTGACGGGCGTCGGGCCCGTTGTGGGCGAGGCCATCGCTTCGCATCCCCTCGTCGACATGGTGAGCTTCACGGGATCGACGCGCGCCGGCAAGCGGGTCGCGCAGTTGGCGGCCGAGACGGTCAAGAGGGTGGCGTTGGAGTTGGGCGGCAAGAGCGCCAACATCATCCTCGAGGATGCCGACTTGGCCCGAGCCATCCCGGACGCGGTGGCGAAGTGCTACGCCAACTCGGGGCAGACCTGCTCGGCCCTCACCCGCCTGCTCGTGCCCCGCGCCAAGTTGGCCGAGGTCGAGGAGCTGGCGGCGACGACGGCAGCGGCGTTCACGACGGGCGACCCGTTCGCCTCTGGGACGCGACTGGGGCCCCTCGTGTCGGCCGCCCAGCGCGACCGTGTGCGCGGCTACATCCAAAAGGGCATCGATGAGGGGGCCAAGCTGGTCGCCGGCGGGCCGGCGGCGCCCGACGGCCTCGACGTCGGGTTCTATGTCCAGCCCACCGTCTTCAGCAACGTCACGCCCGAGATGACGATCGCCCAGGAGGAGATCTTCGGCCCGGTCCTTTCGATCCTGCCGTATGACTCCGAGGACGAGGCGGTAGAGATCGCCAACGGCACGGTCTACGGGCTGGCCGGCGGCGTTTGGTCAGGCGATCCCGAGCGGGCCAAAGCCGTGGCCCGACGTCTGCGTACCGGCCAGGTCGAGGTCAACGGTGGTGGGTTCAACCCGGTCGCGCCCTTCGGTGGCTACAAGCAGTCAGGCATCGGTCGCGAGCTTGGACGCTTCGGGTTCGAGGAGTTCCTGGAGACCAAGGCCCTCCAGCTCTAGGCCGGTGGCGGTTGGCCCAGGCCCGGCCGCCTCGGCCCGGCCGGCGTGGCCGCGGCCGGCGGGGCCCGGGTCAGGCCCGGTCGAGCACGGGGATGGCCATCAGGTCGGCGGCGGCCAGCAGCGCGCTGAGGGCGATGTCGCGCAGCCGAGCGATGACCGGCGCTTCCGCTTCGGGTGGCGTCGAGGGCAGGGGGAGCCCGTCCTCGGTGTCGGCCCAGAGATCGGCGAGGTCCCTGTCCAAGCCGTCCTCGTCGACGTCGCCGTAAGCCAGGCTGCGGACCGTCCCGTAGCGGATCGACTCGACCTGAGCGAGCAACTGGGCGGTGCTGGCGAGGCGCGAGCTGAGCCGTCCGAGAGCCGCCTGGGTACCGGGGCGGTTGGCGGTGAACCGTCCTTCGGCCGCCAGGTCGTTGGGCGTGCGGGCCCACGCGCCGAGACGCATGAGGCGGGCTGCGGCCCGGCGGGCCGGATCGCGAGCCTCGTCGGGGATGGTGAGGTCGATGGCGAACGTCAGGTCGATGTCGACCTCGCGTGCTGCCTCCGCCTCAACCCGCTCGTCATCAGAGCTTCGGAGGCTCTCGGCGAGGCGCGTGAGGCGTCGCGCCAGGGTGTCGGCCAGCGCTCCCATGTCCCGCCAGGCACGGGGCCGGCCCTCGCAGTAGCGAGCCAGCCAGCCCGCCTCGCAGCCGGCTCCGAACGCCACGCCGGCGGGCGTGACGGGGATCGGTCCGAGGGGGCCGTCAACGATCGCCGAGGCCGACCAACCGCGGGGGCGGATCACGCGCGGGGGAGAGGCATCGGGCTCGGGATCGCAGACGGCGTTGGCGAGAGCGACGACGTCCGCCACGTCGGCATCGACAGACAGCAACGGGTCCAACAGGATCAGTCGCTCGAGCCCGGCGGCCAGATCGGCGAGCGCCGTCCGTACGGGCGGCAGGAGGATCTCGTCGCTCAGTGCGGCGATGAGTCGCGTCGAGCGCTCCGACTCCCGCTCCGCGCGTTGTCGGGCGCCTCCGGCGTCCGACCGGGTGGCCTCGAGGATGTCCAGCCCCTCCCGGCTGTCCAACGCGTCACGATCAGACATTGAGATAGATGCAGATGCCCTGGGGATAGTCCGGGATGTTGGCGATGCAAAGGGCGGGGTCGACCTCGGACGCCTCAGCGTGCGTCGCCGACCGTGACCCACCCAGGCCGGCGACGGCCCCGATCCCGGCCAGGCCTCCGAGGCCGGCGAGGCCTCCGAGGCCTCCGAGCAGGATGGCGGACACGCCGACTGCCGCCGAGCGCCGGCGCCAGGTGCCGGGGCCGGCCTCCGAGCGGGGGGGCTGAAAGCTCATCAACGGGCTCCTGGCTCGACGATCTGGATGAGAGACCCGCCCACGCCCGGCCGCAGGCCGATGATCGGACCGGAGGCGCCCAACGGGCTCACGACCAGCGGCATGCCCGCTGTCTGCTTGGGGGAAGACCCTGTCACCTCGACTCCGAGGCCGGCCATGGGCGTCACCGTCAGGATCACCCTGGGGACCTTGGCGCCGTGGGCGGCCTGGACCGGGGCGGCGACGTGGATCGGGTCGAGGTGGGCGATGGGGGTAGAGGCAGCGGGCAGACGGGCCGGGGCCGGCCACGTGACCGCACTGATGAGGGCGGCGCCGGAGGCGGGCGCGAGCGCGGCCATCGCCGGCGTCGCGCCCAGTGTGCCGCCGTAGGCACTGACGCCGAGGGCCACGACCGCACCGACGGATCCGAGGGTGGTCACCCGGCTGCCGCGTGACGAGGGGCTGCCGAAGGCGAACCGCCGGATCAGCGGCAGGGCGGCGAGTCCGGAGCACAGGCTCATGAACTCGCGCCGGAGGGCACGGCGGGCTCGCCACAACAAGGCCTCCACCGTCCCGATCGGGACCTGGTAGTGGTCGGCGATGCTCTGGTAGCTCCAACCCTCGGTCTCGCGCAGCTTGAGGACTTCGCGGTGCCGGTCGGTGAGGCGGTCGAGGGCGAGGCCGAGCGTGACAAGGTCGCCTTCGCGCTCGACGCGGTCAAACCCGGACTCGAAGGTTTCGCGGTCGACGACGACGCCGACCTCGACACGGCCCCGGCGTCGCAGGCTGTCGACGCAGAGACGGGAGGCGATCACCGTCATCCACGGATAGAAGCGACGCTCGCCCGCGAAGTCGGGCAGGGAGCGGTAGGCCCGGGCGAAGGCCTCCTGGGCGATCTCCTCCGCCTCGTGAACGTCGCCTACCCTGCGAGTGGCGAACCTCACAAGGCGCTGAAAGTAGCGGGAATACAACTCACTGAACGCGTTGATGTCGCCGGCCTGGGCTCGCTCGACCAGGGTGCGGTCCCGGCCGAGGTCCACATCGTCTGGCGCCACGCTGCGCGTCTTACCCATTGATCCCTCGTTGCCCCTTCTCTACGGGCGGGCTGGCCTTCCCATCAGGCACAAGGCTTCGACACGACTCGTGCGCTCACCTTTCGGGCCATCCAGGCTGGTCAGCCGGACCGGTCTGCCGGCTGGTGGCAGGGGCCCGAGAGTACCAGCCGCCCTCGGCGCTGTCACCGGGTCATCTGGAGGCGCCGGGCCGGCGGAGCTGGCTGTGACGACCGGGGGACCGGTTCGGTGCCGAAGGCGACGCCGGCCTCGAGGATCGTTCCGGCCGGCCGCGGACCGCTCCTTTGTGGTGCCACGCCTGCTGCCGGGCAGAAGCGCGCCAAACGCGCCCAGTGCCTCCAACGTTGGAGACACTTACCGGGACATAGTCGCGCCCAGTGCCTCCAACGTTGGAGACACATTCCCGTTTGGTGCTCTTTCACACGCGACGCCGGTGGTTCGGCACCGGCGTGGCCGCGCCACGCCACGCCGCGCCAGGCGCGGCGGCTAGCGGGCAGTCTCGGTGCGCGCCAGTCGTACGAGCGCGTTGAATGTGGCGGCCGCGACCGCCGAGCCGCCCTTCTCGCCGACGTTGGTGATCGTCGGCAGCGCCGTCTGCTGGCGGGCGGCGGTTTTGGCCTCGGCCGCCCCCACGAACCCGACGGGTAGGCCGATCACGAGGGCCGGACGGATGTCTCCGCTCGCGGCCAAGTCGAGGACCTCCCTCAGAGCCGTCGGCGCGCAGCCGATGATCCAGATGGCGCCGTCCGGGTGCCGCACACCGGCAGCCCGGACGGCGAGGGCGCTCCTGGTCGGGAAGCCCCCGGGCTGAGCCTCGACCTCGGCCAGCAGACAGGTGGTCGGGTAGCCGGAGATCCCGGCGCGCACCATCTCGACGTCGACGACGGCTGGAGCCCCCGCCTTGATGGCGGCGACTCCGGCCTCGACGGCCGCCTCGGAGATCACCATCGTCGAAGCGAACTCAAGGTCAGCGGACGCGTGGATGACCCGCTCAGTCACGGCCCGCGACCCAGGCGGGAGATGTGACAGGTCGATGCGATCGGCGAGGATCCGCAAGCTCTGCGCCTCGATGGGGTGCACCGTCATGGTCGGAGTCCGATGGGGTTGGTCCGGATGGCGTCGACCGGGCAGATCTCGATGCACGCCAGGCAGGAGGTGCAGCGATCAGCGACGAGGTGGGGTCGCTGCGGCGCCCGACGCAGGGCCTGGTGGGGGCAGGTGGCCAGGCACAGCCCGCAGGCCGTGCAACGGCTGTCGATCGTGATCGGGTCGATGGGAGATCGCGCCGTGACCGCCGCGGTGGGGGGGAGGCTCACCGGATGTCGCCCACGGTGTCGCTGGTCGGCTCCGCGGTTGGCTCCGCGGTCGCGTACCCGCGGGGTGTCACCATGCGGCCCCTGATCACCCGGGTCGACGATGCCCCCACGATCACGCAGGTTGTCATCCCCACGCGGCTGGGGTCGAGCTCGGCGATCGTCGTGACCTCAACCCGCTCGCCCGCCCGCCCGGCGTCGGTGACGATGCCGACCGGCGTGGTGGCCGGCCGACGGGCGGCGAGGAGATCGCGGGCGGCAGCGAGCTGCCAGTCGCGCCCGGCCGAGCGCGGGTTGTAGAGGCTGACAACCAGGTCGGCGTCAGCCGCGGCTTGGAGCCGCGCTTGGATCACGGGCCAGGGCGTGAGGAGGTCCGAAAGACTGATCGCCACATGATCGTGGCCCAGGGGCGCGCCCAGCGCGGCGCTGGAGGCGAGGGCCGCTGTGACACCGGGGACGACCGTGATGTCGGTGGTGGGGTCGAGGACGGGACAGTCGGCGGCGAGCTCGAAGACCAGCGTCGCCAAGGCGTACACCCCCGCGTCGCCCGAACACACGAGGGCCACGCGGCGGCCGGCCGCGGCCTCGCTGAGCGCGAGGGCGGCGCGTTGCACCTCGGAGCCGATGGGCGAGGGGGCCACGGTGGCGCCTGCGCTGATGGCGTCTGCGGCCAGGTCCAGATAGGGGCCATAACCGATGACGACCTCAGCGTTGCGGATGGCCGCCGTCGCGGCAGGCGTTCGGTGCTCGGCAGCCCCGGGGCCGAGACCGACGACCCACAGGTGCCCGACCGGCTGACGGCGGCGGGCGATCGCCACCGTCGCCGTGCGCGATCTCCGCTTGGTCACCACGAGGGCGGCGCCCGGACCTGCCGCCAGCAGCGCGGCCGCTTCGGCCACGCTCGGCGTCCCGACGGCCGCAGCCACGACGGCGCTCGGGGTCGGCACCTCCACGTCGGCGAGGGCGTCGGGGGTGAAGTCCACGATCGGCACCCCCAACGACATCGCCAGTAAGACGATAGCGGGCTCGTGTCGTTTGCGATCGAGGGTGGCGACGGCAGCGACGGAGGCCGACGCCAGGCCGGCATCGGCGAGCGCCGTCGCCGCGAGCATGGCCAGGTCGTCGGCCGGCGCCGCCGAGGATGTCCCGACGCCGAGGACGAGCGACGGCGGATGGAGGAGGACGACATCCTCATCCGTCGGCGCCTCAGGCGTGCTTGGCGCCAACGACCGGTCGGTGATCACCACCCTGGCTCGCCCGTCGGCCCTCCCCCCACCCGCGCCACGTGCGGCGGCCTGGTCCGATAACGAGGGCGGGAGGGGCCAGGCCATGGGGTTGTCGACCGTCACGGGCTCTCCGTCCAGGCGCGCCCGTGACACGGCGGTCAGGTCCCCGGTGGCGACGAATCCTGACAACTGGTCGACGGCCAAGATCCCCGCGCTATCAGTCGCCGTCGTCACCACGGCGGTCGCACCGAGGAGCGCCGCCACCTCGCGAGCCAAGTCGTTGGCGCCCGCAGCGTGCCCACCACAAAGGGCGACCACCCATCGTCCCGCCTCGTCGACGCAGACGACGGCCGGGTCGGTCAGCTTGTCGCGCAGGAGCGGGCCGACGACCCGGACGGCCACGCCTGTGGCGACGAACAAAACCCACCCGTCCACCTCACCGAATCGCGCCCGCACCGTCTCGGCCAGGGAGCCGTGGACGGCATCCCACGGCAGCCGCGCCGACAGCTCTCGCCCGGCTGCCGTCACGCTGACCGACAGGACCTTCACCGCGTGCCCCACGTCACGAACACCGGGTTGGCTGCCAGCAAACGCCAGCCGCCCCCCGGCAACTCCTCGCCCTGGTTGGCCGTCACCTCGATCAGGTTGCCCAGCAGGCTGGCGGCGGCGGCAGCCCGATCGATTGCCGCGTGGGTCGCAACAGTGACCCCGCCGGGCCGGAGGCGACGGTGAGCCGCCTCCAACACATCGAGACCGCCACCGCCGACAAAGACCCGATCCGGATCGGGGAGAGGTTGGAAGCACTCGGGGGCGACCCCCTCCACGACCCGGATGGCGACGCCGTGCGACCGGCTATTGACCGCGCAATCGGCTGCGGACGCCGAGTCGGCCTCGACGGCCACGACCTCCATCCACGGCGCGAGGCGCGCGCATTCGATGGCGACGGACCCACTGCCGGCGCCAACGTCCCAGAGGACGGGCGGCGCCCCGGGCCGAGGACCGGGAAGGCCGAGAAGTCCGAGTACGACCGAACGCACGGGCGGCTTGGTGATCATCCCGTCGCGGTGTCGATAGGCCGACGACGGCAGGCCCCATCCGAGCGACGCCTCACGGGCAATCCCCAAACCGGACCAGAGCACGACGACGGCCAGCGGGTCCCACGTCCCGGCGGCCAGCCCGGCGAGATCGGTCACGCAGACCGACTCGTCGCGGCCGCCGAGATGGGCGGCGACGGCGGCATGCTGATGCGTCGCGCCCAGCTTGATGAGGGCTGCCCCCAACTCGGCCGGCGTGTTGTCGGGGGCCGTCAGGACGGCAACCTTCGGGCACGTGGAGGCGGCGCGCACGGCGTCGGCGAACGTCCGCCCATGAGCCGACACGACGGCGGCGTCGTCCCACGGCAGGCCCAACCGGGCGAAGGCCAGCGACACCGATGATGGTGACGGGTGGACGTCCAAGGCCTGCGGTCCAAACCGCTCCCCGAGGGCGCGGACGATGCCGAAGAAGCCCGGATCGCCGGACGCCACGACGCAGATCTGGCGACCCTCGTCGACGCGCATCGCGACGCGTTCGAGGGCTTCTGCGACGTTGCCCAACACGATCTGCTCGGCTTCGCTGCCGGTCGGCGTGACCGCCGACAGCAGCCGAGCGCCACCGACGAGCACGTCGGCCTCCTCGATCGCCCGTTGCGCGGCGGTGCCGGTCACAGCCCAACCCACGGCGCCGACGACGGCGATGGTCACCCGGCCCGCTTTGCGCGACCCGACACGACAACGTCGCGGCCTTCGAAGTCGACCATGACCACCTCGACCTCGATGGCACCGTCGACGTGCGCCTCGCACGCCTGCGCCGCTCGCTCGCAGAGGACGGCCAGCGGCCGTGTCTCACCATGGGCAACACACGCCTCGAAGAAGTGGCGTGCTGTCGCCGTCTCGGTGGCGGCGGCGACGATGGGCGGCGACGCCCCGACGGCCTCGGCGGCGCCGGCGAGAACGGCCGAGTCAACCGACGAACGGTGGAAGTGGGTCATCATCACGCCCGCCGCCAGCTTGGTGATCTTGCCGGCCATGCCCACCCACAGCACCTCCCGGATGCCGGCTCGGGCGGCCCGCCGGAGGGCGACCCCCGTGTAGTCGCCGACCTCCACGAAGCACACCGGATCGAGGTCGGGGTGCAGCCGCTGGGCGGCGGCGTCGCTACGGCTGCCGGTGGCCAGAACGATCAGCCGCTCCCCTTGGGCGGCGGCCACGTCGACCTGTTGGACCACCGACGCCCGGTAGGCAGCCGTGCTGAACGGTCGCACGATCCCCGTCGTCCCGAGGATGGAGATGCCCCCGATGATGCCGAGCCGGGCGTTGGACGTGCGGAGTGCCATCTCCTCGCCTCCGACGACGGAGAATGTGACCGTCAGCGGCTGCCGGTCCCAGCCGGCAACTTCGGCAATCGCGGCGGCGATCATGCGACGGGGCACGGCCGTGATGGACGGCCCTCCCACTGGCAGTCCCAAGCCGGGTCGGGTCACGACGCCTATGCCGGCGCCCGCTCGAAGCTCCACCTCCGGCCCACCGCAGGACGCCCACGCCGCGGTGGCCTTCATGCGGGCCCCGTCCGTGCAGTCGGGGTCGTCGCCGGCATCCTTGACGACGACCGCCTCACAGGCGGCGGCTCCTGCCCGCGCCCCTTCGACCTCGAACGTGACTCGACGACCGTCGGGGAGCGCGACGTCGACGGCGGAGGGACCTTGCCCGGTGATGAGTCCGATCACGGCGGCCTTGGCCGCCGCGCTCGCGCACGTCCCTGTGGTCCAGCCCGTGCGCAGCCCGGGTTTGCGCGTCGCCACGCTGCGGCGGGCGGAGGGCGCAACCGGACCGCGCGTCGGGTCCTTCGGGCGTGCGGGGCGAGGCATGGGGCTAGCGGGGTCGCCGGACCACCGGGCGGCCGGTCGTCGAGCCGGGTTTGGATCGCTTGCGGTAGGTGTGGGCGTAGTCCGGCGCGTAGAGGTGGCTGCGCGCCGGCGGGGCGATGTCGCGCAACGCCTCGCCAACGAGTACGAGGACGGTGAGGGTGGCGCCGCTGGCGACCAGGTCGGCGGCCAAGCGGCCGACGGTGGTCGGGATCACTCGCTCGTCGGGCCACGACGCTCGGATGACGATGGCGGCCGGCGTGTCCGACGCGAACGCCGAACCGGCTGCCATCAGCTCCGCCTCCAACTCGCCCGGCCGCGCCGCCGACAAGAAGACGGCGAGCGTGGCGCCGAGCGCTGCGTAGGCCGCTACCGACTCCCGCGCCGGCATCGATGCCGACGTCCGACCCGCCAGCCTCGTCATCACCACGCTTTGGCTCACGCCGGGCACCGTCAACTCGTGTCCGACGGCGGCGGCCGCCGCCGCGAGTGAGCTCACGCCGGGGACGATCTCCCACGACCGCTCGTGGGCCACGCACCACGCGATCTGCTCTTGAATGGCGCCGTACAGGGTGGGATCGCCGGAGTGGAGTCGGACGATTGCCGCGGTGGCGTGGGCCTCGTAGACGGTGAGCACGTCCTCGAGCGTCATGGTCGCCGAGTCATGAATGGTCACGTCGGCGCGGGCGTGGGCAAGGACGGCCTCGGGGACGAGCGACGACGCCCACACCACGATGTCGGCGTCGGCCAGGCGCTGCGCTCCTCGCAGGGTGATGAGATCAGGCGCGCCCGGTCCGGCCCCGACGAAGGAGATCACCGGCGGGCGCCGGCCGGGGGGATCACCACCGTGGCGAGGTAGGAGGCCGGCTGCTCGCACGCGTCGGCCATCGGTGCGATGCGTTGACCGGGGAGGCCGAGGAGCTCGCCCATCACGGCCCCGTCGAGGCGGCCGGCCTCGGCGAGGGCCTTGCCCAGGGCCGGAAGGTGACGGCCGCCCTTGTACACGACGACGGCGCGCGAGGCATCCCCGAGGGCCTCGACCGCGGCGCCGGCGCCATCGAGAGCGGTGACGAGGGTCAGGGACTCGACACCATCGAGGAGCACCGTCCCTGCCCGGGCAGCCAGATCTTGGAACGCCATGATCCCCGGCACCGTCTCGACGATCGCCTCAGGACGCAAGCCCCGGACCTCCGCGGCAACGGACGAAAACGTCGAGTAGACGTTGGGATCGCCGAGGGTGATGAATGCGATGGTCTCGCCGGCGTCCAGCCAGCCAACGACGGTCGTCGCCGCGCGGCGGGCGGTGACTGCTCGCGCCTCGGCGCCCGGAGCCATCTCGAAGGGGATCCGATCCACGCGCAGATCGGGCGCGGCCTGGCGCACGATCGACTCGGCCCGGCCCACGGCGTCGACCGCCGTGGAGGGGGCGACGACGCGGTCGGCCTCGCGCAACCGTCGCAGGGCCAGGAGCGTCAGGTGCTCCGGGTCGCCCGGGCCAACGCCGACGCCGATGAGCCTTCCCGTCATAGATGTCCCTCGTGGCGTGGTGCGGACCAACATGCGTGACCGCGGATCAATGTTGGCTCCGGGCCCGACCGGGTCCGTCACAACGGGTGCCCCGGACTTCCACCGGGTCTCGACACCAACGGCGCCGTGAGCCTACCCCGGTACGGGGTCGCGGCCCGCCTGGCGGACGAAGGATTCGGCCAGATGGGGCGAGGCACCCAGGTGCAGATGGAGGTAACTGGCCAGGAGGGTGGGGGAGACGTAGCCGCCGCGCGACGACCCCGTGCGCCCGGACAGGGCAAGGGCGTCGCCGGCGGGGTCGATCGCCGAGTAGTGGAACTCGTGGCCGTGGAGGACCGTTCCCGCTGTTGCAAGGGGACTGTCGGACAGCACGGTCGCGGTGCGGTAACCGAGGGTAAGGCGGTCGCCCATCGTCGCCGCGCACGGGAGGACGCCGGCCATCGACTTGCCGTCGAGTGTCCGGCTGAGCCATAGGAGGCCGCCGCACTCCGCCCACGTCACCAGTCCGGCCTTCACCCGACGGTGCACGTCAGCCCGCAGCTGGTCGTTGGAGGCCAACTCTGCCGCATAGACCTCCGGGAAGCCGCCCCCGATGATCAGCCCGCGGGCGCCGGTGGGCAGGGCCGCGGCGGTCAGCGGGTCGAAGGGCACGATCTCCGCGCCGGCCGCCTCGAGGGCCTCGAGATTGTCCGGGTAGCTGAAGCTGAAAGCCGGCCCGCTGGCGACGGCGAGCGCGACCCGATCGGCAACCACCGGCGACGGACCACGAGCCGGCGCGAAGGCGACGGCCCCTGCCGATCGGGCGACGGCCTCGATGGCGGGCAGATCGCAGCTGCGACCGATCGTCGCGGCCAGGCGATCCAGCGCGTGGAGCACCTCCGCGGGGTGCTCGACGACCGGGACCAGGCCGAGGTGCCGATCCCTCCACGTAAGCGCACCGTCGCGGCGCAGGACGCCCAGGACGGGCATCTCGCCCGGAGCAAGCGCCTCGCGCAGCATGGCCTCGTGACTGTCGCTGCCGACGCGGTTGAGGATCACCCCTGCCAGCCGCAGGGTCGGATCAAACCTGGCGAAGCCGTGGACGAGCGCGGCGACCGAGCCGCTCATGGCCGCGGCGTCGACGACGAGGACGATCGGCGCGTCGAGCAGGCGGGCGACGTGGGCCGTTGACGCAAAACCGGCGGGCGACGAGCCGGCCGCCCCGTCAAAGAGCCCCATTACCCCTTCGACGACAAGCAAGTCGCGCCCGTCGGCCGCCCGGTGGGCCAGCCCGACGATGGCGTCCTCGCCGCAGAGCCACGCGTCGAGGTTGCGGCTCGGTCGACCGGCGGCCAGGGCGTGATAGCCGGGATCGATGTAGTCGGGGCCGACCTTGGCCGCGCCGATCCGAAGGCCACGCTGGGCGAATGCGGCCATCAGCCCGGTTGCCACGGTCGTCTTGCCGACGCCTGAGTGGGTCCCGGCGATCACGACCCGGGGGACCGTGAGGGTGTCGGTCAGTATTCGATCCCCTTCTTGGCGGTGATGCCCTGGTCGAAGGCGTGCTTGATCTTGACCATCTCGGTCACGGTGTCGGCCACGTCGATCAGCTCCGGCGCCGCGTCTCGGCCGGTCATCACCACGTTGGTGCGGGGCGACCGCTGGGTGACCCCGGCGGCGACGTCAGCGGCCGGCACCCAGCCGTATTTCACCGCGTAGGTGATCTCGTCGAGGATCAGCAGGTCGTAGTCACCCGACGCCAGCTTGGCCCGTGCCACCTCCCACGCATGGCGGCCCTTGGCCGCTGTCTCATCCAGATCGGTCGACTCCCAGGTGAAGCCGTCGCCGAGGGTGTGCCATTCGATGGAGAGGTGGTCGGCCAGCTTGCGCTCGCCGGTCCTCCACTTCCCGCCCTTGACGAACTGGACGACACCCACCGTCCACCCTCGGGCCCAGCCCCGTCCCATCACCCCGAAAGCGGCCGACGACTTGCCTTTGCCGTGACCGGTGTTGAGGAGGACGACGGACTCGGCACGGGTCATGAGCGACACGGTAGGCTCACGCCCGTAGTGCAGGGAACCCGGTGCGAGTCCGGGACTGTCCCGCAACTGTGACCGGGGAGCGATCCCTCCACCATGCGCCGTGGCATCGGCGCCAGGCCACGGCTCGAAGGAGCGGGAAGGCCGGGGGGAGAGCGTCGATCCGGGAGTCAGGAGACCTGCCTACCCGAGTCGACTCGGAGGACGCGTGGACGTACAACTCCAGACCCGCACCAGGCGCGAAGAGGGCCGTGAGCTCCCCCTGCTGCTGTGGCGGTTTGCCAACCCGGTGCGCGTCATTGCTTCGGCGCCCCATGGAGGGGGGATCGGGCTGCGTCGCTGGCTGGTCAACGCCCAGGTGCCGCCCTCCTACGCCCGACGTGACCCGGACCACCACCTGGGCAAGCTGGGCGTCTCCCTCGGCCTGCCCGGCAAAGGCGTCGGCATGATGACCGCGGCCGACGTCCGTCGTTTCGTCACCGGTCTCGACGGGGGAGTCGACGTCACCGCCACCATCGGTCTCGGTCACCCCATCCTGGCCGCCGCCCCCGATGACGGCCGGATCGCCGAGCTGGTCGGGACCATCAACATCGTCGTCCTGCTTCCGGAGCGATTGTCGGACTCAGCGCTCGTCAACGCCGTCGCCACGGCGACGGAGGCCAAGACGCAAGCGCTGCGCGACCTTGGCCTGGACGCCACCGGCACGGCGACGGACGCCATCTGCATCGCCTGCCCCGAGCAGGGCAATCCAGCCGCCTTCGGCGGCCCACGATCGGTGTGGGGCGGGCGCGTGGCTCGTGCCGTCCACACCGCGATCGTCGCCGGCGGCCGGGCGTGATCACCCTTTTGGTGGGAGGCAGCGGATCGGGCAAGTCGGCCGTCGCCGAACGTCTGACCGCCACGCTGGCGCCGCCAGTCACCTACGTGGCGACGTGGTGCGTCGACGGCGCGGACGCCGACATGGTCTCGCGCGTGGCTGCCCACCAGATGCGCCGCCCGTCTGACTGGGGACTGCTCGAGGTTGGATCTGAGCTGCCCGCCGCCCTCTCGGGCGTTGAGGGCACGGTCTTGGTGGACGCCCTGGGGACGTGGGTGGCGGGGATCGATGCCTTCGCCGCGGACGCGGGCGCCCTGTGTGACGCCCTCCGGGGGCGCTCGGGCGACAGCGTCGTGGTCAGCGACGAGGTGGGTCAGGGGGTCCACCCGTCGACCGAGGTTGGGCGCCAGTTCCGCGATGCCCTCGGACTCGTCAACCAGGCGGTGGCCGCCGTGGCCGACGAGGTGTGGCTGGTCGTGGCCGGTCGCGTCACCCCGCTGGGACGGCCGCGGTGGGATCGGTGAGCGTCGACCGCGAGCGGGGTGGCCTGCGTCAAGCAGCTGCGTTCTTGACACCGCTCGGCGGCGCCGTACGGCCGGGCCCGGCGGCGCTCTATTGGTTCCCAGCCGTTGGCGCGGTCGTCGGTCTTGGTGTGGGCGGCGTCTGGTGGGCCGCGGCCAAGATCTGGCCGTCGCCGGTCGCGGCGGCCTTGGCCGTCACGGCCGATCTGGTGCTCACCGGCCTGCTCCACGTCGACGGACTGTGCGACACCGCCGATGGGCTCATCGCACCGATGGAGCGCGAGCGCCGGTTGGAGGTGATGGCGCTGCCCGACGCGGGGGCCTTCGGTGTTGCCGTCGTGGCGGTAACGCTGTTGTTGCGATGGGTGGCCCTAGCCGCCCTGCGTCCAGCACCTCTCCTCGTCGCCGCCTTGTGGGCGGCGTCGCGGACGTGGATGGCGGTGACGGCCGTCGCCGTGCCCTACGCCCGCCCGAGCGGCGGGCTGGCGACCGCCTTCAGGCCGGAGCCGGAGGACGGGTCGGGCCGGTGGTCGACGCCGCTGCTGATCGGGCTGGCCGGTGCGGCCGGGGCGGTGGCCTTGGCCGTCGCCTGGCGGCCTCTCGCCGGGGCGGTGGCGGTCGTCGCGGCGACGGCGGCGGCAATCGGCGTGATCGGGCTCGCCTGGCGACGGCTTGGTGGATTCACCGGTGACGTGCTGGGCGCCGCGGGAATGGTCGGTGAGACCGTCGGACTCGTCGCGGCGTGCGCCCGGTGGGGTCGATGAGCACCTCACGACGGACGCGTGCGGCCGCTGCTGCTGCCGGGATCGTGGCCGACCGCATGGTGGGCGAGCCACCGGTCCAACCCCACCCGGTCGTCGCCTTCGGCCGGGTCATGCGCGCCACCGAACGCCGCCTCTATGCCGACGCCCGCGGCCCCGGCATGGCCCATGCCGCCGCCGGCATCGGGCTGGGCATCGCCGCCGGTGCGACCGTGCGATCGACCAGCGTGGCCACGTACCTGGCCGTAGCCGGGCGAGCCCTGGACGAGGCCGCCGACGCGGTTGCCCGGCCACTCTTGGCCGGCGATCTCGAGGCCGCCCGCGATCTCCTTCCCGCGCTCGTCGGCCGCGAGCCGGCGGGACTCGATGCCAAGGAAATGGCGCGGGCCGTCGTCGAGTCGCTTGCCGAAAACACCGTCGACGCCGTTGTCGCCCCCGCCCTCTGGGCCGCCCTGGCCGGCGCACCGGGCGCCCTTGGCTATCGCGCCGCCAACACCCTTGACGCGATGGTGGGCCACCACTCGGCGCGCTACGAGCGTTATGGCTGGGCGTCGGCTCGACTTGATGACGTCGCCAATTGGGTGCCGGCCCGGGCGACGGGCGCACTCGTCGCCTTGGTTCGTCCGCGGCGCGCCGGTGCGGTTTGGGCGACGGTACGTTCGCACGCATCGGCTCACCCTTCCCCCAACGCCGGGGTGGCCGAAGCCGCCTTCGCCGCCGCGCTCGGACTTCGCCTGGGGGGCGTCAACCGGTATGGCGAGCGGGTGGAGCTACGTCCGTATCTGGGTGACGGGCGGCCGGCCGAGCCGGAAGACATCGCCCCGGCTGCTCGTCTGGCACGCGACGTGGCCATGGCGTTGGCCGCACTCCTCGCCGCCGGCGCAACCGTGCCGTGGCGGCCCCTGATCAGGCGGGGGATGAACGGATGACCCAGCTACCCGAGGTCGGCCTTCACGGGGGTGACGCCGCGAGGATCGCCCACGCCCTCGGCCTGCCCGTGGACGCCATGGTCGACCTGTCCGCCAGCCTCAACCCGGTGGCGCCCGACCCGGCACCGGTGGTCGCCCGCCACCTCGACAGCCTCGGCCGCTACCCAGATCCGACGGAGGCCACGGCCGCCCTCGCTGCCGCTCTCGCCGTCGAGCCCGACCGGCTGCTCCTCACCAATGGCGGGTCGGAGGCGATCGCCCTGGTCGCCGCCCAGCTGGGCCGCGGATGGGTCGACGAGCCCGACTTCTCGCTGTATCGACGCCACCTTCGGGCGGTGGCCATGGGCGCGCCCCGTTGGCGTAGCGACCCGCACAACCCGACCGGCCGGCTCGCCCGGCCCGAAGAGGCGGCCGCGGTGTGGGACGAGGCCTTCTACCCCCTCGCGACCGGCCGCTGGACCAGCGGCCGAGCCGAAAGAGGGGCGATCGTCATCGGATCGCTCACCAAGTTGTTCGCGTGCCCCGGTCTTCGCCTGGGCTACGTCCTTCTGCCCCCCGGCGACGGCCGCACGCACGAGCTGGCTCAACGCCAGCCGCGATGGGCCGTCAACGGTCTCGCCGCCGCCGTCCTGCCCGAGCTCCTGGCGGGCGCCGACCTCGAAGGCTGGGCGGCCGAGGTCGCCCGGTTGAGAGAGGCGCTGGTCGACGTGCTCAAGAGCCACGGCTTCGAGCCCGAGCCGTCGGACGCCAACTACCTGCTGGTGCCCCGGGCCGACGGACTCCGGGAGAGGCTCGCTCGACGAGCCATCGTCGTTCGTGACTGCAGGTCGTTTGGCCTTCCCAGCCATGTCCGCATCGCCGTGCCCGACGACGCCGGACGCCAACGCCTGGACGAGGCGCTGGCGTGACCCTCGGCCAAGGCATCAGGGGCGGACTCATGGTCTGCGGCACGACGAGCGATGCCGGCAAGAGCCACATGGTGACCGGCCTGTGCCGACTGCTCGCCCGCCGGGGCGTCAGCGTGGCGCCCTTCAAGGCCCAAAACATGGCGCTCAACTCCTACGTCACGCCGTCGGGTCACGAGATCGGGAGGGCCCAGGGCGTCCAGGCTCTGGCCGCCGGTGTCGAGCCCGAGGTGGCGATGAACCCGATCCTCCTCAAGCCAACCGGCGAGCGCACCAGTCAAGTCGTCGTCCGCGGCCGACCCCTCGGCCACTTCGATGCTGTTGCCTACCACCAGATGAAGCCCGAGTTGTTGACGACCGTCCTCGATGCGCTCGCCGACCTCCGCGCCCGATTCGACGTGGTCATCTGTGAAGGCGCCGGCAGCCCGGCCGAGATCAACCTGCTCGACCACGACATCGTCAACCTGCGGGTCGCCCACCGGGCCGGCCTTCCGGCCATCGTGGTCGGGGACATCGACAGGGGGGGAGTCTTCGCCGCGCTGTACGGCACGGTCGCCCTGCTCCCGGACGAGTTGCGGCCGAGCGTCAGGGGCTTCGTCATCAACAAGTTCCGCGGTGATCCCGCCCTGCTCGGGAGCGGACTGGCCGACCTCCAAAGCCGCAGTGGCGTCCCCACGTTGGGTGTCATCCCGTGGCTCAACGACGTCGCCCTCGACGCCGAGGACTCGCTCGCTCTCGACGGTCGTCGTCCTCGACCCCAGGCCGCGGCGATCGCCGAGACCCTCGATGTCGCGGTCATCCGGTTGCCCCGGATCTCCAACTTCACCGATCTCGATGCCCTGGCCCTCGAACCAGGCGTCGAGGTCAGGTTTGTCACCACGGCCGGCGCCATCGGCGATCCCGATTTGATCATCCTGCCGGGCACCAAGACGACCGTCGCCGACCTCGAATGGTTGCGCGGGACCGGACTCGATCGAGCCATCGCCCGCACCGACGACCACACGACGATCCTCGGGGTGTGCGGCGGCTACCAGATGATGGGCGCCACCATCGAGGACGAGATCGAGTCGGGTCGGGGAGCGGTGGCCGGCCTCGGCTGGCTCGACGTGACGACGACATTCGGCGCTGACAAGATCACCCGTCAACGCCGCGGCCGAGCCATGGGCGAGCGGGTCACCGGCTACGAGATCCACCATGGGGTCACCGCAGCGCGCGCCCACAGCAGCGCGTGGATCCAGCTCGACGACCTCTACGCCAGTGCGGAAGAGGGCGCTACCAAGGGTCGCTATCTGGGGACCAGCCTGCACGGGCTGATGGAGTCCGACGGCGTCCGGGCCACATTCCTTCAACAGGTGGCGTCCCGACGCGGCCGGAAGTGGGTTCCGGCCGGTGTGTCGTTCGCGGCCGCCCGCGAAGCCCAATGGGATCGACTGGCCGACGCCCTCGAAAGTCATCTCGACCTCGTCGCCCTCGAGCGGCTCATCACTACGGGAGCGCCGGCCGAATGACGATCCTTGTTCTCACGACCGCCGACACCGAGATCCTCGCTCTGCGATCGGTCATCGAGGACCTGCCCGACGGCTTCCCCGACATCCGCGCCGCCAACCCGTCGAGGCTGCAACCGGGTGAGCCGGATCTGGACGGTGTGACGTGCGTGCTCGTGCGACTTCTGGGTGGTCGCCAGGCGTGGGAAGCAGGGTTTGACGACCTGGCGGCCCGGTGCCGGGAACGCCGCATTCCTCTGCTCGCCTTCGGTGGCGAGACGACCCCCGATGCCGACCTGACGGTGCGGTCGACGGTGCCGTCGGCGACGGTTGGGCAGGCGTTCGCCTACCTCGCCCATGGAGGGCTCGACAACACGAGAGAGCTCCTTCGATTCGTGGCCGACACCGTTTTGTTCGGCGGGTGGGGCTTCGAGGCGCCGGTCGACGTCGCGCCCTTTGGTGTGTGGGGCGGGCAACGGCGAACGGCCGCGGTCGACGAGGCTCGGCGGGCGCACAAACCGATCGTCGGGATCGTCTTTTATAGGGCCCATCTGTTGTCGGGCAACACGACGTTCGTCGATGATCTCATCGCCGCCATCGAGGCTCGCGGTGGTGCCGCGCTACCGGTGTGGTGCTACTCGTTGCGCAGCGACGGGCCCGTCGAGGTGCTGGCCGCCGCCGGCGTCGGTGCGGTCGTGACCACGGTGCTCGCCGCCGGCGCCGTCGGCGGCGAGGACGGGGACCAGTGGGATCCCGGCGCCCTCGGACCGCTCGGCGTTCCCGTCGTCCAGGCCGTCTGCGCCACCACCGACGCCGACCATTGGGGAGCATCAGCGGCCGGCCTCACGCCCACTGACGTGGCCATGGCGGTCGCCATTCCTGAGTTCGACGGCCGCATCATCACGGTCCCGGTGTCCACCAAAGAGGTCGTCGACGACGGTGACTCGCTGGGGTGGCCGATCACCGCCTATCGCTCGCTGCCGGACCGCGTCGAGCGCGTCGCCGGCGTGGCCGTCCGCCTGGCCTCGCTGCGCGCCACGCCGGTCGCCGAGCGCCGCGTGGCGATCGTCTTGTCCGCCTACCCCACCAAGCGCAGCCGCATCGGCAACGCCGTCGCCCTCGACACGCCGGCAAGTGTCGTCGCTCTCCTGCACGCGCTGCGCGATGCCGGCTACCGCGTCGATCGGATCCCGGCGACCGGTGACGAGCTCATGGCTGAGCTGGCCGACGGTCTCACGTATGACCGCGAGGCGCTCACTCCCGCCCAGTTGGCCACCACCGCGGGCCGGTGGCCGGCGCAGGCCTATGAGGACTGGTGGTCCGGCGTGCCGGCCGACGCCAAAGAGCGGGTCGAGGAGGCGTGGGGACCGGCTCCAGGGGTCGTCCACGTCGATCCCGCCGATGGCGCGCTGTGCTTCGCGGGGCTCGACCTCGGCGGTGTGTTGGTGGCTGTCCAACCGCCGCGGGGATTCGGCGAAAATCCCATCGCCGTCTACCACTCGCCCGACCTGGCGCCGACGCACCACTACCTCGGCTTCTACCGGTGGCTCGACCTCGGGTGGGGTGCCGACGCCATCATTCACGCTGGCAAGCACGGGACCCTCGAATGGCTGCCCGGCAAGGGCGTCGGCCTCTCATCATCGTGCTTCCCCGACCTGGCGCTGGGTGACGTGCCCCTGATCTATCCGTTCGTCGTCAACGATCCCGGCGAGGGCACGCAGGCCAAGCGGCGCGCCCACGCGGTGATCATCGATCACCTGCTGCCGCCCATGACGAGGGCCGAGAGTTACGACGATCTCGCCCGCCTCGAGGGTCTGCTCGACGAGCACGCCCGGATCGCCGCGCTCGACCCGGCCAAGCTGCCCGCCATTCGTCAACAGGTGTGGGATCTCATCGTGGCCGCCGAGCTCCACCGCGACCTCGGCCTCGACGAGCGCCCCGGCGACGACGACTTCGACGAGACGCTCCTGCACGTCGATGGCTACCTCTGCGAGCTCAAGGACGCCCAGATCCGCGGCGGGCTGCACGTGCTCGGCCAGCCGCCGACGGGGGAGGCCGAGGTCGATCTCGTCCTCGCCCTCACCCGTCTGGCGCAGGGATCCGTGCCCTCCCTGCGGGAGACCGTTGCCACTTCGTTGGGGAACGTAGCGTTTCGTCACGTGACAGAAGTCGATGCGCTCGAGGAGGAGTGCCGTCGGCAGATAGAGGCCCTCCAGCGCCTTGGCTGGGCGCCGCCCAAACCACCGGACGACCCGACCCTCGCCTGGGTGTGCCGACGCCTGATCCCCGCCCTTCGGAGGACGCCCGATGAGCTGGCGGCGTGCCTCGCCGCCCTGGACGGCCGCTTCATCGAGCCAGGCCCGAGCGGCGCGCCGACGCGGGGCATGGCCCACGTGCTGCCGACCGGCCGCAACTTCTACTCGGTGGACCCCAAGGCCCTGCCATCTCGACTGGCATGGGATGTCGGCCAGGCCCTCGCGGCGGCCGTCTGCGAGCGGCACCTGCAAGAAGAAGGTCGGTTGCCGGACACGGTCGGCATCGTGATGTGGGGGACGGCGGCGATGCGAACGGCCGGGGATGACGTGGCTCAGGCCCTCGCGCTTCTCGGCGTGCGACCGGTGTGGGCCACCGAGTCGGCGCGCGTCATCGGCCTCGAGGCCATTCCTCTCGCCGAGTTGGGTCGGGCCAGGATCGACGTGACCGTCCGGATCTCCGGGTTCTTCCGCGACGCCTTCCCTCACCTCATCGAGCTCATCGATGACGCTGTCGCGCTCGTCGCCGGGCTTGACGAGGATCCGATCGACAACCACGTCCGCGCCCACGGCGTCGAAGATCCGCGCGTCTTCGGGTCCAAGCCGGGCGCGTACGGGTCGGGGATTCTCGCCCTCCTCGAGAGCAGGGATTGGCGCTCCGACGACGATCTGGCTGCCGTGTATCAGGCGTGGTCAGGTTGGAGCTACGGCCGAGCAGGCATGGGCCGGCCGGCGGCTGCGGCCATGGTGCGACGGTTCGCGGCGATCGAGGTGGCCGTCAAAAATCAGGACAACCGCGAGCACGACATCTTCGACTCCGACGACTACCTCCAGGACCACGGCGGCATGGTCGCCACCGTGCGCTCCCTGCGCGACAACGCCGGCCTCAGTCCGGCCAAAGCATGGTTTGGGGATTCCGCCGACCCGGCGCGACCGCGTGTGCGAAGCCTGGCCGAGGAAGCCGCTCGCGTTGTCCGCACCCGTGTCGTCAACCCCAAGTGGGTGGCGGCCATGATGAGGCACGGCTACAAGGGAGCGTTTGAGATGGCGGCGACGGTCGACTACCTGTTTGGGTACGACGCGACCGCGCACGTGGTAGAGGACTGGATGTACGAGCGGGTGACGGAGGCCTACGTCGGCGACGCCGCCGTCCGTAAGTTCTTCGAGGAGTCCAATCCCTGGGCACTGCGCGGGATCGCCGAGCGTCTCCTCGAAGCCGTGCAACGCGGACTGTGGGCGGCACCGTCGGCGTCGGCTCTGTCCACGCTCCGAGCGGCCGTCCTTGAAGCCGAAGGATGGGAGGAGGGTCGGTGACGCCGCAGGAGATCGACCACGCGATCAGCGCGGCCCGGGCATCGACGGCCCGGCTGCTGGCGCTGATCGCCGGCTGGCAGACCGAGGACATGCGACGCCCGTCCACGCTTCCCGATTGGACGGTCGGACATCTGCTCACCCACCTGGCCCGCAATGCCGAAGGCAATTGTCGCATGCTCGACGGCGCGGCGCGGGATGAGATCGTCGATCAGTATCCGCATGGTCGGGAGGGCCGCGCCGCCGACATCGAGGCCGGGTCGGATCGGCCCGGGCCCGAGATCGTGGCCGACGTGACCGAGACGGCCGCCGCCCTCGACGAGCGGTGGTCGATGATGCCGAGAGAGGCGTGGGCTCGACCGGTCCGGATGTTCAGCGGCGAGCAGCCGGCGTGGGGCGCCCTGGTGTCACGCAACCGCGAAATCGAAGTCCACGCCGTCGATCTGGACTGCGGCTACACCCCCGCTGACTGGCCGGCGGCGTTCGTCGCGGCCGAGCTTGATCACGTGGTCCGCGGTCTGGAGGGCCGACTCGCAGCCGGGACGGCGCTGCGCGCCGCCAGCACCGACACCGGATGGGTCGCCGAAGTCGGCGCCGGTCCGGCGAGCGTCACCGTGACCGGGCCGGCCGCCTACCTGCTGGCGTGGCTGATCGGTCGGGCTGTGCCCGAGGGGACCCTGTTGGCCCCCGCCGGTCTCCCGCCGCTCGGGGCGTGGTGACCGTGGACCGGTTTCCCTTCAGCGCCGTGGTCGGTGCCGAGGACGTCAAGCTGGCGTTGCTGCTCGCCGCGCTCGACCCTGGCATCGGCGGCGTCTTGCTGCGAGGAGAGAAGGGCAGCGCCAAGACCACCCTCGCTCGCGGCTTGGCGGCACTGCTCGCGGCCGATGCGCCGTTCGTCGACCTGCCCGTCGGCGCGACGGAGGACCGGGTCATCGGCAGCCTGGATGTGGCCGCAGCCCTGACCGGCGGGGAGGTTCGACTCCGCCCCGGCTTGTTGGCCGACGCCCACGGCGGTGTCCTCTACGTCGACGAGGTCAACCTGCTCCCCGACCATCTCGTCGACTCCCTCCTCGACGTCGCCGTCAGCGGCATCAACCGCGTCGAGCGGGAGGGAGTGGCGGCCGCTCACCCGGCCCGGTTTGTGTTGATCGGCTCGATGAATCCCGAGGAAGGCGAGCTGCGACCCCAGCTTCTCGATCGGTTTGGCCTGGCTGTTGCCGTGAGCGCGCCCGCCGACCCGGCCGTGCGGGCCGAGGCCGTTCGGCGCCGGTTGGGCTTCGACGCCTCGCCCGCCTCGACGGTCGCCGCCTACGCGGCGGCGGAGGCGGCGCTCGCGCAGCGGTTGGCGGCCGCGGCCGCCGCCGGCCCGGCCTCGGTCGCGGATGAATTGGTGGAGGCCGTGTGTGAGCTCTGCGCCACCGTGGGTGCCGAGGGACTTCGCGCCGACCTCGTGATCTGCCGGGCCGCGGCTGCGCTCGCCCGGTGGGAGGGTCGAGACGTCGCAACGGCCGACGACGTACGCCGAGTTGCGCCGATGGCCTTGTCCCATCGGGCCCGGCGCAACCCCCTCGATCCCCATGGCATGGACCCCGATCGGCTCGATGATGCCCTCGATGACGCGCTGGGCGAGGCGCCCGGCGAGCCCCCATCCGACTCGGGCCCCGAGGCCGGACCCGAGCCCGACTTCGCCTCCGACTCCGACTCGTCTTCGTCGCCGGCGGGTGGGAGCGGGGAGCGCGTCGTGCCGCCCGGTCCCACGGCGGCCGTCGTGCGACTCGAAGGTCGCCCCCGGGCCTCGACGGCCGGGCCACCGCCGCCCGCGGCGTCGGGCCGGCGTACGGTCGTGGAGGGCAGGCGCGGGCGCCTCGTGGCCGACCGTCAACCCGGCTCCGGCGGGCCGGGCTCTGTCGCCCTGGCCGCGACCATTCGCCAGGCCGCGGGTCGCCATCCCGTCGAGCAGGGTCAGCAGCTCAAGATCGAGGCCGGCGACCTCCGGGAGGCCGTGCGCGAGGAGCGCGCCGGCAACCTGGTGATCCTCGTCGTCGACGCCTCGGGGTCGATGGGCGCCGAGCGACGGATGGAAGCGACCAAAGGTGCGGTGCTCAGTCTCCTCGTGGATGCCTACCAACGACGTGACCGGGTGGCGTTGATCACCTTCGGGGGGGACGACGCGACGGTCGTGCTGCGCCCGACGGGGAGCGTCGAGATCGCCCGGACTCGCCTGGCCGATCTTCCGACCGGCGGCCGCACGCCGCTGGCGGCCGGGATCCTCGCCGCCCTCGACGTGGCGAGCGGCCCCGTCTCGACAACCCACCGACCCCTCCTGGTGCTCCTGACCGACGGTCGGGCGACGGCCGCGCCCTCCGGGCAGGATCCGCTGGGTGCCGCTCGCGCCGCCGCAGACCTGGTACGCCGTCGGGGCGTCGCCGCCGTCGTCGTCGACGTCGAGGACGGCCCCAACCGGCTGGGCCTCGCCGCCGAGCTGGCCCTGATCATGGGCGCCCGGTCGATGACCATCCCCGACCTGTCGACGCAGACCCTCGTCGGTGTGGTCAGGGCCGCCGTGCCCGACGAACGGAGCGCCACCAAGCCGGCGTGGTGATCCGGGAGTACCGTCAGGCGGCGTGAACGGTCCTGACCTGGAGGCGGCCCTCGCCGTCGTCGTCGGCGGCACCGTGACCGGTCTCACCCGACTCTCGGGCGGCGCCTCCCGGGAGACGTGGGCGTTTGACCTCACGCAGGATGACGGGACGGTCGAGCGGCTGATCCTGCAGCGGGATCCACCGGGCGCGTCGCGGATCGGCGGAGGGGGGATGGACCTTGAAGCGCGGGTCCTGGGTGCTGCCGCCGCCGTCGGCGTCCCCGTGCCGCGACTGGTGGCGGCGAGCGAGGATCCCACGTTGGTGGGATCGGCGTTCATCGTGATGCAGCGTCTGGATGGCGAGACCATCCCGCGGCGGATACTGCGCGACGACAACTTCGCCCACGCGCGCGAGGTGTTGGCCGCCCAGTGCGGCGCCGTGCTCGCCCGTCTGCACCGCCTCGATCCGGCGGGCATCGATGGGCTCGTCGACGTCGACCAGGTCGGCCAGTACCGCGATCTGCTGGACGCCCTGGGCCAGCCCCACCCCGCGTTCGAGCTGGCGCTGCGGTGGCTGGCCGCCCACCAGCCAACCTCGGCGAGGCGTGCCGTCGTCCACGGCGACTTCCGGAACGGCAACCTCATCGTCGGCCCCGAAGGGCTACGCGCCGTGCTCGATTGGGAGCTGGTGCATACTGGCGATCCGCTCGAGGATCTGGGTTGGCTGTGCGTCCGGGCGTGGCGCTTCGGCGTCCCCAAACCGGTCGGCGGGTTCGGCGAGTACGACCAGCTGATCGCTGCCTACGAGGCTGAGAGCGGGACCGTCGTCGATCGCGACGCACTGCGGTGGTGGGAGATCATGGGGACGCTGAAATGGGGGGTGATGTGCATCGTGCAGGCGACGACGCACACGTCAGGGATCGTGCGCTCGGTGGAGCTGGCGGCCATCGGGCGTCGGGTCTGCGAGAACGAGTGGGACGTGCTGGACCTGTTGGCCTGCCAACCGACCACCGTGCCGGCGGCGCCGTGACCGCGCCCCACGACCTCCCCGACGCGGCCGCTCTGGTTGAGGCCGTGCGAGAGTTTTTGGAACGCGACGTGATGGCGGCCACGACAGGGCGCCTCCAATTCCATGCCCGGGTGGCGGTCAACGTCTTGGCGATCGTGGAGCGCGAGCTGCGCGACGGACCGCCTCAAGCCGAGCGGCATCGAGCGGGCCTCGCCGAGCTGGGGTACGCCGACGATGCCGCCCTCGCCGCGGCCATCCGCGATGGCCAGGTCGATGATCGGTTGGCCGAGGTGACGGCGTTCGTGCGGGCCACCGTCGCCGACAAGCTGGCCGTGGCCAACCCGCACTACGCGGGCTCGTAGGATCGTCGGTGAATCGCGCGGCATGCACATAGTGTGACGACCATGCGGCTTTTCGACACTGCCCGACGTGAGGTCGTGCCCTTCGAGCCGGGCCCGATCGTCACCATGTACACGTGCGGGATCACGCCGTACGACGCCGCCCACGTCGGTCACGCCGGGACGTACGTGACCTACGACGTTCTGCAGCGCCGGCTGCGCGACCTGGGCCACGAGACCCGCTGCGTGCGCAACATCACCGATGTCGACGACCCGCTGCTCGCCAAGGCCCGCACGCTTGGTGTGCACTTCCTTGATCTGGCCGCCGACGAGATCGCCCGCTTCGACGAGGCGATGAGCGCCCTCAACATCCTCCCGGCGTGGAGCGAGCCGCGGGCCACGTCGGCCATCCCCGACATCTTGGGCTTCATCGGGATGGTCCTCGAATCCGGCCACGCCTATCAGGCTGGGGGCTCTGTGTATTTCAGCGTGGAGTCCTTCGAGCGCTTCGGCCAGATCAGTCATCTGTCAAGGTCTGAGATGCTGGCCCTGGCCGCGGATCGGGGAGGCAATCCGGACGACCCGTTCAAGCGCGACCCGCTTGACTTTGTGTTGTGGCAACCCAGCGTCGACGACGAGCCGGCGTGGGACTCGCTGTGGGGTCCGGGCCGACCCGGTTGGCACATCGAGTGCTCGGCGTTGGCGATGCGTGAGCTGGCCGAGACCATCGACCTCCACGGTGGTGGCACGGACCTGATCTTCCCGCACCACGAATGCGAGGCGGCCCAGTCGGAGTCGGTCACCGGCGTCCCCTTTGTCCGCCACTGGATGCACTACGGGATGGTGTGTCTCGACGGGGAGAAGATGTCCAAGAGCCTGGGCAATCTGGTCTTCGTCGGCGACCTCATCAAGGAGTGGGATCCCTCGGCCATCCGGCTCGCCATCCTCGCCCATCACTACCGATCGGACTGGTCGTGGGATGACACCCTCATGCCGGCGGCAACCGCCCGCCTGGCCGCGTGGCGGGCGACCGGCGCGGGAGACGCTGCGCTGGACGAGGTCCGCGCCGCACTCGATGAGGATCTCGACGCGCCACGGGCGCTCGCCGCCATCGACGCCGCCGCGGCCGACGGCCGAGGCGTGTCGGAGGCCGCGGCCCTGCTCGGCGTCACCGCCGCCTAAGCGCGAGGCGCGATGTCTAGCTGGGGAGATTGGCCTCGATGGCTTCGATGACCTCCGGCGCCTCGGGCGCGACCTGCGGCCGGAACCGCGCCACGATGTCGCCGGCCGGGCTGACGAGGAACTTCTCGAAGTTCCACGTGATGTCGCCCGCCTTGCCCTCGGCGTCGGGCACGGCGGTGAGCTCGTCGTAGATCGGGTGGCGGCTGTCGCCGTTGACGTCGATCTTCTCGTACAGCGGGAACGTCACCCCATAGGTGGTCGAGCAGAACGTCTGGATCTCCTCGGCTGAGCCCGGCTCCTGGCCGAGGAACTGGTTGCACGGGAAGCCCAGCACCGAGAACCCCTTGTCGGCGTACTCCTTCTGGAGCCGCTCCAGCCCTTCGTATTGGGGGGTGAGGCCACACTTGGACGCCACGTTGACGACGAGGAGCGCCTTGCCCTTCTGAGCGGCAAGTGTCGTCGGCTCGCCGTCGAGGGTGTGGATGGTGGCGTCAAAGATGCTCACGATGTCTTTGTCCTTTGGGTGATGGTTTGTCCGAGTTTGGCCCCATCCTCGCGCGCGAAGGCGGGACCAAGGGGCCGGCGCTGTGTATACCCTGGCCGTCGAGCCGTGAAACATCCGACCGTGTTGCGTCATTCCCCCAGCCGCTCCGCCCCGCTGAGCTCACCGTCGCTGGCCGCCATCGCGGTCATATTCGCCACCGCTTTGATCCTTGGTGCCACACTGCTCGGGATGGCGGCGTCGAGCGCCGGCGCCGGCCAACCTACCGTCACGCGACCCGGACCGGGCTACTGGCTCGTCAGCGGTGACGGCGGCGTGTTTGCCTTCGGGCGAGCCGACTACCAGGGCAGCACGGCCGCCCGTGAGCTCAACGCCCCGATCGTCGGTGTCGCCGCCAGCCCGACCGGTCTCGGGTACTGGATGGTCGGGTCCGACGGCGGCGTCTTCGCCTTCGGTGACGCGCCGTGGAAGGGGTCGGTCCCGTCCTCCATCCACCGAGCCCCCGCCTCGCCGATCGTCGGCATCGCGGCGACGCCGACCGGGCGCGGCTACTGGCTCGTCGGCTCCGACGGCGGGGTCTTCGCCTTCGGCGACGCGCCATTCGTCGGCAGCCTGAGTAGTGCCGCTCACCCCGCTCCGATCGTCGGCATGGCGGCCACCCCGACCGGGCGCGGCTACTGGTTGGTCGCGTCCGACGGCTCGATCTACAGCTTCGGTGACGCCCGCTACCTAGGCGGAGTCCCGTCCTCGATCAGCAACTCCGTCATCGTCGGGATGGCGGTGACGCCGACCGGCCATGGCTACTGGTTGGCGGCCGCCGATGGTGGTGTCTTCTCCTTCGGCGATGCCGTCTTCGCGGGGTCCCTCGCCGGCCGGCCCCACTTGCCAATCGTCGGGGTGGCGCCGGCCCCTCGCGGGATGGGCTACTGGTTGGCGGGTGCCGATGGTGGCGTCTTCGCCTTCGGGAGTGCCGGCTATTACGGCAGCGTCGGGTCGTCCCGACTCAATCAAGGCGTCGTCGCCATCGCCTCCGGCAGCGGGGTCGCCATCCCGCAGACACCGACCTCCCCGGTCATGGCGAGCGGCTTTGACATCTCGTGGCCGCAGTGCGACCGCATCCGACCGGCCCCGCCTTACGGCTTCGGGGTCGTGGGCGTGACCGACGGTCACCTCTTCAGCACCAACCCGTGCCTTGCTCAACAGTGGGCCTGGGCGACGGGCAACGGCTCCTTCGCGGCCGTCTACCTCAACACCGACGCCCCGCCGCTCAACCAGTTGGTCGGCCTCTCGGTCGCCAAGGCGTGGGGATGCGCCGACCTCGATATGGCTTGCGTCCTCGATCAATGGGGGCGCCAGGGAGTCCTCCAGGCCCTCCGCGCTGCCGGGCCGATCTCGGCGCCGATGTGGTGGTTGGACGTCGAGACCGGCAACCAGTGGCTGCCCGAGACCGGCGCCAACGCCATCGTCCTCAACGGCATGATCCAGCAGCTCGAGGCGGCGGGCAAGCACGTCGGGTTGTACTCGACCTCGCAGCAGTGGAAGCAGATCGCGGGTGGTTTCGCCCCGCAACTGCCGGTCTGGATACCGGGCGCCCCGCCGGCTGACGCCTCGGCCTATTGCAACGGAGAGGCGTTCGGCAACGGTGTCGCCTGGATGGCTCAGTCCGGGGACGGCACGTTCGACACCGACGTCCTGTGCGCCCCAGGTCTGGCCAACTATCAGACGGCCTTCGCGCCGCCGGCCCCGCTCCAAGTGCCCGAGTACCCGCCGTCACCCGTGGTGACGCCGCTGGTGCCGACGACAGCGGCCTCGCCCCACACGACGCCGCCCCGCAGCTCGGTGGCCATCCCACCCCTCTTCGTACCGTCGCCCGGTCTGGCTGTCGCGGCGCCGGCGGCGCTCCGACATCGCCACCTCAACTGGGGCCCGGACCTCCTTCTCCTCTTCGCGCTCGCCGGGCTCCTCGCCCACGCCGGACGCCGACGATCGACGCTGGAGTCCTCCGGCGTCTGGCCCGACTAAGGCGCCGGGCTAGTGCCCGAGTTCGCCCACACGGGGAGGGGCCTGGACGAGGCGGACCTCCACCCGGACCCCATCGTGCAGTTTGGGTTGTGGCTGGCGGAGGCGGAGGCCGCTGGCATCCCGCAAGCCAATGCCACCGTCCTCGCCACCGCGGACAGCGACGCAATCCCGTCGGCGCGCACGGTCCTGCTCAAAGGCGTGGATGAGCGGGGTTTCGTCATCTACACCAACCGCGCGAGCCGCAAGGGACTCCAGCTCACCGCCAATCCCCACGCGGCATTGGTGTGGACTTGGGTGCCCATCGAGCGTCAGGTGCTCGTGACCGGAACGGTGACACAGACCGACGACGCCGAAGCGGACGAGTACTTCGCGTCGCGGCCCCACGGCAGTCAGATCGGGGCCTGGGCCTCACACCAGAGCTCGGTCATCTCGGGCCGCGAGGTGATCGAGGCCGCCGCGCAGGAGGCGGAGGCCCGTTTCGCCGGCGGCCCCGTTCCGCGGCCCCCGTTTTGGGGCGGCTACCGCGTCGCCCCGTCCACCATCGAGTTCTGGCAGGGACGGCCGAGCCGGTTGCACGACCGGCTGCGATATCGGCGCGACCAGCCGGGCGCCGCGTGGATCATTCAACGCCTCTCGCCGTAGCGGCTCCTCGTAACCCCAGCGGCCTCGTCTCTCGGCGGCCTCGTCTCTTGGCGGCTCCTCTCTTAGCTCGGCGGGCTCCTCGCCGGTAGCCTGCCGCCCGTGGCCGACCAGATCTCCATCGTCCTCCCCGACGGTTCGGCGCGGGACATGCCCACGGGGTCGACCGCGCTCGATCTCGCCGCCGCCATCGGACCCCGCCTGGCCAAGGCGGCCGTCGCCGCCAAGGTCGATGGCGAGCCGACGGACCTCTCCACGGTGCTGACCGAGGGTAGCCAGGTCGGCGTCATCACGGCCGACTCCGAGGACGGTCGTCACGTGCTGCGCCATTCGACGGCGCACGTCCTGGCTCAAGCCGTGACCAGCCTGTGGCCGGGAGCGAAGTACGCCATCGGTCCCGCGATCGACAACGGCTTCTACTACGACTTCGACCTGCCCGACGGCGCCCACTTCAGCGACGACGACCTGGCCCGCATCGACGCCAAGATGCGCGAGATCATCGCCGCCGATCAGCCCTTCGTGCGCGAGGAGCACACCATCGCCGAGGGGCTCGAGCTCTTCGCCGACCAGCCCTACAAGTTGGAGATCATCCAGCGGGTCGATGCCACCGAGGACGAAGCAGAAGGAGCGTCAGAGTCGGGCGTCAGCGCCTATCGCAACACGGCTGAATTCCTCGACCTGTGCCTCGGCCCTCACGTCCCGTCGACCGGGCGGCTCGGCCACTTCGCGTTGCAACGGGTCGCCGGTGCCTACTGGCGTGGCGACGAGCACCGCCCCCAACTCCAACGCATCTACGGCACGGCGTGGGAGTCGGACAAGGCGCTCGCCGCTCATCTCCAATTGTTGGTGGAGGCCGACAAGCGCGACCACCGCAAGCTCGGGGCTGAGCTCGACCTCTTCTCGCTGCCGCCCGAGCTCGGCGGCGGCCTCGTCCTGTGGCACCCCAAAGGCGCTCGGGTGCGGCGCATCATCGAGGACTTCAGCCGGGCCGAGCACGACGCCGGTGGCTACGAGCTCGCCTTCACGCCACACGTGGCCCGGAGCACGCTGTGGGAGATCAGCGGGCATCTCGAGACGTACGCCGACGGCATGTTCCCGCCGATGGAGATGGACGGCGCCGCGTATTACCCGAAGCCGATGAACTGTCCGTTCCACATCCTCATCTACAAGAGCCGCCAGCACAGCTACAAAGAGCTGCCGTTGCGGATCTTCGAGCTGGGCACGGTGTATCGCTACGAACGCTCGGGGGTCCTCCACGGCCTCATGCGCGTCCGCGGATTCACCCAGGACGACAGCCACATCTTCTGCACGCGCGAACAGGCGGGCGAGGAGATCATCTCGCTTCTCGGCTTCGTCTTGCGCATCCTGCGCACCTTCGGCTTCACCGAGTTCGAGGCCAGTCTTGCGACTCGCCCGAAGGGTAAGTCGATTGGCACCGACGAGGAGTGGGAGGACGCGACCAACGCCATCCGCGGCGCCATCGAGGCGGCCGGTCTGGACTACGGCATCGACGAGGGAGGCGGCGCGTTCTACGGTCCGAAGATCGACGTGCACGTGCGCGACGCCCTCGGGCGCAAGTGGCAGCTCTCGACCATCCAGATCGACTATCTCCTCCCCGGTCGCTTCGAGATGGAGTACGTCGGCGCCGACAACAATCGGCATCAGCCGATCATGATCCACCGCGCCCTCTTCGGCTCGATCGAGCGCTTCTTCGGCATCCTGGTCGAGCATTACGCGGGGGCCTTCCCGGCCTGGTTGGCGCCGGTGCAGGTTCGGGTGCTGCCGGTGCGTGACGACCACGGCGACTACGCGTCGAATGTGGCCGCGCGCTTGAAGGCCGCAGGCTTCCGCGTTGACGACGCGCCTGCGGACGAACCCCTCGGGGCCCGCATCCGCCGGGCCAAGCTGGAGAAGCTTCCCTACATCCTGGTCGTGGGTGACGATGACGTCGCCGGGGGGACGGTGGGGGTCAACGCACGCGGGAGCGAGCGGCCGGCGCGCGACGTGCCTGTCGATGCGTTCATCGCCCAGCTGCGCGACGAGGTGGAGTCCCGGGCGTCGTGAGGGCGGGCTCGATCGTTTGTGGGCGGGCTCGTGAGTGACGGGCTCGACCGGTTGTGGGCGGGTTGGCGTCATGCCTATGTCAGCGGAGAGGACTCAAGCCCTGCGCCCAACGGGTGCGTCCTGTGCGGTGTCATCGCGCCAGGCATTGCCGACGAGATCAGCAATGTCATCTGGCGGGGTGGGGCCTGCGTGGCCGTGCTCAATGCCTATCCCTACACGAGCGGCCATCTCATGGTCATGCCGGCCCGCCATGTCGGCGAGCTCGAGGCGCTCGAGCCGCCGGAGTCGGCCGAGCTCTGGGATGGGGTGCGGCGCGCCGTCGTCGCCGTCAAGGCGGCCTATGCGCCCGGCGGCATCAATGTCGGCCTCAACCTCGGTCGGTCGGCCGGGGCCGGATTGCCGGGTCACCTCCACGCCCACGTCGTGCCCCGCTGGGATGGCGACACCAACTTCATGACGTCGACCGCCGGAGTCCGGGTGCTGCCCGAGGCGCTCCCCGATACGTGGGCCAAGGTGCGGGCGGCCTGGCCGGTCGCATGAGCGGCGCGGATGGGTCCTTCGGGGCGCGCCGCACTACCGTCGGCTGTCGAGATGCGTTGCCAGCCGAGCTGGATGCCGTCGGGTTCGTCGGTCCCTATCTCTTTCCCGACAACAAGCGGCGCCGCATCCCGGCGGCGATGTACGCCGTCGCCGGGCTGGCCCTCATCGGCCTGTGGCTCACCGACCCGAGCGGGGGGGTGATGGTCAACATCGGGTTTCTGGTCGCCGGCGTCATCGGCCTCGCGCTCGGCGCCTATCACTGGGTCGCGGGGTATCCGCTCAAGGTGCGAGACCTAGAGGCGTTGACGGCTGCGAGCCGAGCGGTCGGATTCCCAATAGGTCACGCGTCGGCCCAGCTCGGCTGGAGGGGCCTACGAAGCCGCCCAACGTGGCGCATCCTGCTGTACTCGGCTGAGGACCCACCCGCCAAGCGGGGTCTTGTGCTTGTTGACGGGGTCGACGGCGGTGTCGTCGACCACTTCGTACAAGACAACCCCGAGGACTGGTCCGAGTTCGACCACTGAGGGGGCCGGACTGGTCTCGGCGGTCGCGTTGTCGGCGCGTCGCAGCGCCACCGTCGATCGCAGCAGCCGGGTCACGCCGGGGAGGACGTGCAGGATGTGGTGCATCTCGGCGTCGGTGAAAAACACGCAACGTCGAATCGGTCACGGCCCGCGCCGTGGCGCACCGGACACCACCATCGACGAGAGCCATCTCGCCCACCCATGAGCCGCTCCCCGGGCGGAACGTTCGCCGGCAGGGAGCGAGTTGCTCGACCGCGACCTCGCCCGACTCGATCACCACGCAGTCGCGCGCGCTCCGTCCCTGCGTCGCCAGTACCGCACCGGCTCGCACTCGGACCGTCGTGCCGAGCTTGTCGAGCTCGACAAGCTCGCTGTCGCTGCACTCGCCAAAGGCCCATAGGCGTCGCAACGCATCAGTTCTGATCCGCAGTTCCCGTCGCATTCCCGCCCCGTCCTGCCCGCCTCTTCGCCAAGCGGGCAAAACTAGATATACCACGGACGGGTGCTATTGGCTAGTAGTCAGGCCGGTCAGGTCGCGCCGTGGGGGTCGCGGCGCAGCTTGTCGGCGAGTGGTGCCGGCACGACGTCGTAGTGGTCATGGCCGACGGTGAAGCGGCCCCGCCCCCCGGTGATCGAACGCAGATCGATCGCGTAACGACCGAGCTCCGCCGTCGGGACGAGTGCCTGCAAGGTCGAGGCTCCGCCCTCGTCCACCTCGGTGCCCTGGACCCGCCCGCGCCTGCCGTTGAGGTCGCCGAGCACCTCGCCTTGCAGCGAGGCCGGAACGGTCACCGACAGCAGGCTGATGGGTTCGAGCAAGACCGGTCCGGCTTCGGCGATCGCCTCCCGGAAGCCCAACGCGCCGGCCGTCTTGAAGCTCATCTCCGAGCTGTCGACGGGGTGGTATTTGCCGTCGACGCACACGACCTTCACGTCGACCACGGGATAGCCGAAGTGGCCTCCGGTGGACATCGCCTCCACCACCCCCTTCTCCACGGCGGGGATGAACTGGCGGGGGATGGCCCCGCCCACCACCCTGTCCTCGAAGGCGAATCCGTCGCCCCGACCGAGCGGCTCGACCCGTACCACGGCCACGCCGAACTGGCCGTGTCCACCCGTCTGCTTCTTGTACTTGCCCTCGGCCTGCGCCGGTTTGGTGATGGTCTCCCGGTAGGCCACGTCGACCTCACCGATCTCGACGTCGACGCCGAATTTGCGCTTGAGGCGCTCGACCGTCACCGCCAGGTGAGTCTCACCCATGCCCGACAGGATGGTCTGGTGCGTCTCGTCGTCTCGGCGCACGGCGAGGCCCGGGTCCTCGTCGCCCAGCCGGTGCAGCGCGGTCATCAGCTTGTCCTCGTCGCCCTTCGAACGAGGCCGGATCGCCACGTGCAGCACCGGCATCGTGGCCGGGGGAGGCTCGACCGAGACCGGCGATCCTTTGGCCGACAGCGTGTCGCCGGTCGCCGTGTCGGCCAGCTTCCAGGTGGCGGCGATGTCGCCGGCCGGGACCTCCTCGACGGCGACATGATCCTTGCCGCGCATGCCGAAGAGTTGATGCAGCCGTTCGTCTGTGCGCGACCGTGAATTGACGAGACTCTCGTCGGCCCGCACCGACCCCGAGAGAACCTTCATCAGGCTGATGCGACCGAAGGGATCGGCGAGCGTCTTGAAGACGTAGGCCAGGGGCTTGGCCATGGGGTCGGGCGCAACCTCGACGACCATGTCGCCGGCGACAACGGGGACGGGCGGGCGCTCCGTCGGCGCCGGGCCGATCTCGCAGATGTAGGTGGCGAGCCGGTCGACGGCGACGCCCTTGGTGGCCGAACCGCACACCACGGGGAAGACGGCGGCGGCGGCCACACCGTGGGCGAGCGTCTTCTCGAGCTCCTCGAAACTGATGGCCTCACCGTCGAGGTATCGCTCCATGAGTGCGTCATCGGCGACGACGATGCCCTCGACGAGGGCGTCGTGCACCTGGTGTTCGGTCGTTGCCAGGTCGCTGGGAATGTGGCCCTCTACCGCCCGGCCCGTGTCGTAGGTGATAGCCCGGTCGCTCAGCAGATCAAGGACTCCGCGGAAGCCCGCCTCTTCGCCGACCGGCAACTCGACCGGCGCGATGCCGGCACCGAACGTGGCCTGAAGTTGCGTCAGCGTCCGGTCGAAGCTGGCCCGTTCCCGATCAAGCTTGTTGACGAAGACCATCCGGGGGATCTTCCGTGCGGCCGCCAACTCCCACGCCATCTCGGTCTGCACCTCGACCCCTTCGACGGCGCTGACGACGAAGATGGCAAGGTCGGCGACGCTCAGCGCCGCTTCGACCTCGCCGAAGAAGTCGGCGTAGCCCGGGCAATCGAGCAGGTTGATCTTGTGGTCCTGCCACATGAAGGTGGCGAGCGCCAGCGAGGCTGACAGGCGCCGCTTGATCTCCTCGGGCTCCGTGTCGCAGGTCGTCGTACCGTCTTCCACCCGGCCCATGCGCGGGATCGCTCCCGCGCAGTGCAGGAGGGCCTCTGCCAGGGTCGTCTTGCCCGACCCGCCGTGTCCAACCAGCGCGACATTGCGGATGCGCGACGAGGGTACGACGGCCATGGGCACCTCGATTTGGCTTGCTGCCCCGGCCCCCCCGGACCGGGTGTGGCACCAGCCTATCGGCGCCTGCTGGTACCGTGAAGGGCGACGAGGAGGAGTTGGCAAGCGTGTTCGACGGGCGATTTCGCAATGCAGTCGAGGAGGGTGTGGCGCCCGTCGGCTCCTCGCTCGGCTCCCGTCGCCTGAAGGCTGACTACTTCACCGCGCTCGGATTGGTCATCGCCGTGGTCTGTGCGGTGGTGATCGCCTCCGGTCATCTTTTCATCGGCCTGATCCTGCTGATCCTGGCTGCCGTGCCCGACCTGCTCGACGGCGCCGTGGCCAAGGCGACCGGTACGGCGTCAGTGCGGGGCGCCTTTTTTGACTCCGTCACCGACCGGGTGACCGACTCGCTCATCCTCGGTGGCATCGCGTGGCATCTGGCCTCGGCCCGCCAGGCGCACTGGGCCGTGCTGCCGCTCGCTGTCCTCGGCGTCTCCAACCTGATCTCCTACGAGCGGGCCAAGGCCGAGTCGCTCGGCTTCGAGGCCAAGGGCGGGCTGATGGAGCGGGCCGAGCGCATCATCGTGCTCTGCATCGGCCTGGCGTTCCCGGTCGTGTTGATACCGGTGCTGTGGGTGATGCTGGTGTTGACGAGCGTCACGGCTGTCCAGCGCTTTGTGAAGGTCTGGCGCCAGGCGCCCGGCCCCGGTGTGGCCGGCGAGGACTCGTCGGCCGCCCAGCTCCGAGCCGAGCGCGCTGCGCTGCGGGCCGAGCGCGCCGCGCTGCGAGCCGAGCGGGCTGCGCTGCGAGCGAGCGGGGACGGGCCCAGTCGTTGGCGGGAGTGGCGGGAGGGCTATGTGCGTCCCACCGATGACGACTCGCCCCGATCGCCCCTCAGCCCACCCCTCGGTGGACCGGGATCAGGCTCAGGAGCGGGCCCCGGTCCGGCGCCAGGCGGGCCGGGTGCTCGGTGGCGGGAGCGCCGCCGCGGCCAGGGTCATACCGCTCGCACTCCGGTCGGCGGCCCGTGGCGCCGCCAGGATCACACCCGACCCTGACTCCAGCCCCTTCGAGTCCCACCGGCGGGCCGGGTTTCTCGTCGGCGCGCCACGCTGGTAGTCGGGGCCTCGACGGCGGTGGGGGTCTGGGCGGCGGTGTCGCCAGCGGTGCCGGCGGTGGCGTTCTCGCCGGCCTCGGGCGGGCCGGCGTTGCTGAGGCCCGCCGGCTGGCGCCGCTCTACCTCTACCGGGCCGGCGCCCAAGTGGCTCGCGCCCTCCCCGGCTCGCTCGGCATCGCCGCTGCCGAGGCCGTCGGTGTGGCCGCCGGTCGTCTCACGACGGGGCGCCGGGCGATGATCACCCGCCACCTGTCGCGTATCGCGGCCTCGTCCGCCGGCCCCACCGGCTCCGGGGTCTCCCCGGTCTCGGCCGTCTCCTCAGGCTCAGCGGCCTCCGCTCGCTCCGCTCGCTCCTCGGTCTCCTCGGCTGACGTCGACCGGGCTTTCGCGTCCTACGGGCGGTACTGGCTGGAGTCGTTTCGCCTGGCCCACCTCGACGGGGCGGGGCTGGAGGCGGGCATGTCCTATGAAGGCATCGGCTACCTGGAGGAGGCCCGAGCGCTCGGCCGAGGCGTCATCATGGGGATGCCCCACCTCGGGGCGTGGGACTGGGGCGGGGCGTGGTTGTCGGCGAGCGGCTTCCCCCTGACGGTCGTCGCTGAGGCGCTCGAGCCCGTCGAGTTGTTCGAGTGGTTCGCGGGGTGGCGTCGCCAGCTCGGAATGACCGTCGTCCCGCTGGATCGGGCGGCCGGCTCGGCCGTCATGGCCGCTCTGCGCCGCGGCGAGGTGGCCGGGCTGCTCTGCGACCGGGATCTGACCGGCGACGGGGTCGAGGTGTCCTTCTTCGGCGAGCGGACCCGGCTGCCTGGTGGGCCAGCGACGCTGGCCCTTCGGACCGGGGCGCCCCTCCTGCCTTGCTGCGTGCTCTTCGACGGCCAACAACACCGCGGGATCGTCAGGCCGCCGCTCGACACCAGCCGCCAGGGGGGGCTACGGGAGGACGTTCAGCGGGTCACCCAGGACCTGGCCGACGCGCTCGCCGCCTTGATCCGGCTGGCGCCGGACCAATGGCACGTCTTCACGCCCAACTGGCCGAGCGACGGCTGACCTCGGCGAGGGGCGGGCGCTCGGATAGCGCTCCTGGTACGTACGGTTTGGGCCGGGCGACCCCCTAAACGGTACGTACCAGTAGCGCTCGCGGTCCCTCCGGCCCGCTCAGGCCCGGAGCAGGCCCGCAGCAGGCCCGCAGCAGGCCCGCAGCCGACCGGGCCGACCGGGCCGGCGCGGGGAGAGCGCTCTTGGTACGTACGGTTTGGGCCCGCCGACCCCCTAAACCGTACGTACCAGTAGCGCTCGCCGTCGCTCCGGCCCGCTCAGGCCCGTAGCGTGGGCCGGCGATGGTGGCTGATCGGACCGTGCGAGCGACGTCGTTCGGCGAGGCGGCCGACCAGTACGACCGGTACCGACCCTCCCCGCCGCTGGCGGCTGCCGAGTGGCTCGTGCCTGCGGGGGCCCGTCGCGTCGTCGACCTGGCCGCCGGCACGGGCGGCTTCAGCCGGGTCCTCGCCCAGCGAGTCGACCACGTCGTCGGCGTCGAGCTCGACCTTCGCATGGCGACGGTGTTGGCCTCGCGATCCCCGGGCGTCGAGGTGGTCAACGGCAGGGGCGAGGCGCTTCCCGTCCGGACGGCCAGTCTCGACGCCGTCCTGGTCTCGTCGGCCTGGCACTGGCTGGACCCGGACGTGGCCGTCCCGGAGATCGCGAGGGTCCTGCGGCCCGGGGGTGTGTTGGGGGTCCTGTGGAACGGTCCCAGCCGGGAGCCGTGGGTCAACGACCTGCTGGGCCGGGACCAGCCGAGCCAGGACCGAGCCGGCGGGGACGGGCGCCGGCATAGGGCGTTGGTCATCCCCGAGGGGCAGCCCTTCAGCGAGCCCGAGCAGCACCTGATCGACTGGGTGTTGCCTCGCACCCCGGCGGAGCTGGTCGGACTGGCCGGGACATACAGCCGGGTCATCACCTTGGCGCCCGACGACCGACGGTTGGCGGCGGAGCGGGTCGCCCAGCACATCGACAACCACCCCCTCCTGCGCAATCGTCCCCACATCGACCTACCCATGACGGCCCGCTGTTGGCGCGCTGTGCGACTACGGGACTGATCCTCAGGCCGCCAGCCCGCTACCGTCGACGCGATGCGGATCGCCCAGATCTGTCCCTACAGCCTGAGCCTGCCCGGAGGCGTGCAGGGTCAGGTCATGGGGCTGGCCCGGGCCCTACGCGATCTGGGGCATGAGGTTCGTGTGCTGGGCCCGTGCGACGGGCCTCCGCCCGAGCCGTGGGTGACCCCGCTCGGGCTGTCGATTCCCACGGCGGCCAACGGCTCGATCGCTCCCATTGCTCCCGACCCGTCGGCCGCCCTGCGCACGATCCGGGCCATCCGCGATGAGGCGTTCGACGTCGTCCACCTGCATGAGCCCCTCGTCCCGGGCCCGACGTTGACGGCTCTCATCGTGGCCGACGCACCACGGATCGGGACGTTCCACCGGGCGGGGGCGAGCGCGGCCTACGCCCGCCTGCGGCCCGCCGTGCGCTGGGTCGCCCGCAAGCTCGATCTGCGCTGCGCCGTCTCTGAGGAGGCGGCGGTGACGGCTCGGGCGGCTCTTGGCGGCGACTACGAGTTGCTCTTCAACGGCATCGAGGTGTCACGGTTCGCCAAGGCCGAGCCCCACCCGACCACCGGTCCGACCATCTTCTTCGTCGGTCGACACGAGCCCCGCAAAGGCCTCGCGGTACTTCTCGAGGCCATGTCGCTGCTCCCGCCCGACGTCCAATTGTGGATCGGAGGCGATGGACCACAGACCGCTGCTCTGCGGGCCTCCACAGCGGGCGATCCTCGGATCACGTGGTTGGGCCGCATCACCGATGTTGACAAGGCGTCACGCATGCGCGGCGCCGACGTGTTTTGTGCGCCGTCCCTCGGCGGTGAGTCCTTCGGGATGGTGTTGCTCGAGGCCATGGCCGCCCAGGTCCCGATCGTCGCCAGTGATCTGACCGGCTACCGGGCCGTCGCCAGGCCCGGCTCCGACGCCTTGTTGGTCTCGCCCGGAGACCCGCAGGGCCTCGCTGACGCCCTCCTTCGCGTGCTGGGTGACCGGGACTTGGCGGGAGAGCTGGTCGCCAGTGGCGAACATCGGGCCGCCGGCTTCGCCATGGAGCGCCTGGCCGAGCGTTATCTGGAGCTCTTCGCCGACTTGTTGTAAGACCCGGGGCCCGAACGCGGGGGAGGGGCCCCCTAGGGCCCCTCCCGTCGTACTGCGTCGTGCTGCTCAGCCCGGAGGCTGAAGAGGTTGCCGATGCCTACGAGGAGGCGGCGGCCTTGTGGCTGCGGCTGATGCGGGCCCAGCGGATGGTCACGATGCCGAGGCCGGCGAGGATCATGCCGATGATCGCCAACTCGGGGTCACCACCCGTGTGAGGCAGCTGCACCGGAACGATCGCTTGCGGCGACGGCGGCGTCACGAGGCTGGGCGGGTTGACGATGGACTCAGGGGCGTTGACCCGCTGGGCGGACTGCGAGGCCAGAGCGCCGATCTCCAGATCGACACCGGAGAGCAGGGGAGCTGCCACACCGAGCAGGCCGGAGAGGCCACCCATGTCCGAGCTGGCGCCCAGAAGACCGGTCAGCGAGGTCCCGCCGAGGAGGGAGCTGGCCGTGGTACCGGTCAGACCACCCAGGGCATCGGACACGACGCTCGAGGTCAGAGGGGCGATCTTGAGGCTCAGCAGGCTGAGGCCGGCCGTGGCGACGTTGTAGGCGCCGCTTTGGGTGACGTCATGCATGTTGCCGAGGATCGACAGCGACAGCAGGTTGGCGGGCAGCCCCAACTCAGCGACCAGGCTGTTGAGGGCGCCGGTAGCCGTGCTGAGCACCTCGTTGAGGGTGCTGGCCGCGTTGGTGATGTCGAGGGCGGGAAGCTTCACGCCGGCCACCGAGATGTTGAGGGGGCTGTACGTGACGCCGGCCGACGAACCGCTCAGCAAGTTGGCCGCCAAGGTGTTGACCCCGAGGGTCACACCGGAGACGGACAGCAGCGGGGCGACGTCCAGGTTGCCCAGGACACCGGTCAACAGGTTGACCAGCGTGGTCTGGAGGCTGCCGATCAGGTTGTTGACGGTGGTCACGAGCGACGCATCCGGCGTGCCCACTGCGGGCACATCGGCACCGAGGCCGAGGGTGCCGAGCAGGCTGGTCGTCGTGGCGTCGATCGGGGTCGTCAGGTCGGTCACCGTGGTGGCGAGCGTGTTGCGCAGCGAGGTGATGGCATCGCTCAGGCTGGCAACTTCGTCAGCGAGGCTGCCGCCACCGGCGACGTCGGGCACCGGGACACCAAGGGTGGCGGCCAGGCTGCTCAGCGTGCCGACCGGAAGATCGGCCAGCGTGCCACCCAGACCCGAGATCAACGCGCCCAGGTCGAGGACGTTGATGCTGCTCAGGTTGGTGGTCGGGTCGCCCGCTGCGGCGGTCGACTTCGCCGATGACGTGAGGCCGGTCGAGAGCAGGCTGATGTTGGCAAGTGCCCCACCAACCAGATCCAGGTTGTCGACCTCGGCGGCTTGGATGCTGTCAGCAGCCGACGTGTTGGCAAACAGCGATGTCAGGGCGGCGGGCTTGATGGAGCCGCTCGCCAAGACCGACGGGATGCCCAGGCTCGACAGGGTCAGCGCTTGCCCGTTGGCCGAGGCGCTGCCGCCAGGCTGAAGGGTGCTGATGGCCGGCGTCGAGAGGTTGAGGTTGAGCAGGGGCGAGTCGAGGGTGATCGGCACCAGCGAACCGGAAGCCTTGGGTGTGCCGGCCAGCGAATCGATGCTCTCACCCCCGTTGTCGGTGAGCAGCCCAAGGTCAAGCAGGCTGCCGATCTTGAGGCTGAGGACCGACGAGGTGGTCGTGGTCCCGCCTAGACCGGTTGGGGTGGACGCGGACGCTGGCACCGCGGCGACGACCACCGTGGCAACGGTGGCGGCGAGAGCGGATGACAACACGCGGGTCAATGGACGCATGGATTCGGCTTCCCTTCCTGGCTATATGCCTCGACATTCACTTTGCGGATGACAACGCCCCCAGGTCTTGGCCCATACGGGCCATTTGCTGGTAGTCCGAGATGACTAGTCATTTCCCACCACATCCCGCTTGCTTTGTCCTCCAACCAGCGCTGTCGAGGTTGGTCAGCGCCGTCTAGCCTGCCACATTCGTCGGGCCGGGTCCAACATCCTCCCTGGTAGGACACATAGGCCACACTGCACAGATCGGTCATATTGACCTCCGCCTTGAGGTCAAATGTTGGAGGCGAATGGCCGGCGGTAAGGTGGCTCACCGCCATGACCGCCGTCCTCGCCCCGCCGGATGTCGATCGTCTGGCCATGGGCCGCCGACAGGGTCGCAGGGTGGTCGGACGGATCGCCGGAGCGGTGGCGGCCATCGCCCTCGTCTGCGGAGCTGTCGTCGCTACCCTCGCCCTCCTGATCGGGATCCCTCCCTGGGTCGGCCTCGTCGTGGCCGTCCTGGTCGGCGCCGGACTCTGGTGGGGCACCGTCCTGCCTCGCCTGCGGGGTGCCGATGAGCGTGTCCTGACCCTCGTCGGCCCGGCCCGGCCCGCCGATCCCCGAGCCGAGGCCCGGTTGCTCAACCTGGTCGAAGGCCTGTCGCCGGCCGCCGGCCTGCCCCGACCGCAGTGCTACGTCATCGACGATGCGTCGATGAATTCCCTTGTCTTTGGGCGTGACCCACGTGTCGGATGGGTCATCGTCACCGCCGGGCTCCTTTCGCGGCTCTCACGGATGGAGCTCGAAGGCGTCGTCGCCCACGCATTGGTCCAACTACGGGACGGCACAACCATCGCTCCCACCTTGGAGCTGTCCCTCGGTCCTGCCGGACGGCTGGGTCGACCCCTCGCACCGCCACCGCCCGCCACGCTCATCGACACCGACGCGGTGTCGATGACGAGGTATCCGCCCGGTCTGAGCGCGGCCCTGCGCGCCATAGGGGTCGCGGGTGCAGGTGCGCCGGCGGCGCCGCCCGGCGCATCCCCTGAGCTGGCCGGCCTCTGGCTCGCCGCTCCCGGCGACCGGCACTCCCTCGCCGCCCGCATCGAATCCCTCGACGAGATGTAGCCCGCCGGACCCTAAACTCGGGTCATGGCTGATTCCCCCACGTCTGATCCCACTCGCTCCACCGGCACCGTCCGGGTGAAGCGTGGGCTGGCCGAGATGCTGAGGGGCGGCGTGATCATGGACGTGGTCAACGCCGAGCAGGCCAAGGTGGCCGAGGACGCCGGGGCCGTCGCGGTGATGGCCCTCGAGCGGGTCCCCGCCGACATTCGGCGCGACGGCGGCGTAGCCCGCATGAGCGACCCGGCGCTGATCGAGGGGATCCAGGCCGCCGTCACCATCCCCGTCATGGCCAAGGCCCGGATCGGCCACTTCGCCGAGGCCCAGATCCTCGAGGCCATGGGCGTCGACTACATCGACGAGAGCGAGGTCCTCACCCCGGCCGACGAGAGTCACCACATCGACAAATGGGCGTTCACGGTGCCCTTCGTGTGCGGCGCCACCAACTTGGGCGAGGCCCTCCGTCGCATCTCGGAGGGGGCGTGCATGATCCGCTCCAAAGGAGAGGCCGGCACGGGCAACATCGTCGAGGCGGTCCGCCACCTGCGATCCATCACCGGAGACATCAAGAAGATCACCCAGGCCGACAGTGCCGAGGTCTATGCGTGGGCCAAGGAGCTGCGGGCGCCCGTCGATCTGGTGGCCGAGATCCACGAGACTGGCCGGCTGCCCGTGCCTCTCTTCTGCGCCGGTGGCATCTCCACGCCTGGGGACGCATCGCTCGTCATGCAACTCGGGGCCGAGGCCAACTTCGTGGGATCGGGCATCTTCAAGAGCGCCGACCCGCCCCGCTTCGCTCGGGCCATCGTCGAGGCCACGACCCACTTCCGTGATCCCCAGATCCTGGTCAAGGTGAGCAAAGGCCTCGGCGAACCCATGCGTGGCCAGGAGATCGACTCGCTCGATGTCAAGCTGGCGGACCGCGGTTGGTAGGGGAATGTGGCCGATGCGCGACGCGGCCATATTCCCCGAGGCATAGCCGGTGACCGGACCCAAAGTTGGCGTGATCGCCCTCCAAGGAGCGTTCGCCGAGCACGCCGCCGCCCTTGCCGCGCTGAGCGCGCACCCCGTCGAGGTCCGGACCCCGGAGGAGCTGGCCGGCGTCGATGCCATCGTCCTGCCCGGCGGTGAGTCGACAACGATGTCGATGCTGCTCGACAGCAGCGGGCTCGGCGACGCGGTGAGCGCAGCGTTGGCCGAGGGGCTGCCCGCCTTCGGCACGTGCGCCGGCCTCATCCTGCTGGCCGAGGAGGTGCTCGACGGGCGGCCGGACCAGCGCAGCTTCGGCGTGCTGGGCGTGACCGTCGTGCGCAACGGGTATGGGCGGCAGAGGGACTCGTTCGAGGCCGACCTCGCCATCCCGGCGGTGGGCCGCGAGGCCTTTGCCGGGGTCTTCATCCGGGCGCCGCGCATCGCTCGTGTAGGCGCCGAGGTCGACGTGCTCGCTAGCGTCGGGGACGTGCCGGTCCTCGTCCGCCAGGGTCAACTCATGGCGGCGTCGTTTCACCCCGAGTTGGCGGGCGACCTGCGAGTCCACCAGTTGTTCCTCGAAAGGGTCTGAAGAGATCGATGTCCGGTCACAGCAAGTGGGCGACCACCAAGCACAAAAAAGCGGCGGTGGACAAGACCCGCGGCAAGCTCTTCGCCAAGATCATCCGCCAGGTCGAGGTGGCGGCCCGAGAGGGCGGGGGCGACATCGAGGCCAACCCGACGCTGCGGACCATGTATCAGAAGGCGCGAAGCTCGTCGATCCCGCTCGACACCATCGAAAAGGCCATCAAGCGGGGCACGGGCGACCTCGAAGGCGTGCGCTACGAGGCCATCAACTACGAGGGGTACGCGCCGTGTGGCGTGGCCGTCTACGTCGAGGTCCTCTCCGACAACCGCAACCGGACGGGCGCCGACATCCGTTCCGCCTTCTCCAAGGGCGGTGGCTCGATCGCCGAGCCGGGCGCGGTCTCGTGGCAGTTCGAGCGCAAGGGCGTGTTCATCCTCCCGAAGGCCGCTGGCACCGAGGATGACCTCATGACCCTCGGTCTCGACGCCGGGCTCGAGGACCTGTCCGACGAGGGCGACAGCTGGCAGATGACGACCGCTCCCGGTGACTTCGGCTTGCTCCGCGATGCCCTCGAGGATGCCAAGGTGCCGTACGACTCGGCGGAGCTGACGATGGTCGCCACCACGACCGTGCCTCTCGACAACGAAGCCGACGCCCGCAAGGTGCTGCGACTGCTCGACGCGTTGGAGGACAACGACGACGTGCAAAACGTGTTCGCCAACTTCGACATCCCCGACGCCGTCCTCGAAGCCGTGGAGCTCTGATGGCGGGCATTGGCGTCGGTGACAAGGCGCCCGCCTTCACCCTTCCGGGGACCGGGAGCCGGTCGTACTCGCTGGCGGAGTATGCGGATCAGCCGGTGGTGCTCGTCTTCTATCCGGGTGACAACACCCCGGTCTGCACCAACCAGCTCAACACCTACACCAAAGAGATCGCCCAGTTCGACAAGGTCGGAGCCCACGTTCTGGCCATCAGCCCCCAGGATGTGTCCAGCCACGAGGAGTTCTCGTGCGAGCAAGGCGGCTTCGGCTTCCCGTTGCTGGCCGACGTCGACAGGCAGATCGGTACAGCGTACGGCGTGTTGGGGCCCATCGGGTTCTACCGGCGTTCGGTTTTCGTGGTCGACGGCGGCGGGGTGATCCGCTATGCGCACCGAGCCGTGGCTGGTCTGACCTTCCGGCCGGTGCGAGAGCTGGTCCAAGCCGTCAAAGGTCTCTGACCTCTCACGGACCCTGACCCGCGGCCCGGTCGTGGGGTGAAATGACATGAAGCGGGAATGTGTCTCCAACGTTGGAGGCATTCGGCGCGACTATGTCCCCGTAACTGCCTCCAACGTTGGAGGCATTCGGCGCGGTCGCCGCCGCTGTCGTCACCGACGGGCGCCGTCTAGGCTCACCACCCGGCGGCCGGGCTATCCACCGGCTGATCGGCGGGCGGCGCTAGGGTTGCGAACGCATGTTCGTGATGGGTATCGATCCGGGGCTCTCGCGCTGCGGGTATGGCGTGGTGGAGCGTGTCCCCGGCGTCGGCCGGGCCGGGCTTCGTGCCGTAGCCGCTGGGGTCATCACCACGCCCGTCTCCGACGGGATCCCGTCTCGGTTGGCCGCGCTCGGCGCCGAGCTTCGCGCCCTTCTTGTCGAGTACGACCCTTCGGTTGTCGTCGTGGAGCGGGTCCTCTTCCAGGCCAACGCTCGCACGGCCATGGCCGTCGGCCAGGCCAGCGGCATGGCCTTGGCGGCGGCGTCGATCCATGGGGCGGAGGTCATCCAGTACAGCCCCAACGAGGTCAAGATGGCCGTGACGGGCTATGGCGCCGCCACCAAAGCTCAGGTTCAGACCATGGTCCAGAAGCTCCTCGACCTCGAGTCCGTGCCGCGCCCCCCGGACGCGGCCGACGCCCTCGCCCTTGCCATTTGCCACCTCGGCCGAGCCGGCCTGGGGGCCGCCGCGAACGCCGCCGCGAACGCCGCCGCGAACGCCGCCGCGACCGCCGCCGCGACCGCCGCCGCGACCGCCGCCGCGACCCGAGCGGCGGGGACTCCCTCGTGATCGGCTCGCTGCGGGGGACCGTCCTCGACCGGGTGCCCAGCCCGACCGCCGGCGAGCTCCTGATCGAGGTGGGCGGGGTTGGCTATCGCGTCGCCGTGCCGACAGGGACGCTGGCCCAAGCAGAGTTGGGCGGCTCCTTCTTCGTCCACGTCCACACCCACGTGCGCGAGGACGCCATCATCTTGTACGGCTTCGCCTCCCGCGATGAGCGGGTCTGCTTTGACGCCCTCCTCGGCGTCCACGGTGTCGGCCCGGCCCTCGCGCTGGCCCTGCTCTCGACCCACGCCCCGGCATCCCTCCAGCGGATCGTCCTCACCGAGGATGCCGACGCCTTGACCCTCGTCCCCGGAGTGGGCAAAAAGACGGCGGTCCGACTGCTGCTGGAGTTGCGAGCCCGGCTCGACCTGCTGGATCTGGGCGAAGGCTTCAGCGTGATCGCCGGCGGCTCGCCGGCGGGGGACAGCGCGGCCGGCGGCGATGCCCGTGTCGATGTGCGGGCCGCCCTCGCCGGCCTGGGGTACGGGGCTGACGAGGTGCGCGACGCCATGCGGGTCTTGCCGGAGAGCGACGATCCGAGTGAGCTCCTCCGCCACGCCCTCCGCCAGTTGGCCGGGGCCCGATGACGGCGGCGACGGCGGCTCCGGCGGCGATGTCGCAGGCCACTGACCCGATGACGCGGGCCATCCGCCCGATGACGGCTGGCCCCACCGCGGCCGGGCTGCGGCGATGACCGCCGAGCGCACCGAGCTCGTCGCTGGGCTCCGCCCCGACTCGCCGCTGGCGCCGGTGGCCGATCCTCTCGAGGTGGCCGAGGAGGTCAGCCTTCGCCCCCGGCGGCTCGCCGACTTCGTGGGCCAGGCGCGCCTCAAAGAACACCTCGGCATCGTTTTGGAGGCTGCCCGCCGCCGCGGTGAGGCGGCCGACCACCTCCTCTTTTGTGGACCCCCGGGACTGGGCAAGACGACGATCGCCGGGATTGTCGCCAATGAGATGGGCGTCGGGATCCGCGTCACGTCGGGACCGGCGCTCGTGCGGGCCGGCGACCTGGCGTCGATCCTGACCGACCTCACCGAGGGCGATGTCCTCTTCGTGGACGAGATCCACCGACTGGGCAAGGCCGTCGAGGAGATCCTCTACCCCGCCATCGAGGACTTCCAGCTCGATGTCGTGCTGGGGAAGGGCCCGGCGGCACGGTCGCTACGTCTTGATTTGCCGCGCTTCACGCTGATCGGAGCGACGACCAGGACGGGTCTGATCACCGGGCCGTTGCGGGATCGCTTCGGCATGGTCGAGCGGCTCGACTACTACGAGCCCGGCGAGCTCGAGGCCATCCTCACCCGCTCCGCCCGCATCTTGGACGCGTCGCTGGACGCCGACGGCGCCGCCGAGATCGGTCGTCGCTCTCGGGGCACGCCCCGCATCGCCAACCGCCTCCTCAAGCGGGTCCGGGACTTCGCCGAGGTCCGCGCCGACGGCGCCATCAACCTCGACGTCGCCCGAGCCGGCCTCACCCTCTTCGGTGTGGATGACCTCGGACTCGACAAGGTCGACCGGGCCATCTTGATGACGGTCTGTGCGCGCTTCGGTGGGGGACCGGTGGGCCTGTCGACCCTCGCCGTCAGCGTCGGCGAGGAGCCTGAGACCGTCGAGGATGTCTACGAACCGTTCCTGCTCCAGCAAGGTTTGCTGAAGCGCACGCCACGGGGACGGGTGGCCATGGCCGGCGCCTGGACCCATCTCGGGCTCGAGCCGCCCGACCCGACCACGACGAGCGCCGCCACGCTCTGGTAGCGCCGACCCGAGCGGCCGGCTAGGAGGCGGAGACGGAGGCGGAGGCGGCTGACCTTGTCGCGAGGCGCCCCCCGAGGTGCACGCCGTTGACCAGACCGTCGTCACCCCGCGCGAAGTACCCCTTCATGCCTTTGGCGGGACCGTCGGGGACGATGAAGCGATCGCCGTCACCGGCGAGGAACGCCACTACGAAGGGAGGCTGCTCCTCGTCCGGATCCTGCCCGGCCTCCCGGAGCACGGAAGCCATCTCCGGCTTGACCGCGACCCGAGCGACGAGCCGTCCGGGGTGGGTCGCCTCGGTGGTCACGGTGATGACGGCGGCGACGGTCTCGTACTGCCCGAGGTAGGCGGCGAGTAGCTCGTCGGACAGCCCGATCGGTGTGGCCTCCTCCTCGACCATGCCGAGGTAGTGCTGGAGCGCCCACTTCAACAGCTTTTGATTGAGCTCGGGGCCGTTGGGTCCGCAGTTGGTCATCGAGATGAAGCCGAACCCGCGGGACGGCACCATCGTGAAGTTCGAATGCTGCCCGTTGGTGGTCCCGCCGTGGCCGACGATCTCCGTGCCGGCCACACTGCGCAGGAGCCAGCTGATGCCGACGGCGTCGCCGAGGGCACTGCCAGGCATCTGGACGGTCGGTCGTTGCATGAGCGCCACGGTCTCGGCGCTGAGCACCCGTGTGCCGTCCGAAGCGGTCCCGTCCCCGAGGTGGAAGCGGGCCCAACGCAGCTGATCCTCGGCCGTCGCCGACATGCCACCGGCGGGGTTGCTGCCCCGCGGGATGGCCCAGGGACGAGCGATCGTGATCCGGCCGTCCTCGTGGCGGTGATGGCCGACGACGAAGCGCCTCGTCATGATGTCGTCGGGGAAATAGAACGAGTGGGTCAGCCCGAGCGGCTTCAACAGCAGCTCGCTGATCGCCTCCTCGAAGGTCTTGCCAGTGACTTTTTCGATGATCCGACCGGCCAGCGAGAGCGAGGCGTTGTTGTACGACACGGTGGCGCCGAGCGGGGTCACCTGATCGAAGTCCGCCATCAAGGCGACGTACTTCGCCAGGGCGTCGTCGCCGTCGCCGGTCTCGTCCAGCCGGTCGCCCGTCCATCCCGCGGTGTGGTTGAGGAGGTCGCGCACCCGGACCCGCTCGGCCACGTCGGCGTCCTTGAGCGTCAGCTCGGGGACGTAGGTGCGCACCGGCGCGTCGAGGTCGACATCGCCGGCTTCGACCAAGCGCATCATGGCGGTCGCCGTGAACGTCTTGCCCGTCGAGCCGAACTGAAACAACGTCGTCTCGTCCACGGGCAGCGGGTTTTCGACGCTGGTCACGCCGTGGAAGGCGTACCGCTCCTGGCCGTCAGCGAAGACCCCGACGGCCACGCCGGGCACTTCGAGCTCCGTCGCCATCGACGACAGCGCCTCGGTCAGCGCCTCATCCGTCACCGCCCCCACTCCTACGTCAGCAGCCACCCCAACTCCTCTCCTCGCGCCCCAACTTAGTTGGGGGGAATGTACCCTGTGTACACCCGACCCTCTCCACGGGTCAAGGAGCAGTCCCTTGCTCAAGGACAACACCGCCGCCGCACGTGTACCCCTGGATCGTGATCGGATCCTCGATGCCGCGTTCGCCGTCGCCGACGCCGGTGGTATCGACGCGGTGACGATGCGCAGCCTTGCCGGCGCTCTCGGTGTCCACTTCAGCTCGCTCTACACCCACGTCGCCAGCAAGGAGGCGATCCTCGACGGGATGATCGAGCGGCTCATCGCCGAGGCCGACATGCCCGTCGACTTCGTTGATTGGCGGGAGTGGGTCCGATCCTTCGCCGTCGCCTTGCGGGGGATGGCGGGGACCCACCCCGGCGGCTTTGAGGTCTTTCTCCGAAGGAGCGCGGCCGGTCCCTTGGCCACCTCGCACAGCGAGGCCGCGCTCGCCGCATTTCGCCGCGCCGGGTTCGCGCCTCGGACCGCTCAGGAGGCGGTGAGCGGCACCGCTCTCGCCCTGCTCGGGTTGGCGCTCAACGAGTGCCGCCGGGGCCCGATGGTGGCCCCCGACCGCGGGCACGTCTCACCGGAGCGATTCCCCCTCGTCGCCGAAGCTCTCGCCGCGCCCGACGACACGGCGGGCCGCTGGGGGCTGATCGTCGAAAGCCTGATCGCTGGTCTCGAACGCGAGGAGTCGGGTCGGCGCTGAGGCCGCACCTAACGTGGCCGACGGTGCGGGCCACGATGCAGGACTACGACTATGGGCTGCCCGAAGCGGCGATCGCGCAGGTCCCCGCCGAGCCTCGCGACTCGGCGCGCCTCTTGGTCTGCATCGGGGCCGACGCCGTCGGCATCGATCACCGGGTGTCGGAGCTCGACACCCTTCTTGCGCCCGGCGATCTCCTCGTCGTCAACGACACCCGGGTGATCCCGGCTCGCCTCCGTCTTCGCAAGGAGACGGGAGGTGAGGCCGAGGTGCTGCTCCTCGAGCCCGCCGAGTCGGGGCCTGACGAATGGGTCGCCCTCGTCCGCCCCGGCCGCCGGTTGCCGGAGGGCACGGTGCTCGTGGACGGCGACGGTCAGCCCCTCGTTGTCATAGGCGCGCGGCGCGGCGACGGGGGTACTCGACGGGTGCGGCTTCTCGCCGAACCCTGGGCCGCTGGGGAGGTGCCCCTGCCGCCCTACCTGCATCACGGGATCGCCGACGCCGAGCGCTACCAGACGGTCTACGCCGCGCACCCCGGGTCGGTCGCAGCGCCGACAGCTGGCCTCCATCTCACCCACGACTTGTTGGAGCGGTGCCGGCAGCGGGGTATCGGGTTCGCGACCGTGGACCTCACGGTCGGCCTCGACACGTTCCGTCCCGTCATCGTCGACGACCCCGCCGACCACGTCATTCACACCGAGGCCTACCGGGTGGACGCGACCGTGTGGGAGGCCTGCCAGCGGACACGGGCGTCAGGCGGCCGAGTCGTCGCCGTGGGCACCACGACCGTGCGGGCGCTGGAGTCAGTAGCGGCAACCGGTGGGCTCGCCGGACGGACCGACCTCTACATTCGTGCCCCGTATCCCTTCGCCGTCGTCGACCTCCTGCTCACCAACTTCCACCTCCCGCGGTCGACGCTGTTGCTGCTGGTCGAGGCCTTCGCCGGCCCACGCTGGCGGGCGCTGTATCGACAGGCGCTGGACGGCGGCTACCGATTTTTGAGCTTTGGTGACGCCATGCTCCTGGGGCGGGGCGCGTGAGCGAGCGAAGCGAGCATCGCCCGAGCGGCGGAGAGCGGGACGTGCAGAGCGAGGGCACGGACGTGCGGTCATGAGCCTGCGGATGGAGATCACAGCCCGCGACGGAGCGGCCCGGACGGGTGTGGTGACCACGGCTCGGGGGACGTACCGGACGCCGCTCTTCATGCCCGTCGGTACGCGGGGCGCTGTCCGCACCTTGGCGTCGTCGGACCTCGAAGACCTCGGAGTCGAGGTGGTCTTGGGCAACACCTACCACCTCATGTTGCGGCCCGGCGCCCAGGTGATCGAGCGGCTCGGTGGCATCCACGGCTTCAGCTCGTGGGGCGGACATGTGCTGACCGACTCGGGAGGATTCCAGGTCTTCAGCCTGCACCCCGACGTCGACGACGACGGGGTCACGTTCCGGTCGACCTACGACGGATCGTCGCACCGCCTCACCCCGGAGGAGGCCATACGGATCCAGGGCCAGCTCGGCGCCGACATCGCCATGGTTCTCGACGTCTGCTCGCCTCTGCCGTCACCGGCGGCGGCGTTGCGGCTGGCGATGGACCGCACGGTCGCCTGGGCCGAGCGTTCGCGAGCGGCGCACAACCGATCGGACCAGGCCATCTTCGGCATCGTGCAGGGTGGCACCGATCTGGCTCTGCGGCAGGAGAGTGCCAGTCGCACGGCTGCCCTCGGCTTTGATGGTTACGGCATCGGAGGACTGTCGGTGGGCGAGCCGAGGGAGGAGATGTTGCCTGCCCTCGGTGCGGCCATCGCCGAGCTGCCCGATGATCGCCCTCGCTACCTGATGGGAGTCGGCGATCCGCTGGCCCTCATAGAGGGAGTGTCGCTGGGTGTCGACCAATTCGACTGTGTCCTGCCCACGCGCCTGGCTCGCCACGGGACTGTCCTTACGTCCAAGGGACGCACCCAGCTCCGCCGGGCGGACCGGGCGACGGACGGAGGTCCGGTCGACGAAGCCTGCCCGTGCCCGGTGTGCGCCCGCTGGTCAGCCGCCTACCTCCGTCACCTGTTGATGGTCGACGAGCCGACGGCGGCTCGGCTCTTGACGCTCCACAACCTGGCGTGGACGCTCGCCTTGATGGATCGGATCCGCGATGCCGTCGCCGCCGGGACCCTCGCTGACCTGCGGAGGGAGATGGCCGGCTTCTGGGCCGCCCCTCTGGAGGGGGCGGCTGGCGGCTTGACCGGAGCCGGATAAGCCGCTTGCACTAGGCTCCTCCGCTGCCCTGGCGCCCTGTCGCGCCCATACAAACCCTGGACCATGTCTCTCGTCTTTCTCCCTCTCATCGCCCTCGCCCTGTTCTTGGTGGTGCGCGCCAACCCGCAGCGCAAGCGGGTCGCGGCCCAACAGGCGATGATCAACCAACTGGCCCCGGGCGACCGGGTGATCACGGCGAGCGGGATGATCGGGACCCTCGTCGCCGTCGAAGGCGACCGCGCCGCCCTCGAGATAGCGCCCGACGTCATCGTCGAGTTCCTCCTGCCCGCCATCTCCCGGCGTCTGGTCGAGGGCGGCTCTGACGCCGCCCCGGGCGCGCCCGCGATCGGCGGTCTGGCCCAGCCCGCGGACATCGATGTGCCTGACGACTTGTCGTCCATGGAGCTTCCGCACGACGTGGTCGACACCGATGGCGGCGCCACCGATGCAGCGTCGGGCGACCACGATGCCGACGACGCTCATGCCGCCCATCCATCGACAGGACCGAGCGCTGACGCGCCGGCTCCCCCCGATGAGCAACTGGCCGACCCCGACCCGTCGGCCCCCCGCCCCGAGGAGTACTGACGCGCCGTGCGCCGTTCGATGATCATCTCGCTGTTTGCCATCATCGCCGCCGCGGTGATCGCCCTGATCGCCACCTTCGCCAGCGGCGACTCGCCTCGCCTCGGGCTTGACCTCGAGGGCGGCGCATCCGTCGTCTTGTCGCCCAAGACGGCGACGACAGGCGGGGTTCTCTCCCAGGCCCAACAGATCATCTCCAACCGGGTGGACGGGCTCGGTGTCGCCGGCGCCACCATCGAGCGCCAGGGCAACAACATCGTGGTGGAGCTGCCGGGCGTGAAGGACGCCACCACCGCCCTGGGCCTGATCGGCCAGACCGCCCAGCTCGAGTTTCGCCCGGTGACCCTCGACTCCAACGGCCAAGAAGAGATCCTCTCGGGCGAGGGGCCGACGACCACGACGACCGTCGCCCCGACGACCACCCCAGCGGCAGCCCCAGCGTCCCCCACGCCTGCCTCGATCGCGCCGGCCACGAGCACGCCGACGACGGCAGGCGCCCTCGGCCTGCCCACGGCCAAGGTCGGGATCGCCGGCGCGGCGACCGCAGTTGCCGCGGCTGAGCCCGGCACGCAGACCGCGCCCACCACGCCAGCCGCGGCAGCGACAACAGCCACGACGTTGCCCGCGGCGACGACCGCTACGACCGCGGCGCCGGCGAGCTCGGAGGGGCCGGCGATCACGGACGACACTGTTCTCGACGCCTCGAATTTCGGGCCGTTCAGCGATGGAGTCACCAACTCCACGACCACGTTCACGTCGGCAACGGCCGCATTCACCAGCTGCCCTGCCGGCTCGTCTTCGGACTGCCAGACCGACGTCGGTCAATCCATCGAGTCGTCGACCCCGACAGGCGACATCCCAGCAGGGACGACGATCGTCGCGGTCCTCAGTCCGACCACGGTGACGCTCTCGGCGCCGGCCACCGGATCGCACACCGGCGTGGGCTTCTACCTCCCCGCTCGCAACCCGGAAAACCAGTCGGTGGTCCTCCCCCTGTACACCGGCAACGACATCACGGCGCGCTACATCCTCGGGCCTGTCCTGCGCGACGGCACGAGCAACATCGACCCCACCAACCTGCTCACCGGTCGCATCGTCAGCACCGCGCAGGCGACGATCGACAGCACCGGCCAGTGGGAGGTCAACGTCACATTCACCGGGAAGGGCGGCACCGAGTGGGATGACGTGGTCGGCAAGCAGTACTACCAGAAGTATGTGGCGATCGTGCTCGACCACAAGGTCATCTCGGCGCCGCAGATCAACGCGCAGCAATTCAATGGGCAGGCGACCATCAGCGGGGGAGGGTCGGGCGGCTTCACCCATAGTCAGGCCAGCAGCCTGGCGCTCGTGCTCCGCTACGGCGCGCTCCCCGTCCAGCTCGTCCAGAGCGACGTCCAGACCATCTCGGCATCGCTCGGGAAGGCGTCGCTGCGGGCCGGTCTGATCGCCGGTTTCATCGGCCTGGCCCTCGTGTTGCTCTACATGATCTTCTACTACCGGGCCCTGGGATTGGTGGTCGTCTTCGGGCTGGGTTTGTCCGGTGCCTTCCTGTATTCGATCTACACCTATCTGGGCAACTCCTCGAGCTTCAACGCCTCGTTGAGCCTGGCCAGCGTGGTCGGCATCGTGGTATCCGTCGGTGTGACAGCCGACTCGTACATCGTCTTTTTTGAACGACTCAAAGACGACATACGCGGAGGCAAGAGCGTCAGATCGAGCGTCGACAAGAGCTTCTCCCGCGCCTGGCGGACGATCTGGACGGCGGACGTCGTGTCGATCATCGCCGCTGCCCTCCTGTACTTCCTCACCATCGGTGACGTCAAAGGATTCGCCTTCTCGCTCGGGTTGGCGACGTTGCTCGACCTGCTCACCGCCTACACATTCACTCGGCCCATGGTGCTGCTGCTAGGCCGCAACCGCACCATCGCCGAGGCCAAGATCCTCGGGGTAGCGCGCGGCCTCGCCGCCACCCCCGTTGGAGGTGCAGCGTGACCGCCACCCTTCCGGCCGACCATCAGAGCCTGCCGTCGAAGCTCTACCACGGCGAGACGTCGTTCGACTTCGTCGGACGCCGCCGCCGCTGGTTTGCCCTGTCCGGCACCATCATCCTCATCGGCATCATCTCGTTGGGGGTGCGGGGCCTCAACTTCGGCATCGACTTCCGGGGAGGCACCAACTGGGAGGTGCCGGCCCACGGCGCCACCATCAGCGAGGCGCGCAGCGCCGTCGGCGCGCAAGGCGTCTCCAACGCGACCGTCGAGACGCTGAAGGGGGCCAACGGCACCCAGATCGAGGTCCAGGCGAACGTGGCGCCGGCCGCTATCGGCAAGGTCACCAACGCCCTGGCGGCTCTCGGCAAGACGAGCAACAACAACGTCACCGTCGACTCGGTGGGGCCGACCTGGGGTCACGAGATCACCCACAAGGCCGAGGTGGCCCTGATCGCCTTCTTCATCGCGGTGGGGCTGTTCATCACCTTCCGCTTCCAAGCAAAGATGGCCCTCGCCGCCATCGTGGCGGTGATCCACGACATCTTGGTGACGGTCGGCGTCTACTCGATCTTCGGTTTCGACGTCACCCCCAACACCGTCATCGCCATCCTGACAATTTTGGGGTACTCCCTCTATGACACGGTCGTCGTCTTCGACAAGGTCGACGAAAACACCAAGGGCCTGGCCGCCTCGGGCCGGATGACCTACAGCGACACCGTCAACGTGAGCATGAACCAGGTGCTCATGCGGTCCATCAACACGTCGTTCGTGGCCATCCTCCCGATCCTGTCGGTGCTCATCATCGGCGACGTCTTCCTCGGCGCGACGACGCTCAAGGAGTTTGGGCTCGCCCTCTTCGTCGGGTTGTTGACGGGGGCCTACTCGTCCATCTTCATCGCCGCGCCGATCCTCGCCGCACTCAAAGAGCGCGAGCCGCGCTATGCCACCATCCGCCAGCGGCTCGAGGCCCGTGGTGCCGCCGGTGCCATCCTCACGCCACGAGCGGCGGCCCAGGCGGCGGCCGCCGGGTCGGGCCGTCAGCCCCGCACCACCACCACCACCACGACGACGTCGACCGCTGTCCTCGAGGCCGACGATCAGTTCGACGATTTCGGGGCCGAGGACGACGCCCCTGACGGGCCGGCCGTCATCAGACCGGGAAGCGCGGCGGCGCGGTCGGGACCGGGCGGCGCGGCGCGAAGTGGACCGGCTCGGTCGGCGCCGCCGCGGCCGGGGGGACAACGACCTCCGCCCAAGGGCCGCAAAAAGGGCGGCAAGCGCCGCTGAGCGGTTGGTGTGGCCCGTCGAGACTGCCCTTCCAACACGGCCGCGACCGCTAGCCTTGGGCTATGGAGGCGTCGGGTGACCACGGCTGGTTGAAGGACCACATCCGTGACATCCCTGACTTCCCGCGAGCGGGCGTCGCCTTCAAGGATCTCACCCCGCTGCTGGGCGACGCTTTTGCCTTCGCGGCCGCCGTCGATGCCATCGCCGGGCCGTTCGCGGCGTCAGGGATCACCAAAGTCGTCGGCGTCGAGGCTCGGGGCTTCATCCTCGCCGCGCCGGTCGCCCTGCGTCTCGGAGCTGGTTTCGTCCCGGTCCGCAAGGTGGGCAAATTGCCGGCCGCAACCCTCCAGGCCACTTACGAGCTCGAGTACGGCACCGACATCCTCGAGATCCACGCGGACGCCATCGCGCCCGATGATCGCGTGCTGATCGTCGACGACGTCATCGCCACCGGGGGGACGGCCATTGCCGCTGCCGACCTGGTCGGCCGGCTCGGCGGCACCGTCGTGGCCTTCGGCTTTCTCATCGAGATCGGCTTCCTCGGTGGGCGGCAGCGCCTTGGGGACAGCGGCACGGCCGAGGATGTCGTTGTCCTCGTGGCCTACGAGTAGGGGTCGTCGTGCCCGTCGGTGACCGCCTGGCCCTTCCGTGGCGCCGGCACGCGCTCGACGAGGCGGGGTCGGTGTCGTCATCGGGGCCGTCATCCGGGCCGTCATCCGGGCCGGGAGCGGGCTCCGGGTCGGGCTCCGGCTCGGGCTCGGGCTCGGGCTCGGGTGGCATGGTGGACCGTGATCGGGGTCGGCGGCGGCCACGGAGTGACGGGCCAGGGGTCTTGGCCGGGCTCCATCGGCCCGACGATCCGCCCGAGTTGGCCCGTCTGCTCGACGCCTACGGCATGCGCCGTCCCACGGTGAAGCCCGAGGCTGTCGACCTGATCAGGCGGGCCTTCGTCGCCGCGACGGCGGCCCACGCCGGCCAGCTGCGCAAGTCGGGCGAGCCGTACATCCATCACCCGCTCGAGGTCGCCACCATCCTGGCCGAGCTCGGGCTGGACGACACGACCCTCGCGGCCGCACTCCTCCATGACGCGGTCGAGGACACGGGCATGACCACCGAGGACGTGACCGCCGGATTTGGCAGCGGCGTCAGCTCGATCGTCGATGGGGTGACCAAGCTCGAGCGGCTGCGGTTTGACTCGAGAGAGGCGCAACAGGCAGCCACCATCCGCAAGATGATCATGGCCATGGCTCAGGACTGGCGGGTCCTGGTGATCAAGCTCGCCGACCGCCTTCACAATCTTCGGACGATCGCCGCTTTGCCCGAGGCCAATCAGCACCGCACCGCCAACGAAACCTTGGAGATCTACGCGCCGTTGGCCCACCGCTTCGGCATCGAGGACGTGAAGTGGCAACTCGAGGACCTGTCTTTTGCCAGCCTGCATCCCCGCCGCTATGCCGAGATCGACCAGATGGTCGCCACCCGGGCCCCCGAGCGCGACGTCTACCTGGCTCAGGTCCTGGATGCCGCCCGGGATCAGCTGTCCCTAGCGGGCATCGCCGGGGAGGTCACGGGCCGACCCAAGCATCTGTGGAGCATCTACGAAAAGATGGTGGTGCGGGGCAAGGAGTTCGACGAGATCTACGACCTCGTCGGCATCCGGGTGATCGTGGACTCATCGGCCGACTGCTACGCCGCGCTCGGCGCCATCCACTCCGTGTGGACACCGCTGCCCGGACGCTTCAAGGACTACATCGCCACCCCCAAGTTCAACCTGTACTCGTCGCTGCACACCACCGTCGTCGGTCCCCAGGGCAAACCGCTGGAAGTGCAGATCCGCTCCAAGGAGATGCACCGCCGGGCCGAGTTCGGCATCGCTGCGCACTGGGGCTACAAGGAGCACGCCACCGCGTCCGACATCGCCTGGCTCCAACGCATCGTCGACTGGGAGTCGGAGACCTCCGACCCCGCCGAGTTCCTGGACGCGCTGAAGATCGACCTCGAGCAGGACGAGGTCTACGTCTTCACACCGAAGGGTGACGTCATCACCCTCCCCGTCGACGCCACACCGATCGACTTCGCCTACGCCATCCACACCGAGGTCGGGCATCGGTGCATCGGCGCCAAGATCAACGGTCGGCTCGTGTCACTCGATGGCGTCCTTCACTCCGGTGACTCGGTTGAGATCTTCACCGCCAAGGTTCCCTCGGCTGGTCCGAGTCGGGACTGGCTTCAGATCGTGGTCACGCCGCGGGCCCGCAACAAGATCCGGCAATGGTTCAGCCGGGAGCGCCGCGAGGACGCCATCGACAGTGGCCGGGAGGAGCTGACCAAGGCCCTGCGGCGCGAGGGTCTGCCCGTCCAGCGCATCGCCCAGAGCGGCGTGCTCACCAAGCTGGCCGAAGCCCTCAACTACACCGACCTCGACGCCCTACACGCCGCCGTGGGCGAGGGCCACGTCTCGGCCAAGTCCATCGCCGACCGGCTGGCCCGTGATCTGCGCGGCGGCGGCGACACCGAGGTCCAACTCCCCACAACCGTCCATCAACCTCGGCGATCCGGTCCTGGCGGTCGCGGCGACGCCGCCGGCGTCTTCGTCGAGGGTCTGGCCGACATGATGGTGCGGCTCTCCAAGTGCTGCACGCCCGTGCCGGGCGACTCGATCATCGGCTACGTCACCCGAGGTCGCGGGGTGAGCGTCCACCGAGCCGACTGCGCCAACGCCGCCAGCCTGGTGGCCAGTGGAGGCGGACGACTCATCGAGGTCGAGTGGGACCGGGAGACGGCCGGCGTGTTTGCCTGCGCGGTCGAGCTCAAGGCGCTTGACCGGACCCGACTGTTGACCGACGTCACCCGGGTGCTGTCCGAGCACCATCTCAACATCCTGTCCAGCTCGACCCACACCGGATCGGACCGGATCTCCAAGATGCGCTTCGAGTTTGAGTTGGCCGACCCCGCGCACCTTGACTCGCTGTTGGCCGCCATCAAGCGGGTCGACAGTGTCTACGACGCCTACCGAGTCCTCCCCGGCAAAGGCTGACCACTCTTTGTCTGTTGGCGACTCGGCCCGCGGCACGGGGCGGCCCGCCTCGCCCCGGTGTCGTGCGCCGCTTCCGGCCCGCTCCGCCCGTCGTCTCGTGTCCTATGGTGCGCTGCCCATGCGAGATCATCTCGCAACTCGGCCCAGTTGCGAGATCATCTCGCAACGTCGGGGATCGGGTGGCACGTTCCCGCGCTACGGCCGCCAGTTGCGCGGGAACGTGACAGGCGGGTCGGTTTGGGCGGGGTGAGTTGGCGCGCACGTTGCCCGCAGGCGTCGGTGATGTCGTCGTGGAGGTCTTGTAGCCCGTTGCGCGGCGTCAGCCGATCTTGAGAAGGTCGATCACAAACACGAGGGTGTCGTTGGCGGCGATCCCCGACCCTTGTGCGGAGGCGCCATAGCCGAGGCTCGGCGGGATGATCAGCTCGCGGCGGCCGCCGACCTGCATCCCCACGACCCCCTGATCCCAGCCGGCGATGACCTGGCCCTCTCCCAGGGTGAATGGGAAGGGTTGACTGGTCCACGACGACTGGACCACTTGGTGAGTCGAATAGGTGGCCAGCACGTACTGGACGGTGATCATGTCGCCGGCCACTGCAGCCGGTCCCGTCCCCATGATCAGATCAGCGCTCTCGAGCTGCGTCGGGGGCGCGCTGGTGGGCACGACAACCGTCGGGGCCGTGCCTGAGGTGCCGGCAGGCGAGAGATCAGCCGTCGGGATCGGCGCAATGGCGGACTGGCCGCTGGCGCCCGCGACGGACGTCGTGGTCGACGGAGCGACCGTCGTGGTCGTAGCCGGGCCGGCCCCCGCGGCGGTCGTGGACGTGGCGGCGGAGGCCGCCGCCGACCCTGACGAGCCCGACGAGCCTGACGACCCTGACGAGCCGCCGCACGCGGCGAGGACGAGACCAGAGCCACACAGCGCGACGAGGACGCACCGGCAAAGACGAGACATGCGAGACGATCCTTCCGCGGGCCCGGCGAAATCCGAGGCGACCGTGCATGTTATTGAACAAAGCCGCGGCCGTGATCCTGCCTCGCTACCGCCGTCGTCTCTCGCGGCTGCAGCGGAGTACGTCCTGGCATTGCCGCACATCACCTAGAGCGAGAGCCATCTGGCGCTGGACCTCGCCGGTCAGCTGGTCGGGCCGGCCGACCTGGCTCAGGAGGCCGGGTACACGAGGGCGCTGACGACGCCCCCGCCGTTCACCGGCGGGCCGAGGAGGACGGTCGAGGTATTCGCGGTCGGGTTGTAAACCAGGAGCGACTCGCCGGCCCCACAGCCGATGGCGGCGTGAAGGGCCAGGTTTGGCCCGTCGGTGCCGACGACGAGCTGGCTGTCGCCGTTCGCGACGCCGGGCACCGTCACGGGGGTGGTCGTGCCGTCGGGGTTGAGCTTGGCGAGGTACTGGTAGCCGCACGCCCCGGCGTCCTGCAAGAAGGTGCCGGCTGGTAGCTGCCAGGCGTCCTCATCGGCGGCGTCGGGGCCCTGCTGCCCGGTGAGCGGCGCGGTGAGCGCGGTCGGAGCGGCCCCGGAGGCCGGCACCAGCCACAGGCGGCTGGTGTCGTTGCTGCCCGTGCACGCGGCGAGGATCTGGGTTGATGTCCACCACCGGAGTGGCATGCAGCCGCTCGGGCCGGGCATGGGGATCTGGTGCCCCACGGTGCCGTCGTTGCCGACGACCACGAGGCCGTCGGCGGTCCCGAGCACCAGCTGCGAACCGTCGGGGTAGGACAGGAACCCGCCGTTGAACGCGCTCCCCAACTGGTCCACCGGGAACGTGAGCTGCTCGGTGCCTCCGAGGTCGACCCGCTCCAGGCTCGGCGCGCTGGGCGTCCCCCGTTCGGCCGACGTCGACAAGAGGATGGCGTGCCCGTCGGGGAGCGTGTAGTGGGCGTCGACGGCGATCCCGACGGTGAAGTTGCTCGTCGCCCCGGTGCCGAGATCCACCTCGGTGATGACCGTCTGCGCCGCTGTCGTGCTGGGGTCGGTGACGTCCTGCTCCAACAACGCATGCTGGCCGTCACCGGACCAGTCCATCAGCGTCGGGGAGCCATCGGCGGACGGCGGGAAGGTCGTGATCACGTACCGCCCACCCGCCGGGTCGACGAGGTAGAGCGTCGTCGTGGCCGTCTGATAGGTCGCCTGGCCGGCCGCCGGCGCCTCACCGGGGGCGAGGGGTTGGGCGGGGCTCCACGTGGCGAGGAACCAACCCTGACCTACCGCTGCCCACGGTACCGACGACCGCGGCTTCTCCACGCCCAGCGGCGCGAGGGGGGCGGCGGTCGTGGTGGGTGCCGGCGATGACACCGGTGAAGGCGATGACACGGGTGAAGAAGACGACGCCGGGGAGGTCGACGGCGACGGTGTGTGGACGCTTGACGCCGACGTGGAGCCGGAACACGCGGACACGAGACTCACGATGCCCACCACCGCGACTGCCAGAACGTTGCTCCGTTTCCGCCCCATGCCGCACCATCGTGCCAGATTGAGGTCCTCGCGCGGCCGGTGGGCGGGAGGCAATCGAGGTGACAACTCGGGGCGGACGCTCACTACCTCTCCGGTAGCCTCCCTTGACCGTGACCGAGGCCATCTCCTTCCAAGCCCCTAAGGGCACCTTCGACGTCCTCGCTCCGGCGTCGCAGCGATACGAGTGGCTCATCGGGGTGTTTGCCGGCATCGTCGAAGCTGCAGGTTATGGCCTGATCATGAGTCCCATGTTCGAAGACGTCGGCGTTTTCCAGCGGGTCGGCGAGTCGACCGACATTGTGCGCAAGGAGATGTACGACTTCTTTGACAAAGGGGATCCGCCGCGCCATCTGGCTCTGCGGCCCGAAGGCACGGCGAGCGTCGTGAGGGCATGGGTCGAGCACCGCCCAGCGTTGCCGTTCAAGGCCTGGTACCTGGGGCCGTCATTCCGCTATGAGGCTCCGCAGGCCGGCCGCTACCGCCAACATCACCAGCTGGGCGTGGAGGCGCTGGGCACCGAGGACCCCGATCTCGACGTGGAAGTGATCGGTCTGCTGGCCCGGTTTTACGCGACGCTCGGCCTCACTCGCGTCGCATGCGACCTCAACTCGATCGGGGATGACGTCTGCCGCCCGGCCTACCGAGCCGAGCTCGAGGCCTTCATCGAGGCCCGAGCCGATCAGCTGTGCGACGAGCACCGCGAGCGCTACCGGGACAATCCCCTGCGCGTCCTCGACTGCAAGAACGCCGCCTGCCGGGAAGCGACAGCAGGGGCACCTCGCCAGGTGGACCAGCTGTGCGAGCCCTGCGCTACCCACTTCGAGCGGGTGAAAGCCGGGTTGAGCGCCATCGGCGTGTCGTTCAACATCAACTGGCGCCTGGTCAGAGGGCTTGATTACTACACGCGCACCGTCTTTGAGTTCGTACCCGAGGCAGTCGGCTCGGCCCAGACGGCGGTGGGCGCCGGCGGCCGTTACGGCGGACTCGTCGAGTCCCTCGGTGGGCCCCCCACGCCGGGGATCGGCTTTGGCTGCGGTATCGAGCGAGTCCTCTTGGCGTGCGACGCCCAGGGCGTAGACACGGCGGCGACCGCCCGGACCGTCGACGTCTTCGTCGTCGACACGACGGGTGGCGAGGTGGCGCGCGACCTCACCCATGACCTCCGAGCCGCGGGGATCAGCGCCGACCGGGCGTGGGATCAGCGCTCGTTCAAAGCCCAGTTCAAGGCGGCCGACCGTTCGGGGGCCAAGGTGGCACTCGTGGTCGGTTCCGACGAAGCTGACCGCGGCGTGGTCGCCATCAAGGCTCTGCGGAGCGACGACCGCGACCGATCCCAAACCGAGGTGGCCCGCCCTGCGGTCATCCAACACGTGAGGAACCTCCTGCAATGATGCGCACCGCCCGCTGCGGCGATCTTCGGGAGGCCGACGCCGGGCGACAGGTGACCCTGTGCGGTTGGGTGGCCCACCGCCGCGAACACGGCGAGCACCTGGCCTTCATCGACTTGCGGGACTACACCGGCTTGACCCAGTGCGTGGTACCCGGCTCCGTCGAGGCGAAGTCCGAGTGGGTCCTCCAAGTGACGGGCACGGTCGCCGCCCGCCCCGAGGGGACCCTCAACCCCGAGCTTCCGACGGGCGCCATCGAGCTGCGCGACTGCACCGTCAGCGTCCTGTCGCAGGCCGAGGCCCCGCCCTTTCAGCTCGACGACCGGGTACCGATCGATGAGACGACCCGCCTGCGGTACCGCTACATCGACCTGCGACGCGAGCGCATGCAGCGCAACCTGCGGCTGCGGGCCCGGGTCAACAGCGCCATCCGCAAAGCCATGGAGGATCAGGGCTTCCTCGAGGTCGAGACGCCGATGATGATCGCCGCGACCCCCGAAGGGGCCCGCGACTTCGTCATCCCATCGCGCCTGCAGCCCGGAAGTTTCTACGCCCTGCCTCAGTCACCTCAGATCCTCAAGCAGCTCTGCATGGTCGGGGGCGTGGACCGCTACTACCAGTTGGCCCGGTGCATGAGGGATGAGGACTTGCGCGCCGATCGCCAGTTTGAGTTCACGCAGCTCGACGCCGAGATGAGCTTCGCCACCCAAGAGGACATCTTCGAGGCCATCTCCAAGGCGGTCTCGGCGGCGGCCACCGCGGCCACGGGAATTGTCGTCGATCCGGCCACGATCCCCCGCATGACGTGGAAGGAGGCGGAGCAGCGCTACGGCTCGGACAAGCCCGATGTCCGCTTCGGCATGGAGTTGGTGGCGCTGACCGAGGTCTTCGCCAACACTGATTTCAACGCCTTCAAGGCTCCGTGCGTCAAGGGCATCCGGGTGCCGGGCCAGGGCGACCTTGGGCGCAACAAGCTTGACGCGCTCACCGATTCCGCCAAGCGGTGGGGGGCCAAGGGCCTGGTGTGGATGCGCGTCCAGACCGACGGCCAGCTTGACTCCCCAGTCGCCAAGTTTCTCTCGGACGCCGAAAAGAGCAGCCTCCAGTCCGCCACCGAAGCGGAGGCGGGCGACCTGCTGCTCCTTGTCGCCGACGACAACGCGACGGTCTGTCACGTCCTCGGTCTGCTCCGCCTCGAGCTGGGCCGGCCGCCGGTCAACGAGGGCGGCCTTCACTTCCTCTGGATCACCGAGTTCCCGCTGTTCGAGTCGCTCGACGACAAGGGCAGGCCCGTCCCCGCCCACCATCCGTTCACCATGCCGGCCGAAGCCGACTTCGACATCTTGGAGAGCGACCCGCTGGCCGTTCGGAGCCAGTCCTATGACCTTGTCCTCAACGGCTGGGAGCTCGGATCAGGCAGCGTCCGAATCCACCGGTCCGACATCCAAGGTCGCATCTTTTCCCTGCTGGGGATCGAGCCTGACGAGGCGCAGAGGCGCTTCGGGTTCCTGCTCGACGCCTTCCGGTACGGGGCCCCTCCCCACGCCGGGTTTGCCTTCGGGATCGATCGGCTCACGGCCCTCTTGGCGGGCGAGGAAAACATCCGGGAGGTCATCGCCTACCCCAAGACCCAAAGCGGGATCGACCCGCTGATGGGGTCGCCGGCGCCGCTCGATCCCGCCGACCTCGCCGTCCTCGGCCTCCGCCTCCTGCCGGCCGCGACCAAGGCGCCGACCGAGGCGCCCACCCAGCCGCCGACCGAGGGGTAGGCGGTGGCGGCCAGCGAGCCGGACGATCTGTTCATCGCCGGCCTTCGGCAGAAGCTGGCGGCTTCAGGGCCGCTTGCCGACCGGATGCGTCCTCGCACGCTGGACGAGATCGCCGGCCAGCGCCACCTGCTGGCGCCCGGCCGGCCGCTCCGAACGCTCATCGAGGCCGACCGACTCTCCTCGGTGATCCTGTGGGGTCCGCCAGGGACAGGCAAGACCACCCTGGCCCGGGTGATCGCCTCGACGACGCAGAAAGCCTTCGAGTCGATGAGCGCGGTCACCGCCGGGGTCAAGGATGTCCGGGACGCCAGCACCGAAGCGCGCCGCCGGCTGGCGGAGACGGGCCGGGGCACGATCCTGTTTCTCGACGAGGTCCACCGCTTCAACAAAGCCCAACAGGACGCCCTGCTCCCCAGCGTCGAGGAAGGCGTCCTCACCCTCATCGGCGCCACCACCGAAAACCCCTACTTCGAGGTCAACGCCCCCCTGCTCAGCCGGTCCACCCTCTTCCGGCTCGAGCCCCTCACCGAATCCGACCTCGCCGAGGTCCTGACCCGCGCCCTCAAGAAAGAGCAGGCCGAGGCCGACACCGAGGCCATCGATTTCCTTGCCGACCGGGCCGGCGGCGACGCCCGCGCCGCCCTCACCGCCTTGGAGGTGGCGCTGGCCCTCGCCGGCGCCGACCAAGCCGACCAAGCCGACCAAGCCGACCAAGCCGACCAAGCCGACCAAGCCGACCAAGCCGACCAGGGCCGGGTCACGCTCGAGATCGCCGAGGCGGCCCTGTCCACTCGGGCGCTGCGCTATGGCGAGGACGAGCACTACGACATCATCAGCGCCTTCATCAAAAGCATCCGGGGCTCCGACCCCGACGCCGGCCTGTACTGGTTGGCGCGGATGCTCGCCGCTGGCGAAGACGCCCGCTACATCGCCCGTCGACTGGTGATCCTCGCGAGCGAGGACGTCGGCATGGCCGACCCCATGGGACTCGTCGTGGCCGACGCCGCCGCCCGGGCCGTCGAGTTCGTCGGCCTGCCCGAGGCCAGCCTCAACCTGGCCCAAGCCGTCGTCCATCTGGCCACCGCCCCCAAATCCAACCGGTCGGCGGTGGGCCTGTGGCGAGCCCAAGGCGACGTCAGGGACCTTCCCCACGGGGAGGTGCCGGTCCACCTGCGCGACGCCCACTATCGGGGCGCCAAGAGCCTCGGCCACGGGGCGGGCTACGACTATCCTCACGACGACCCCCGGGGTTGGGTGCCCCAGGCATACCGCCCGGACGTGGTGGAAGGTCGCCCCTACTACGAGCCGTCCGACCACGGAGCCGAAGCGGAGATCGGAGCACGAATGACAAGACCTCGGGAGAGCCAAGAGCGGGGTGACGAGTGACCACCGGTGAGATCGCCGCCCTCGTCGCCGCCATCGCCATCGCCGTGCTGGTGGTCGGCCTGCTCATGGCCCTGCTGTCACTCGTCAGCACGCTGCGCGCCCTGCGCCTGACGGCCGATGAGCTTCGGCGCTCCGCCCTACCCCTCGTGGTCAGCATGCGTGAGACCGTCGAGCAGGCCAGCGCCGAGCTCGAGCGCGTCGACACCCTCCTCGGCACGGCCGAGAGCATTTCGACGACCGTCGACTCCGCGTCCCGGCTCGCCTATCTGCTGTTTTCCAACCCCGTGGTGAAGCTGTTGGCCTTCCTCTCCGGGCTGGTGCGCGGCAGCCGGCGGTTGCGCCGTCGCGGCGAGGTCTAATGTTCAAGCGGGTCGTATGGCTGACGATCGGCGCCGGCTTCGGGTTCGGCGTGTCGTTCTGGGTCGTCCGCACGGTCCGCCAGACGGTCGAGCGCTACTCGCCGGAGCGGATGTCGTCGGACCTCGCCGGCGCCCTCCGCGCGTTCGGCACCGACCTGCGGGCCGCGGTCGCCGAGGGCCGGGAAGGGATGCGCGACCGAGAGGCCGAGTTGCGCGCCGAGCTCAAGTCGGTCGAGCTTCCGCGCTGAACGTCTGGGGAATATGACCGGGAAGCACCGGGCCACGTTCCCCGGAATGTCGGGGTCGAGCGCCCTCCACACACCACTACGCTGACCCGGATCTATGGACGCCGACCAGCTCCGCCGCGCCTTCACCGACTTCTTCGTCGCGCGCGGCCACACCCTGGTGCCGAGCTCGGGGCTGATCCCGCACCATCCGACGGCGCCCATGTTCACCAACTCGGGGATGAACCAGTTCGTCCCCTATTTCCTGGGCGAGGAGGAGCCGCCGTACACGCGGGCCACGTCGGTCCAAAAGTGCGTGCGGGCCGGGGGCAAGCTCAACGACATCGACGAGATCGGGCACACGTCTCGGCACGGGACGTTCTTCGAGATGCTCGGCAATTGGAGCTTCGGCGACTACTTCAAAGCCGAAGCCATCGGGTGGGCGTGGGAGCTCGTCACCGAGGGCTACGGCCTCGACCCCGACCGACTCTGGGTCACCGTTCACGAGTCCGACCCCGACGCTGAGGAGCTCTGGGTCGAAGGGGTCGGCATCGACCCGTCGCGTGTGCAGCGCATGGGCAAGGACAACTTCTGGGAGATGGGCGAGACGGGGCCGTGCGGCCCGTGCTCGGAGATCTTCATGGACAAGGGTGCGTCCTTCGGCGAGGGCGGCGGCCCCGCGTACGGCGCCGACGAACGGTTTGTCGAGATCTGGAATCTCGTCTTCATGACCGACCTGCGCCGTCCCGACCAGAGCCTCGTGCCCCTCACCAAGCGCAACATCGACACCGGTGCCGGACTCGAGCGCAACCTGGCTGCCATCAACGGCCTGCCCTCCATGTTTGACACCGACGTCCTTCGTCCCGTGATCGCCGCGGCCGAGTCGGTGACGGGGCGGACGTACGGCGCCGATCACACGTCGGATGTCGCCCTGCGCATCCTCGGTGACCACGCGCGCACCGTCACCTTTTTGATCAATGACGGCGTGCTGCCGTCCAACGAGGACCGCGGGTACGTGCTGCGGCGCCTGCTGCGGCGAGCGGTGCGGCACGCCTACCAGCTCGGGGTCGAGAAGCCCGTCTTCCCGCCGTTGATCGGGACGGTCATCGACGTCATGGGCTCGGCCTATCCGGACCTGCGTCGCAACGCCGACTTCATCACCGGGGTCGTCACCCGGGAGGAGGAGCAGTTCCGCCGGACGTTGCGGTCTGGGGGCGCCATCTTGGACGCCGCCCTGTTGTCGGCCGACGCCGCGGGGATCGACGGGGCCACCGCCTTCCTCCTGCACGATACCTACGGCTATCCCGTCGATCTCACCAAGGAGATCGCGGCCGAGCGCGGCGTCTCCGTCGATGTCGACGGCTTCAACGCGGCCATGTCCGAGCAACGCTCGCGGGCCAAAGAGGACCGGCGGCAGAAGCGCCGCGCCGGCGCCCTCGAGGTTGGCGTCGAGGAGTATCGCGAGGTCATCGACACCTTCGGGCCGACGACGTTCGTCGGTTACACATCCGACTCGGTCACGGCGCGAGTTGTCGGTGTCATCGAGGTCGGATCGGTCGACGGAGCGCAACGGGTCGAGGTCTTCCTGGATCGGACCCCGTTCTACGCCGAAGGCGGCGGTCAGATCGGCGATACCGGCACCATCAAGTCGGCGACCGGGTCGGTCCGGGTGGTCGACACGACGAGCGCTCTGCCGGGGTTGACCCGGCACGCCGCCGTGGTTGTCGGCGCCGGAGTTTCTGTGGGCGAGGAGGTCGTCGCCACCATCGATGTCCCCCGGAGGGACGCGATCCGGCGCAACCACACAGCGACTCACCTGCTGCACTGGGCGCTGCGCGAAACCCTCGGCCAGTCCGTCCACCAGCAAGGCTCCTACGTGGGCCCCGACAATCTCCGCTTCGACTTCAACCATCACTCGGCCATGACCGCCGAGGAGATTCGCCACGTCGAAGACCTGGTCAACGCCCAGGTGTTGGCCGACCAACCCGTCCGCGCCTTCGAGACGACGAAGTCGGAGGCCGAGAGCCTCGGGGCCATGGCCTTTTTCGGCGAGAAGTACGGCGAGATCGTGCGGGTCATCGAGGCCGGGCCCGAGTCGACCGAGCTCTGTGGGGGGACCCACGCGCCGGCCACCGGATTCATCGGTCCTTTGAAGATCACGTCGGAGCGGTCGGTCGCGACCGGGACCCGCCGCATCGAGGCGGTGACCGGATTCGGCACCATCGATCGGTCCCGGGCCGAAGAGGAGACCCTTGCCGCCGCGGCTGCCGTGCTGAAGGCGGCCCGGCCCGAGGAGGTCGTCGAGGCGGCGTCAAAGATGGCGGCGCGGGTGCGAGCGCTCGAGGATGAGCTCCGCTCGCTCAAGGCCGTCTCCACCCGGGGGCAGGCCGAGGACCTGGTCACGTCGGCGGTCGACGGCGTCGTCGTCGGCCGCGTCGACGGCGTGGACCCGGCCGCCCTGCGCGAGCTTGCCCTTGCCGTGCGATCCTCGACGGGCATCTCGGTTGCCGTCCTGGGAGGATCTCCCGACGGCCAGCGCGTCGCCCTGGTGGCTGCCGTGCGGCCCGACTCCGGGCACTCCGCCGGGGCGTTGATCGGTGACGCGGCGCGCACGGTCGGTGGGGGAGCCGGCAAGCAAGCGGATGTGGCCACGGCCGGCGGCAAGTTGCCCGACAAGATCGACTCGGCTCTCGACGAGGTGCGCGCCCTGCTCGGGATCGCCGGGTCCTGAAGCGTTTGCGGGGGCCTCGCCATCCGAATCCTCGCCCTTGACCTCGGGAGCGCACGGGTGGGGGTGGCTCTGTCCGACGCGACGGCCACGCTGGCCTCGCCGCTCACCACGCTGGATCGGGGTGACGACCCGGCTGTCCTCGACGCGGCCGTCGTCGACCTGGTCGTCGCCTCCGAGGTCAGCGAGGTGGTGGTGGGGCTCCCCCTCAACATGGACGGATCCAAAGGTCCGGCGGCGCGCGCCGCGGCGTCCGAGGCGGATCGGTTGGCGGCGGCGTTGACGGCGGCGGGGTTGGCGGGCGTGGCCGTGTCGCTGCACGACGAACGGTTGACCACCGTCGTCGCCGACCGGACCCTCATCCGCCAAGGCAGGCGGGCACCGGCGCGGCGCAAGATCGTCGACAAGACGGCGGCGACGGTGCTGCTCCAGTCATGGCTCGACGGGCCCGGCGGTCGCCGGGTCCGCGCCGGTGCCGGCGGGAGCGCGTGACACGGGTGGCGGAGTGGGCCGAGTCTCGGCAGGGTGGTCGAGTAGTTTCGGTGCAGTGACGCCGGGGCCCTACGGAGAGACCGAAGCCGATCTCGACGAGGTTCCGGATTGGGTCAACGGGCCGGCCGCGCCGGAGCCGGATCCGGGCCCACCGCCAGCCCCGCCGCCCCTGGAGCCCGGCGAGGCCTCCGCCCTCTCTGCCCCGCCTCTGACGGAGCGGCCGGCGCGGTCGCCGCGGTCGCGGGCGGCGGCCCGCCGGGGGCAACATCGACCCGCCGGCCGCCGCAGTCCCTGGCCGCGACGGATCCTGATCGCGGCCGGGGGCATGGTCATCGTCCTGCTCGCCGTCGCCCTCGGCACCTTCTTGTGGGTGGACGGGCACCTCAAGGGAGCGGGCGGGGCCGAGGTCGACGTCACCATCCCCAACGAGGCCGGCCACGCCGTGCTGGCCAGCACCCTGACCAAAGCCGGTGTGGTCTCAGACGCCTGGCTGTTTCGGCACTACCTCGACTACCGCAACGAGCCACCCGTGGCCGGCGGCAACTATGCCTTCCACCACCACGAGGGCTACCGCGAGGCGCTGACCGACATCGGGCGTGGGCCCAAGCCGGTCGAGACGCGCCTCACCATCCCCGAGGGCTTCGACCTGGCCCAGACGGCCGCCGCCGTCGGGCAGCTACCCGGTTTGTCGGCCGCCCGGTTCCTCCAACTGGCCCAGTCGGGAGCGGTGCGGTCCCCCTTCGAGCCGGCCGGCGTCAATGATCTCGAGGGGCTCATCTTCCCCGACACCTATTTCGTCGACTCCACCGAGGACGAGCAGGAGATCCTCCAGACGATGGTCGATCGGTTCGATGACATCGCCGCTCAGGTCGGGCTGTCCAACAGCGAGGCGGCCATCGGCCTCACGCCCTATCAAACGGTGATCCTGGCTTCGTTGGTCGAAAAGGAGGCGAAGGTCCCCCAGGATCGCGGCAAGATCGCCCGCGTGGTCCTCAACCGCTTGCGGGACGGGATGAAGCTGCAGATCGACGCGACCGTCGAATACGCAGAAGGTGTCCACAAGGACCGCCTGCTGTACAGCGATCTCAAGGTCAACTCGCCCTACAACACCTACATCATCAACGGCCTGCCACCCGGGCCGATCGCCGCCCCGGGCGAGGCATCGCTCGAAGCTGCGCTCAACCCGACCCCAGGCTCGTGGCTCTACTACGTGGTCATCGACTCGGCCGGCGACAGCGGGTTCGCGACGACGCCGGCCGAGTTTGACCAACTCGTCGCCGAAGCCCGAGCCAGGGGAGTGGCGTAGACGATGGCGGCCGGCAGGCCCGGCGGAGGCACCCTCCTCGCTGGTCTGATCGGGTCGCCGGTGCGCCATTCGCTGTCACCGACCATCCACAACGCAGCCTTCGCGGCGACAGCGATCGACTGGGTGTTTGTCGCCTTCGACGTCAACGAGGAGTCGGTCGGCACCGCCCTCGCCGGTGCCCGGGCTCTCGGGTTCAAAGGGCTCTCGGTGACCATGCCGCTGAAGGCTGCGGTGGCTCACACCGTCGACCGGTTGAGCGACCGGGCCCGGCTCTTGGATGCCGTCAACACCGTGGTCGTCGGCGCCGACGGGCTGACGGGCGACAACACCGACGGGCCCGGCTTCGTGGACTCGTTGCCCGAGGCCTGGGAGCCGACCGGGTGTCGCTGCGTCGTCCTCGGCGCCGGCGGAGCGGCGCGAGCCGTGATCCTGGCGCTCGCCGAGGCCGGCGTGGCCGAGATCGCCATCGTCAACCGTGACGCCGACCGTGGCGGCCTCGCCGTCGATCTGGCGCCGGGAGTCGCCCGGCTCGGGACACTTGCGGACGTGGCCAAAGCCGACCTCGTCGTCCAGGCCACCCCCGTGGGGATGGCCGACACCGCGGGCGCCGGACTCACGGCCGTCCCCGCCGAGCTGCTGCAACCCGGGCAGGTCGTCGCCGACCTTGTCTACCACCCCGTCCGAACGCCCCTGCTGGAGGCCGCGGCTCAGCGCGGGGCCATCGCGGTCGATGGGGTTGGCATGCTCGTCCATCAGGCGGCCCACGCCTTCGCGCTCTGGACGGGCCTCGCCGCTCCAGTCGAAGCCATGGCCGCCGCGGCGCGGGCCGCACTGCCGGGTTGAGTGCCATGGCCATCGTGACGCCCGTCGTCGCGGGGATCATCGGCTTGGCCGTCGGGTGGGCGCTGGGTGTCGTCATCCACCGTGTCCCCAACCGGGAGTCGGTCATCCGGCCTCGGCCCCACTGCGACTCGTGCCAGGCGCCCCTGGCCGTCGCCGACTTGATCCCGGTGCTCGGATGGATCCGCCTTCGGGGGCGCTGCCGCACCTGCGGTCAGCCCATCGGCTGGCGCTACCCGTTTGTGGAGGTGGCCAACGCCGCACTCTTCGTCGCCGCCGCCATCCGGTTTGGCACGAGCTGGGCGCTGCCGGCCTTCTGCATCTTCTTCGGGGCTTTGCTGGCCGTCTCGGTCATCGATCTCGAGCGCATGATCATCCCCAACCGCATCGTCTATCCCACCCTGGCGGCCGTTGCCCCGTTGCTCGTGCTGGCGGCAGTGACGGGGGGAAGCTGGGAGCCGCTCCGGGACGCCGCCCTCGGGGGTGCCGCCTCGTTCCTCGCCTTGTTGGTGGTCCACCTGGTTTCGCCTCGGGGGATGGGCTTCGGTGACGTGCGCCTCGGCGGCGTCGACGGTGTGATGCTCGGCTGGCTCGGGCTGCGCTTCGTCTTCCTGGGTGTGTTCGTCGGGTTCGCCCTCGGATCGGTGATCGGGATCGGCCTGATAGCCACCCGGCTACGTTCTCGAAGAGACGCATTGCCCTTTGGTCCGTTCATGGCCGCCGGCGCCGTCGTCGTCGTGTTGTGGGGCCACGCCATCCTCGGCCGCTATCCGACCGGGCGCCTCTGACGGCCGGCCGGCGGCTCTGACCGGCGCAAAGCTGGAGGTTGGCGCCGGGTCGACGCCTACGATGCTGGGTGATGTTGCGCTATCTCACGGCCGGCGAGAGTCACGGGCGGGCACTCCTCGTGATCGTGGAGGGGCTTCCGGCCGGCCTGCCCTTGACCGTGGAGGAGATCCAAGGCGAGTTGGCCCGGCGGCGGCTCGGGTACGGTCGAGGGCCGCGGATGCGCTTTGAGCAGGACGAGGTGACGATCGTTTCCGGCGTGCTACACGGCTACACGATCGGCTCGCCCGTGGGGATCGAGGTCGCCAACACCGAGTGGCCCAAATGGGAGGAGTCGATGTCGCCCGCGCCGGGCGGCGAGGGGCGGTCGCTCACCCAACCCCGGCCCGGCCACGCCGATCTGGCCGGCATGCAGAAGTACGGTTTTGATGAGGTGTCGAAGGTCCTCGAGCGAGCGTCGGCGCGAGAGACCGCGGCCCGAGTGGCGGCCGGCACGTGCGCCAAATCGCTGCTCGCCACCATCGACGTGCAGCTGCTCAGCCACGTCGTGCAGCTCGGTCCGGTCGTCTCCAAGGCCGAGGAGCGACCGCGGCCCGCCGACCTCGAGCAGGTGGATGCCTCGCCGGTGCGGTGCTTCGATCCGGAGGCCGAGCACGCCATGATCGACGAGATCAAGGCGGCCATGAGGGACGGCGACAGCCTCGGTGGCGCCGTGGAGGTCCTCGGCTACGGGGTGCCCGTCGGCCTGGGTAGCCACGTGCACTGGGATCGCAAGGTCGACGGGCTTTTGGGCCAGGCCTTGATGAGCATCCAGGCGGTCAAGGCGGTCGAGATCGGCGAGGGTGTCGACGTCGCCCGTCGACGCGGATCAGTGGCCCACGACCCCATCATGTGGGATGCCGCCACCTCGGAGTACCGGCGCGAGTCGGACCTGGCCGGGGGGGTGGAGGGCGGGATCACCAACGGTGCGCTGCTACGGATCCGGGCCTACATGAAACCGCTGGCCACGTTGGCCCGTCCCACCCTGGCGACAGTGGACGTGGCGACCAAGGAAAGCTCGGTGTCGTTCAAAGAGCGCACGGACGCGACTGCGGTGCCGGCCATGGGCGTGGTCGCCGAGACGATGACAGCGCTCGTTCTGGCCGGGGAGGTGCTCCGCAAGTTCGGTGGCGACTCGGTGGACGAGTTGGTGCGCAACCGGGACGCGTTCATCGCCAGCCTGCGATGAGCCAGTCCGCGGTGAGCCAGTCCGCGGTGGGCCAGCCTGCGGTGGGCCAGCCTGCGGTGGGCCAGCCTGCGGTGAGCCACTCTGCGGTGAGCCACTCTGCCGCCGTCGGGCCCATCGTCCTCGTCGGGCTCATGGCCACGGGCAAGACGACGGTGAGTCGACTGCTGGCCGACCGCCTGGGTCGTCGGGTGTGGGACTCCGACGCCATGATCGAAGCGCGGACCGGCCACACGGTGGCCGAGCTGTGGGAGTCGGGCGGCGAGCCGGCTTACCGCCTCCTCGAGACCGAGGTGCTCGACGAGGCCCTCGACGCCTCTCCGCCGGGGGTCATCGCTGCGGCAGGGGGCGTCGTGTTGAGCGGGGTCAACCGGGCTCGGCTCCGGGCCGCCTCCGAGCGTGGCGCCGTGGTCGTGTGGCTGCGTGCCGATCCCGCCGTCCTGGCGAGCCGCGTCCATCCCGGCGATCATCGACCCCTGCTCCGAGACGACCCGGCAGGCACCCTGCAACAGATGGCGCGGGACCGGGAAGGGTTGTACGCCGAGGTGGCCGACCGCACCGTCGACGTCGGGGCGCTCCCGATCAACGAAGCGGTCGAGGCCGTCGCGGCCGCGGTGGCCGGGGTGGCCGGCGCGGGCGCGGTGGGCGCCGCCGCGGCGGCTCGCTCCGAGGTCAGCCGGTGATCACGGTTCGCGTCGAGCTCGGGGCCCGCTCCTACGACGTCATCGTCGGTCACGGAGCCCGGCACCGGCTGACCGATGTCTTGCCGATGGGGGTCGGCCGCGCCGCTGTCGTGACGCAGGACGCCATCGGCGTGCCCGTCGATCCCGGCGTCGAACATCGAGTCTGGACGATCGGTGAGGGCGAGTCGGCCAAGACGCTCACGACCGTCGAGGACCTGTGCCGCTCGTGGTCGCGGTGGGGCCTGACGCGAGGCGACGTCGTCGTCGCCGTCGGCGGCGGCGTGGTCACCGATACCGCCGGGTTTGCCGCCGCCGTCTACCACCGCGGCATCCCGGTCGTTCACGTCCCCACCACGCTGCTCGGTCAGGTGGACGCCGCCATCGGCGGCAAGACGGGCGTCAACCTGCCGGAGGGCAAAAACCTGATCGGCGCCTTCTGGCAGCCGGCGGCCGTCCTGTGCGACACCGAGGTGCTCGAGACGCTGCCACCGCGCGAGTACATCTCGGGATGCGGCGAGATGGCCAAGTACCACTTCTTGGGTGGCGAAGATCTGCTCGACCTGCCCCTCGACGAGCGGGTGGCGCGCTGCGTCGCCATCAAAGCGGCCTTTGTGAGCGGCGACGAGACCGAGGACGGCCGCAGGGCCCTCCTCAACTACGGGCACACGCTGGCCCACGCCATCGAGACGACCGGCCACTATGACGTGCGCCATGGGGAGGCGGTCGCGATCGGTTTGATCTTCGCGGCGCGACTCGCCCGTCGCCTGGGGCGCATCGATGACGCTCGGGTCGGCCAACATCGCCGGGTCGTCGGCGGGTACGACCTTCCCCTCGATCTTCCGCCCGGCGCCGACCCGGCCGAGCTGGTCCGACTCATGGCGCGGGACAAGAAGGCCATCCGAGGGTTGACGTTCGTCCTCGACGGCCCCGACGGGGTGGAGGTCGTGAGCGGCGTAGCCGAAGGCCACGTCATGGATGTGCTGGCCGAGATGGCGTCCTGAGCCTGTCGTGGCGCGCCCCTCCAACATTATCCTCCTGCTCTCGGGGGCCAACCTCAACTTGCTCGGCGAACGCGAACCGGAGGTCTACGGCACCGCCCACCTCGAGGATCATGTGCGCCTGGCCACCGAGACGGCCGCCAGTCAAGGGCTGGTCACCGAGCACGTCCAGTCCAACCACGAAGGCGTCCTCGTCGACGCCATTCATGGCGCGCGCGGGAGGTGCGCGGCCATCATCATCAACCCCGGTGCCTTCACCCACTATGCGTGGGCGATCCATGACGCCCTCGCCGCGTTTGACGGCCCGATCGTCGAGCTCCACCTTTCCAACCCGCAGCGGCGAGAGGCGTGGCGGCACACCTCGGTGATCGCTCCGGTCGCGTCGGGGTCCATCGTCGGATTCGGTGGCGACGGGTACCGCCTGGCCGTCGAAGCCGTCGGCCGCATGATGGGCGTCTAAGGGGTACGCTCACCGCCGGACAAGGGGGTCGGTATGCAACGACGCTCGGCGGCGACGGTTTGCGGGCTACTGGTAGCTCTCGTCATTGTGCTTCAGGGAGGCTGGGCCTCGGCGACAGCCGGTGCTGCGCCGCCGGCATCGCAAGTGGCGACCTGCGCGGTCGGTAGCGGCGCCAATCTGCAGGGCCAGGATCTGACCCAGACCGACCTGACCACCATGGACCTCACGTGCGCCAACATGACCGGCGCCAACCTCGAGGACACGACGTTGTCGGGGCTCGATCTGAGCCGTGCCGTGCTCGACGGCGCCAACCTCGGCCAGGCCACGCTCGACGGGACCGACCTGGAGCAGGCGACGCTCAACGGCACGGACCTCGGCCAGGCCGACCTGACCGGGTCCGATCTGACGGGCGCCGTGATGGAGAAGGCCAAGTTGGGACAGGCCAACCTGACGGGCGCCAACCTTACCGGCGCCGACCTCAATGGAGCCGATCTGACGCAAGCGACGGTCAGCGGGACCAACTTCACCGACGCCAAGGTCACCAACGCAACAGTCAGCCAGGTCGACTTCTCAGCCGCCACCGTGACCGGCGCCGACTTCACCGGCACTGACACGTCGACGGCCGCGGTGCCGCCGGCCGTGGCCGCGGCGCCGCCGGTGACCGAGGCCGCCGGCCCCAGCGGACCGGCGGCCGCCAGCGGGGCGCCGGCCACGGTGCCCACAGGTGGGGGCGCCACCGCCTCCGGCCCGACAGGAGGTTCGTCGGCCACGGCGGCCACAGCCGCCGGCCAGGCCACCTGCAAGCCCGGCTCGGGGCAGAACCTCCAGGGTCAGGACCTCAGCGACCAGAGCTTCAAGGGCAAGGACCTCACCTGCGCCAACCTGACGGCGGCGGACCTGTCCCAGGCGGACTTCTCGGACTCGGACCTGAGCAACGCCATCCTGACCAACGCCAAGCTGCTCCAGACCAACCTGTCCAACGCCAACCTCGACGGCGCCGACCTGTCCAAGGCCGATCTGAGCCAGGCGACCATGACGAGCGCAACACTGGTCGGGGCCAACCTCCAGCACGCCAACCTGACCCAGGCGCAGCTCAACGACGCCGACTTCACGCGGGCCGATGTGCGGGGCGCCACCTTCACGCAGGCGACAGAGACGGGCACGATCTGGAAGGGCGCCAAGGGCAGCCACGGCAACGGCGAGAGCTTCCCGACATGGGCCATCCTGCTCGGCCCACTCATCGTCGTCTTCGTCTTCGCCATCATCTTGATCAGCGCCATCCGCCGCCGCATCCGGTACCGCATCGCGGGGATCGGGGGCGGCTTGCAGGGCATGACCGGCATCGGCGTTCCCCAGGGTTATGTCCCGCCCACGGCCGAGACGGGCTGGACGGCCGCGCCCCCTGTCGGAGGTTGGGGCGCGCCACCCGCGCAGCAGTGGGGGCAGCCCCAGGTTGCCCAGCCCCAGGCGCCCGCCTACGGCGCGCCGCCCCCCGACTACGGCGCCCCACCGGCTGCGCCGGACGTGCCGCCCTCCTACGCCCCGCCCACACCTCCGCCACCGCTCCAGCCGCCCCCACCACCACCGGGCGGACCGTAGGGCGACCAGCAGCGCAGCATCGAGATCCGAGCCTGACCCCATTCGTGACGGCGATTGCTACCCTTGCCGGTCCGGGCCCTTACCAAGACGCACCTGTCGCCCAGACCACCAAGGAACCTGATCCACCACCATGAGCGTGTCAACGAACGATCTGAAGAACGGCATGAGCCTTGATCTCCCTGAAGGCCTGTTCAGCGTGGTCGAGTTCCAGCACGTCAAGCCGGGCAAGGGTGGTGCGTTCGTCCGCACCAAGCTCAAAAACGTGCGGACGGGGGCCGTGATCGAGCGCACCTACCGCGGCGACGAAAAGCTCGAGCAGGCGATCATCGACAAGCGCGAGATGCAGTATCTCTACGCCGACGGCGTCGAGTACGTGTTCATGGACAACTCCACCTACGACCAGCTTCAGGTCACGGGCGAGGCCCTCGGGGTGGCCACCAAGTACCTGAAGGAGGGCGACTCCGCCATCCTTCAGATGTACAGCGGCGAGATCGTCGGCGTCGAGCTCCCGGCTGCCGTCGAGTTGGCGGTGACCGAGACCGAGCCCGGCCTCCAGGGTGACCGGGTGTCGGGGGCTCGCAAGCCGGCGACGCTCGAGACTGGGTACACGGTGCAGGTGCCGCTCTTCGTCAACACGGGCGACCGGGTGAAGGTCGACACCCGTACCGGCGAGTACCTGACCCGAGTCTGAGGGCACGTGGCGCTCGGGTCGCGCCGCGAGGCTCGTGAGCGCGCCCTGTCGCTGTTGTACGAGGCGGACGCCAAGGGCATCACCCCGGCTCAGGCCATCGCCGAGCAGCCCGTCCCGCCCGATGTCTTCGCCACCGAGATGGTGATGGGGGTCGGCTCCCATGTGACGCACCTCGATGAGCTCATCGCTGGTTTCTCCGTCGACTGGACGATCGACCGCATGCCCGTCGTCGACCGAACGCTGCTGCGCATGGCCGTCTTCGAGCTTCTCGAGCGCCCTGACATCCCCACCGGCGCCGTGATCAGCGAGGCGGTCGAGTTGGCCAAGATGTACTCGACGGAGGAGTCGGGCCGCTTCGTCAATGGGGTGCTGGGCAGCATCGCCATCGAGCTCCGCGGTGAGGATCACGGCTCCGTGCTGGGGGATGCCAACACCTAAGGTTCGGTCCATGGACACGTTCACCATCGGCACCGATATGACCGTCAACCGCCTCGGCTTCGGGGCCATGCGGATCACGGGACCCGGCATCTGGGGTGACCCGCCCGACCGCGGTGTGGCGATCGCCGTGCTCCGAAGGGCGATCGAGCTCGGCGTCAACCTCATCGATACGGCTGACGCCTATGGGCCGTTCACCAGTGAGGATCTGATCGCCGAGGCGCTGCATCCCTACCCAGACGACCTGGTCATCGCCACCAAGGGTGGGCTGACGCGCACCGGGCCGGGGCAGTGGTTTGCGGTGGGCCGCGCCGACTATCTGAAGCAGTGCGTGGAGATGTCGTTGCGGCGGCTGAAGCTCGAGCGCATCGATCTGTACCAGTTCCATCGACCGGATCCGAGGACGCCGCTCGAGGAGAGCATCGGGGCGTTGGTCGACATGCAGCGTGAGGGCAAGATCCGCCACATCGGCGTGTCCAACTTCTCCGTCGAGCAGCTGGCGACCGCTCGGGCCATCGCCGATGTCGTGACCGTGCAAAACCGCTACAACGTGGGAGAGCGATCGTCCGAGGCGGTCCTGGAGGCATGCGAGCGCGATGGTCTCGGCTTCCTACCCTGGGCGCCGGTGGGAAGCGGTCAGCTGGCTCAGCCCGGCGGCAAGTTGGACGAGATCGCCGAGCGGCATGGCGTGAGCGTTGCCGAGCTCATCCTGGCGTGGCTGTTGCATCGCTCGCCGGTGATGCTTCCGATCCCCGGCACCGGCCAGATCGCCCATCTCGAGGAGAATATGGCCGCTACCTCCCTCACGTTGAGCGCCGAAGAATGGGCCGAAATCGAGGCATAGGCCGACCACGTAGCTGCTACGTTGACCCCCTGACCGTGAAGCGAGTCCCGTGAGGCTCGCACGGACAGTGAGGAGAGGCCGATGGCCGAACGCGAACGAGCAGCGACGCCCCCGAGAGGGGGCGTTTTCACGCCCCGGTCCGTCGTCATGGATGCCGCCGATCTCCGGCGGGCCATCACCCGGATCGCCCACGAGATCATCGAGCGCAATCACGGGCTCGACGAGGTAGCGATCGTCGGTCTCCAGACCGGCGGCGTACCGTTGGCCTACCGCTTGCACGAGGCGCTCCTCAACGTGGAGGGCACCGACGTGCCGGTGGGCACCCTGGACGTGGCCTTCTACCGGGATGACATCGGGCTGCGACCGGTGCTGCCCGAAGAGGTGACGGAGATCTCGTTTGACCTGACCGGCCGCAGGGTCGTGCTGGTCGACGACGTTCTCTTCACCGGTCGCACGGTGCGGGCCGCCCTCAACGCCCTCAACGACTATGGGCGACCGCAGTCGGTCCAGCTCGCCGTCATGGTCGACCGCGGTCATCGACAGCTCCCGATCAGGCCTGACTATGTCGGCAAAAATCTCCCGACCCGATTCGACGAACAAGTCGACGTGAGCGCCGAAGGTGTCGTCCTCGGGGATGCGGTCAGCCGATGAAACATCTCCTCTCCATCGCCGACCTGGGGGTCGAGGGCATCGAAGAGGTGCTCCACCTGACCGACAACTTCGTGGAGGTGAGCGCCCGCAACATCCCCCGTGTCCCTGCGCTGCGGGGCAAGACCGTCGTCTCGCTCTTCTACGAGGACTCGACCCGGACCCGACTGTCGTTCGAGACGGCAGCCAAACGACTGTCGGCCGACACCATGACGTTCAGCGTCTCGTCGTCGTCGGTCAACAAGGGCGAGAGCCTGCGCGACACGGTCGAGACCATCGAGGCCATGGGGATCGATGCCGTCGTCATCCGCCACAAGTCGGCGGGCGTGCCGTGGCGGGTTGCGTCGTGGGTGCAGGCCAGCGTCATCAACGCCGGCGACGGTTGGCACGAGCACCCGACCCAGGCCCTGCTCGACTGCTACACGATCCGGTCGCGTCGGGGCCCCTTGGCCGGTCAACGGATCGCCATCGTCGGCGATGTGAAGCACAGCCGGGTCGCTCGGTCCGATGTCATCGCCTTCGCCGCGCTCGGGGCCGAGGTCGTCCTTGTCGCCCCGCCCACGCTGCTGCCTCCCTCGCTGGAGGGATGGCCGGTCACCGTCTCCCACCGACTGGACGACGTGCTCTCGTCGGTCGACGTGATCTACATGCTGCGGCTCCAGCGGGAGCGCATGACCGAGGCGCTCATCCCGTCGCTGCGTGAGTACCGCTCGATCTACGGGCTGACCGCAGCCCGGGTGCAGCGACTCGGCGACCACGCGCTCGTCATGCATCCCGGCCCGATGAACCGGGGGGTCGAGATCGACGCCGAGGCCGCCGAGGATCCGCGGTCGGTCATCACCGCCCAAGTCGGCAACGGCGTGGCGGTACGCATGGCCGTGCTGTATCTGATGCTCGGAGCCGGCACCGATCTGGTCAACCCCGTTGCCGGCGCCGAGGAGCCCCGCCCGTCATCGGTGCCAAATGACGCGCCGAGCGATGCGATGGCTGAGGTCGTCGGTGGCTGACGGGGTGCTTGTCATCAGGGGGGGCACGGTCGTGGACGCGACCGGAAGCCGGCGCGCCGATGTCGCCGTGCGCAACGGGATCGTCACCGCCGTCGAGCCGAGCATTGAAGCGGCGGCGGGCGTGGAGGTCCTCGACGCCTCGGGATGCTTCGTGAGCCCCGGCCTCGTCGATCTTCACACCCATCTGCGCGAACCGGGTCGGGAGGAGGCCGAGACGGTCGAGACGGGCAGTCGGGCCGCGGCCAAGGGGGGCTACACGGCGGTGGTGGCCATGCCCAACACGACCCCGGCCATCGACTGTGCCGCCGTCGCCCGCCAGGTCTTGGATCTGGGCGCCGTGTCGTTGTGTGATGTGCGGGTGGCGGGTGCGATCACGGTCGGTCGCGAGGGCAAGCTCTTGGCCCCGATGGGCGAGTTGGCCGAGATGGGCGTGCGCTTGTTTACCGATGACGGCGCCGGCGTCCAGGACACCGGTCTCATGCGACGGGCCCTCGAGTACTCGCTCGCCCTCGGCATCACCCTCGGGCAACACTGCGAGGACGAGGAGTTGGCCCACGGGGGTCACATGCACGAGGGCGAGTGGTCGAGTCGGCTCGGCATCCCCGGCATCCCCGCCGAGGCCGAGGAGTTGATGGTCATGCGTGACATCGCCCTGTGTCGTCTGACGGGAGCGTCGGTCCACTTCTTGCATCTGTCGACGGCGGGCTCGGTCGCCATGGTCGCGGCGGCCAAGGCTCAGGGGCTACCCATCACCGCCGAGGCCGCCCCTCACCACTTCACCTTGACCGACGCCGAAGCCCAGTCGTTTGATCCGGTGTTCAAGGTCAACCCTCCGCTGCGAGGAGCGGCCGACGTGGCCGCGGTGCGCCGCGGGCTGGCCGATGGTGCCATCGACGCGATCGCCACCGATCACGCACCGCATTCCCTGCACGACAAAGAAGCACCATGGGACGAGGCGCCTCCCGGCATGCTCGGCCTCGAGACCGCCCTCGCGCTGGCTTTGACCGAGTTGGCGTTGCCCATCGAGAAGGTGCTCGCGCTCCTGTCCTGGCAGCCGGCGGCCATCGCCGGGCTCAGCGCCGAGCACGGCGGGCCGATCGTCGGTGGGCGCGCCGCGAACCTCACCGTCATCGATCCCGAGCAGAGATGGGTCGTCGATCCTCATCAGCTCGCCAGCCGCAGCCACAACACGCCGTTCGCCGGCCGTCAGCTCACGGGCCGCGTGCGCCACACCGTCTTGCGGGGCGAGCCCGTCGTCGTGGGCGGCGAGGCGCAACGGTGAGCGAGCGGAGCGAAGCCGCCCGAGCGGCGGGGAGCGGGAGATGATGAGCGAGCGGAGCGAAGCCGCCCGGCTTGTCTTGGCCGACGGCGAGGTGTTCGAAGGTGAGCACATCGGCGCCATGCCACCCAACGGGGTCGCGACCGGGGAAGTGGTGTTCAACACCGTCATGGCCGGTTATCAAGAGGTGATCACCGATCCCTCCTACGCCGGTCAGGTGATCTGCTTCACATACCCCCACATCGGCAACTACGGGGTCACTCCCGCCGACTTCGAGAGCGCTCGCCCTTTTTGCCGCGGGATCATCGTTCGTGATCTGGCGCGGCGCCGGTCGAGCTGGCGGTCTTCCGGCGATCTGGAGGATTTCCTTGTCCGCCACGCAGTGGCCGGCATCAGCGGCATCGACACCCGTCGCCTGACCCGCCACATCCGAGAGGTCGGCTCGCTACCGTGCGCCTTCGGGACCGCCGACGAGGCGACTCTGCTCGCCGCGGCCCGGGCGGAGCCCGGCACCGAAGGGATCGACCTGGTCGCTCAGGTCACGACGAGCCAGCCGTATCAGGTCGAGGCCACCGGATCCGACAACCCCCGGCGTGTGGTCGCGTACGACTTCGGCATCAAGCGGGCCATCCTGCGCCAACTCTCGGAATTGGCCTCGGTTGACGTGGTGCCCGCCTCGACGACGGCAGCCGAGGTGCTCGCCCGCCGGCCCGACGGGGTCTTCCTCTCCAACGGTCCCGGTGATCCCGCGGCCGTCCCCTACGCCGCTGAGGCCATCGCCGGGCTGTTGGGCGAGGTGCCGATCTTCGGCATCTGTCTCGGCCACCAGCTTCTCGCCACCGCCGTGGGGGCCCGGACCTACAAGCTGAAATTCGGGCACCACGGGGGCAACCATCCGGTGCGCCGACCGGACGGCGCCGTCGAGATCACCAGCCAAAACCACAATTACGCGGTCGACGCCGACTCACTGGAAGCCGCCGACGTGACCCACGTCAACCTCAACGACGGCGTGGTCGAGGGGCTTCGGCTGCGAGATCATCGGGCCTTCAGCGTCCAGTACCACCCGGAGGCCGGACCGGGACCACACGATGCCCGGTATCTCTTCGAGTGGTTCGTCACCGACATGGCCGACAACATCAAGGACCTGACCTGATGCCCCGCCGCACCGATCTACGCACGATCTTGATCATCGGGTCGGGCCCCATCGTCATCGGCCAGGCCTGCGAGTTTGACTACTCGGGGACGCAGGCCTGCCGCATCCTGCGCGACGAGGGCTACCGCGTCGTGCTCGTCAACTCCAACCCGGCGACGATCATGACCGATCCGGACTTCGCCGACGCGACCTACGTGGAGCCGCTCACCGTCGAGGTGCTGACCGCGGTCATCGAGCGGGAGCACCCCGACGCCCTCCTGCCGACCCTCGGTGGTCAGACGGCCCTCAACCTGGCCATGGCGCTCGACAGCCAAGGCATCCTGCGCCGCTACGGGGTCGAGTTGATCGGCGCCAACGCCGAGGCCATCCGGACGGCTGAGGAACGGGATCGATTCAAGGCGGCCATGACCGAGATCGGTTTGGCCGTCCCCGACTCAGGCTTTGCCTACAACCTGCAAGAAGCCATGGAGGTCGGGGAGCGGATCGGCTTCCCGATCATCATCCGTCCATCGTTCATCCTGGGGGGCAAGGGCACGGGCATCGCGCACGACGCCGAGTCCCTCCGGATCCTCGCCGCCGAGGGCCTGGAGGCCAGCCCGGTGTCGGAGGTGCTCGTCGAGCGCTCCATCGCCGGCTGGAAGGAATACGAGCTCGAGGTCATGCGCGATCACGCCGACAACTGCGTGGTCATCTGCTCGATCGAGAACTTCGATCCGATGGGGGTCCACACCGGCGACTCCATCACCGTCGCGCCGGCCCAGACGTTGTCCGACGTCGAATATCAGCGGATGCGCGACGCCGCCTTCGCCTGCATCCGACGCATTGGCGTCGACACCGGTGGCTCCAACATCCAATTCGCCGTCAACCCCCGAGACGGCGAGATGGTCGTCATCGAGATGAACCCGCGGGTGAGTCGCTCCTCGGCGCTCGCCTCCAAGGCGACCGGCTTCCCGATCGCCAAGATCGCCGCTCGACTAGCCGTCGGGTACCGCCTCGACGAGATCATCAACGACATCACCGGATCGACGCCGGCGAGCTTCGAGCCCACCATCGACTACGTGGTGACCAAGGTGCCGCGTTGGGCGTTTGAGAAGCTGCCCGGCACGCCGGGGGTGCTCGGCACCCGCATGCAGTCCGTCGGTGAGGCCATGGCCATCGGCCGAACCTTCCCCGAAAGCCTGCAGAAGGCGTTGCGGTCGCTCGAGCATGGCCGGTGGGGTCTCAACTGCGACCCGGCCGAGCAGGAGCTCGACGGGCTGGGCGACGACGAGCTCGTCCGGCGAGCCGCCATCGCCACACCTGACCGCCCCTTCCAGCTCGAGGCCGCGCTCCGCCGAGGCATCAGCGTCGAGCGTCTCGCCGAGGCGACGTGGGTCGACCCGTGGTTCCTCGACCAGCTCTTGCAGATCACCGAATGTCGGCTGGAGCTCGAGGCCGGCAAAGGACTCGACGATGTGAGCCGGGCCGACCTACGGACGGCCAAGCGCCTCGGTTTCTCCGACGCGCAGCTCGCCTGGTTGTGGCACACGTCGGAGGCCGAGGTGCGCGAGGCCCGTGCGGGGCTGGGCGTGGGTGCCGTGTTCAAGACCGTGGACACCTGTGCGGCCGAGTTCGATGCCCACACGCCGTACCACTACTCGACGTATGAAGACACCACCGAGGTCCGGGCCGGTGACCGACCGACGGTGATCATCCTGGGCTCGGGGCCCAACCGGATCGGACAGGGCATCGAGTTTGACTATTGCTGCGTGCACGCCAGCTTCGCCCTGCGCGCCGCCGGCTTTGACACCGTGATGGTTAACTGCAATCCGGAGACCGTCTCGACCGATTACGACACCAGCACCAGGCTGTACTTCGAGCCGCTGTGCTTCGAGGAAGTGCTCAATGTGATCGAGGCCGAGCGGGCCGCCGGAGATCTTCGTGGGGTGATCGTCGCTCTCGGCGGGCAGACCCCGCTGAAGTTGGCGGGCCGTCTCCCCGCCGAGCTCGTCCTCGGTACGAGCGCCGCGTCCATCGATCTGGCCGAGGATCGCGAGCGTTGGGGAGCGCTCTGTGCCCGGTTGGAGATCCCTCAGCCGGCGGGCGGCACCGCCACCTCACTGGACGACGCTCGCCACGTCATCGAGCGCATCGGCTACCCGGCGTTGGTGCGCCCCAGCTACGTCCTCGGCGGACGGGCGATGGAGATCGTCTATGACGACGCCGCCCTCGAAGAAGCGATGGAGAAGCTGTCGCAATTCGGGTCGCTCGGTCGGGAGGGCGGCCTGTCGGCCGAACGTCCTGTGCTCATCGACCGCTTCCTCGAAGACGCCATCGAGGTCGACGTCGACGCCATCCGCGACGCCGCCGGCGAGGTGTTGATCGCCGGTGTGATGGAACACGTCGAGGAGGCCGGTGTCCACTCCGGCGACTCGGCGTGCGTGATCCCGCCGCCCACGTTGTCGGCGTCGGTCATCAAGGTGATCCACGATCACACGCGGGCCATTGCCGCCGCCCTCGACGTGCGGGGCCTCGTCAACGTCCAATACGCCGTCAAGGCCGGACAGGTCTTCGTCATCGAAGCAAACCCTCGTGCCAGTCGGACGGTGCCCTTCGTCGCCAAGGCCACCGGGGTGCCCATCGCCAAGGTCGCGGCGCGGATCATGGCCGGCGCCACCCTGGCCCTGTTGCGGGAGGAGGGCCTGCTCCGTCCGGCCATCACCGGCGGTCATGTGAGCGTCAAAGAGGCCGTCCTCCCGTTTGACCGATTCCCCGATGTCGACACCGTCCTCGGTCCGGAGATGCGGTCGACCGGGGAGGTCATGGGGATCGATCGCACCTTCGGGCTGGCTTTCGCCAAGAGTCAGATCGCCGCCGGCAACGCACTGCCGACGGGCGGCACGGTCTTCCTTTCGCTCGCCGATCGTGACAAGGCCGGCGGCCTCGACGTCGCCAAGCGGTTCGTCGATCTCGGCTTCCAGATCGCGGCGACGGCGGGGACGGCCCAGCATCTGCGAGCCAACGGCGTACCCGTCGTGACCGAGGTGGCCAAGGTCGGCGAGGACCGCGCGTCAGCCGATGGTGGCGACGACCGCGGCGACGCCGTCGACCTGATCTCATCGGGTCGCGTGCAGCTCGTGGTCAACACGCCGCGCGGGCGAGGGCCGAGGGCCGACGGCGCCCACATCCGGCGGGCGGCCAACGTGCACAAGGTCGCGTGTCTCACCACCGTTGCCGCCGCCCGCGCCGCCGCAGCTGGTATCGCCGACTGGCGCGATCATCCCCTCACCGTGCTGAGTCTCCAGGCCTATCACCGAGGCGAGCAGCTCCAGCTCCCCCTCGAATGAGGCCGGACCCGGATCTGACGACGACCGTCGGATCGGTCACATTCCCCAATCCTGTCCTCACCGCATCGGGCACGGCCGGCTATGGCGCCGAGCTCGGGGCCTACGTCGACTTGGCGACGCTCGGCGCCGTCGTCGTCAAGTCGCTGTCCCCCGAGCCGTGGCACGGCAACGCCGCGCCGCGGGTCCACGAGACCGTGGCGGGGATGCTCAACTCGGTCGGACTGCAAAACGGTGGCGTCGAGGCATGGCTCGAGGAGCATCTGCCCGCCCTTCGCCGAGCGGGCGCCCGGGTCGTCGCCAGCATCTGGGGCTTCACGGTGGAGGACTACGCGCGCGCCGCGCAGATGTTGAGCGCGGCCGGTCCGGAAGTCGTGGCCGTGGAGGTCAACCTGAGCTGTCCCAACCTGGGAGGCGGAAGCCATCTCTTCGCTCACTCGGCGGGCGAGACCGCTGAGGTCATGGCCGCGACGGAGGTCTGCGGCAAGCCGCGGTGGGCCAAGCTCAGTCCCAACGTCACCGACATCGTGGCCATCGCCGGCGCCGCGCTGGACGCCGGAGCGGAAGCGTTGACGTTGGTCAACACCGTCATGGGCATGGCGCTCACGGCCGAGGGTGGTCGCCCCAGCCTCGGCGCCGGAGGCGGTGGACTTTCGGGACCGGCGATGCACCCCGTCGCCGTCCGCGCCGTGTATCAGTGCCGGGCGGCGTTCGGGTCGATCGGCATCGTCGGCGTCGGCGGCGTCGCCCGCGCCGTGGATGCCATCGAGCTCCTCCGCGCCGGGGCCAACGCCGTGCAGGTCGGCACCGCGACCTTTGCCGATCCGCGCGCACCCGCTCGGGTCCTCGCCGAGATGAGGCGTTGGTGTGAGACCTCGGGCATCAGCCATCTCGCCGACGTGATCGGAGTGGCCCATGTGTGAGCCGTCCCCACACGAGCGACGCCACACGAGCGACGCCCGAGACGGCGGCGCGGCCGAGGCGCTACGGTTTCGCCATGCCGCTGCCTCCCTCCCTTTCGCCCGAACAGCGCCAGGCCGCATTGCAAAAAGCTGCGGCTGCTCGGCGCCAGCGGGCAGAGCTCAAGGACAAGCTCAAGATGGGCTCTCTGTCCCTGCGCGAGCTGATCGCCCAGGCCGCGTCGGATGACATCATCGGCAAGATGAAGGTCTTGGCGGTCCTGGAGTCTTTGCCCGGACTTGGCAAGGTCAAGGCTCGTCGTCTGATGGAGGAAGTCGGGATCTCCGAGACCCGGCGGGTCCAGGGCCTGGGCGCCAATCAGCGCCAGGCGCTGTTTGAGAAGATCCCCTCGCGATCCTGAGCGAGCAGGCTGGGCCCCGAGCGGGCGCGGGCCGCGTCTTCGTCGTCTCCGGTCCTGGCGGTGTCGGTAAGGACACCATCGTCGGTCGTCTGTTGGCGTCCGACCCCAGCCTGTGGCTGAGCCGTTCGTGGACGACGAGAGCACAACGTCCCGGCGAGGCCGACGACGCCTACCACTTCGTCGATCGGCCGACGTTCCAACGGGGCATCGCCGACGGCGTCTTTCTCGAGTGGGCCGAGTACCTGGACAACCTGTACGGCACGCCGGTCCCCACCGCTCGGCCTGGCTGTGACGTCGTCTTGGTCATCGAGGTGCAAGGCGCTCAGCAGGTGCTCCAACGTGTCCCTGGTGCGGTCATGATTCTCATCGTTCCACCCTCGCGCGCCCATCAAAAGGTGCGTCTCGAGCGTCGGGGTGACACGCCCGCCCAGATCGCCCGACGGCTGGCCAAGGCCGAAGAAGAGGAAGCGCAGGGTCGCCTCATCGCCCATCATCTGGTCGTCAACGATGACCTGGATCGGGCCGTCGCCGACGTGGCCGGTATAGTTGCCGCTCACCGTTCGCCCCCCGAAGGAGCCTGATGGCTGTCGTGCGCCAACCATCGATGATGGATCCGCCTATCGAGTCGCTGCTGGAGCGGGTGGACTCCAAGTTCACCCTCGTGAGCCTGTCGGCCAAGCGCGCCCGCCAGATCAACTCGTACTTCAACCAGCTGGGGGAGGGTCTGGGAGCCATCGTGCCTCCGCAGGTGGCATCCATCTCCCGCAAGTCGCTGTCGATCGCCCTCGAGGAAGTCGTCGAGGACAAGATCCTCCCGGTGCGCCGCCAGCCGGCCGAGGACGAGGCCGTCGATCAGGTCGAGCCGATCAACTAAGCGCAGCCCGGGCGGACGCACGATCCGCCCTCGACTCCTGAGAGGAGCCGAAGCCTCATGGGAGCCCCGACACAGCGAGCAGCAGACGACGCAGCGCTCGACGTGCTCGCCGGTCGGCGGGTGGTCCTGGGCGTATCCGGCGGCATCGCCGCCTACAAGGCGATCGAGGTCTGCCGCCGGCTCGTCGACGCCGGCGCCCATGTGTCGCCGGTCATGACCCCCGACGCCACCCGCTTCGTCGGCGCGGTGACGTTCTCGGCGCTCGCGTCGGAGCCGGTCCGCACGTCGCTGTGGGACAGCCCCGAGCCCATCCCGCACACCCGCCTCGGTCAGAGCGCGGACGTGATCGTGGTCGTCCCGGCGACCGCACGCATCATCGGCTCCTACGCGGCCGGCATCTCCGACGGACTGCTCCTCGCCACCCTGTTGGCGACCAGGGCGCCCGTCGTCTTGTGCCCGGCGATGCACACCGAGATGTGGGAGCACGCGGCTGTCCAGGCGAATATGGCCACGTTGCGTGCCAGAGGTGTCCATATCGTCGAGCCCGTCGCCGGTCGCCTGGCGGGTGGCGACGCCGGCGCGGGAAGGCTGGCCGATCCCGCTGACATCGTGTCGGCGGTGGCCGCCGTCCTGCGCGGTCCCAACGCTGACCTGCTCGGCCGCACCGTCCTCGTGACGGCAGGCGGCACCCGCGAGCCGATCGACGCCGTGCGGGTCATCACCAACCGTTCGTCGGGCAAGCAGGGCTACGCCATCGCCGAGGAGGCCGCCGCCCGCGGCGCCCACGTCGTGCTCGTGACGACGGTCGATCGGCCCGCTCCCGCCGGCGTGGCCGAGGTGGTCAACGTTGCCACCGCGGCCGATATGCAAGCCGCCGTCGTGCCTCGGGCGTCGTCGTCCGACGTGATCGTCATGGCTGCTGCCGTCGCCGATTTCCGACCGAAGGCGCCGCCGGACCACAAGATTAAGAAGGGTGAGGGCGTTCCCGACATTGTGTTGGAGCCCACCGACGACTTCCTCGTCGACATCGGTAAGGCCAAGCGGCCCGGGCAGGTCATCGTCGGTTTCGCGGCGGAGACCGACGACGTCATCGCCAACGCCCAGACCAAACTCCGGTCCAAGCATCTTGATCTCATTGTCGCCAACGATGTCGGCGCGCCGGGCGTCGGTTTTGAGCACGACACCAACCAGGTGACCCTCATCGACGGTGTGGGCGCACCCCAGCGGCTGGAGCTCATGTCCAAGCGGGCCGTGGCCCGTGTCATCATCGATGCCGTCGCCGGGCGGCTGTCCCCAACCCAAGGAGCAAATCCGTGAGCAACTACACCTTCACCTCCGAGTCGGTCACCGAGGGTCACCCCGACAAGTTGGCCGACCAGGTCTCCGATGCCGTCCTCGACGGCATCTTGGAGGTGGACCCGGCCGGGCGCGTCGCGTGCGAGACGCTGGCGACAACCGGACTGGTCGTGGTCGCCGGCGAGATCACGACGACGGCCTACGTCGACATTCCCAAGCTCGTCCGCCAGACGGTCTGCGACATCGGCTATGACCGCGAGTCCTACGGATTCGACGGCAACACCTGCGGTGTCATCGTGTCCATCGACGAGCAGAGCCCCGACATCAGCGTGGGTGTCACCAACGCCATGGAGGTGCGCTCCGGGACCTCCGGTGAGGATCTGCTCAACGCCCAGGGCGCCGGCGACCAGGGGATGATGTTCGGCTACGCCTGCGACGAGACGGCCGACCTCATGCCGCTGCCGATCTGGCTCGCTCACCGGCTGGCCCAGCGCCTGGCCGAGGTGCGCAAGACGGAGAAGCTCGACTATCTGCGTCCCGACGGCAAGACCCAGGTGACGGTCGACTACGTCGACGGGCGCCCCTCCCGCATCCGGACCATCCTGATCTCCACCCAGACGGCCCCCGGCGTCGACCGCCTCGGACAGCTCCTGCCCGAGCTCACCGAGCATGTCATCACGCCCGTCGTTCCCCAGACCTTCGCCGGCGACGGGTTTGACATCCTCGTCAACCCGACCGGGATCTTCGAGCTGGGCGGCCCCCACGCCGATACCGGCCTCACCGGCCGCAAGATCATCGTCGACACCTACGGAGGCGCAGCCCGCCACGGCGGCGGTGCCTTCAGCGGCAAGGATCCGTCCAAGGTGGACCGGTCGGCGGCGTACGCGGCCCGCTGGGTGGCCAAGCATGTGGTGGCCAGTGGCGCCGCCAGCCGGTGCGAGATCCAGGTGGCCTACGCCATCGGCGTGGCTCATCCGGTGTCGATCATGGTCGAGACGTTCGGCACCGAGAAGGTCGATCCGACCGCCATCTCCAAGGCCGTCAGCGACGTGTTTGACCTTCGCCCCGCCGCCATCATCCGCGACCTCGACCTGCGCCGACCCATCTTCCGGCGCACGGCGGCCTACGGTCACTTCGGGCGCGAGGAGGAGGGCTTCACCTGGGAGGTGACGTCCCGGCTCGCCGACCTCAAGTCGGCGCTCGGCCTCTGACAGTCTCCCCGTCCTTCGACCCGACCGGCATCGACCGGCGGGTCGTGCGGGTGGCGGTGGACGTGCCCGCCCTCGCCGATCAAGGACGGGAGCTCGACTATCTGGTCCCCAGCGATCCTGAGGGCCTGCTGGAGGTAGGGGCCATGGTGCGCGTGCCGTTGCACGGGCGCCGCGTCCTCGGGTGGGTGGTGGCCATCGACGTGTCTCCACCGGCGGGGATCGCCCTCCAACCGATCATCAAGATCAGCAGCCGGGGACCGTCCGCCGACGTTGTCGAGTTGACCGCGTGGGGAGCCTGGCGGTGGGCGGGTCGGCGCACGGCTCTGCTCCGTGCCGCATCGCCCCTGGGCGTGGTGCGCCGGCTGCCGGCCCGACCGGCGCGTTCGGCGCCCGCCGTCGCCACCGTCGGCGCCGGCGCCGATCCCGAATCGCTGGAGCTGGCGCGCGAGGCGCGTGCCGCCGGTGAGGCCGTCGTGCGGCTACCCCCGGCGTCGACCCCGCTTCCCTTCTTGCTCGGCGTCCTGGCCGGCGGCCCGGCCCTGATCATCACGCCCGCCGTCGACGGCGCCCAGGCGCTGACCCGTGCCCTCAACCGGTCCGGGGGGGCGGCGGTGACCGTCCCCGAGGGCTGGGCGCGAGCGGCCGCCGGCGGAGCGAGCGTGGTCGGCGCCCGCGCCGCAGCGTGGGCGCCCGCTCCCGACATGACGGCGATCGTCGTGCTCGACGCCCACGACGACGGCTTGGTCGAGCAACGGGCGCCCTCGTGGAGCGCCTGGGAAGTGGCGGCCCAACGGGCCCGCCGCCACGAGATCCCCTGCCTCCTCGTCAGCCCGTGCCCGCGGGTGACGCAACTCCGATGGGGCCGCCTGCTGACGCCGTCCCGGGCCACCGAGCGTCGAGGCTGGGCGCCTGTCGAGATCATCGACCGTCGCGACGACGATCCCCGCAAGGGACTGCTCGGCGAGCGGCTCGTACCCATCCTGCGCGGCGCGACCATGGATCGCCGCGTCGTCTGCGTCCTCAACCGCAAGGGTCGAGTGCGGTTGCTCGCCTGTCGAGCGTGCCAACAACTGGCCGTGTGCGAACACTGCGGTGGCGTCGCCGAGGGTGCGTCCATGCTCGTCTGTCGGCGGTGTGGCCGGAGCCGCCCGGCGGTCTGCCACGCCTGTGGGTCGACGGCACTGCGAGCGCTGCGGCTCGGGGTCAGCAAGCTCCGCGAGGATCTCGAAGTACTCACTCGATCACCGGTCGGCGAAGTCACCGCCGAGGTCGCCGAGCTGCCCCCGACGCCGGTGCTGATCGGCACCGAGGCCGTCCTGCACCGCCTCTCGTCGCGAGGGGAGCAGGTCGGGGCCGTCGTCTTCATCGAGTTTGACAGCGAGCTCTCCGCGCCGCGGTACCGGGCCGGTGAGGATGCCCTCGTCCTGCTCGCCCGGGCGGCCCGACTCGTCGGCGGTCGCGGCGCAGGAGGGCGCGTCGTCGTGCAGACCTACCAACCCGATCACGTTGTGCTCCAAGCAGCCGTGCTCGCCGACCCCGGCCGGCTGGCCGAGGTCGAGTTGGCGCTGCGCACCGAGTTGCACCTCCCCCCGGCGTCCGCGCTGGCCGAGCTATCCGGCCATCCCGAGGTCACCGACGCCGTCGCGGCCGACCTCGCCGCGCTCGCCGGCATCGAGGCCCTCGGGCCCACCGACGGCCGGTGGCTGATCAGAGCCCCTGACCACCAGATCCTGTGCGACGCCCTCGCCACCGTGGGCCGGCCGGCGGGCGCCGATGGGGTCAGCCTGCGGGTCGACGTCGATCCTGTCCGGGCCTGAATCCCATCTCAGCCTGATCCGGTACCCATAAGGTCTGCGTCGTGGACCTTGGCGTCGGAGGCCGGTGGCAGCACCCACTGCATCGCGCCGGCTGTCGGGACGACGACGAAAGCATCTACCACCAGCATCCGCACGGCAACGCCGGGAAGATGAGCTTCCAGATCGGCGCCGCCGAAGGCATCGGCGGCCTCGTCACCGCCGCGTGGCTCGGCATCGCCGCCCACATGTTGAGCATCCACCAGTTCGGTGCGCTGACCCTCGTGTTGAGCCTCGGCTCGCTCGTCTCTCTCGGGACCGACCTGGGTGTGCCGCTGGCCCTCGCCAAGGTGTCCTGCGACAACGACAAGCTCGACCGCGGCGCCGTCTATTCGGCGATCAGCCGTCGCATCATCGCCGGCTGGGTTGCCGCCATCCTGCTCATCTTCTTGTGGGCCAACGCCGGCCACGCCGCCCGCTGGTGGTTGGCCGGCGTCTACGGCGTCTCGGTGGTCGTCACCACCATCACCAGCTCAGCCTTGGCCGCCCTGCGCGGCCGTGCCATCGGCGTCGTCGAAGCGGCCTATCAGCTCATCAGCCAGGTCTTCCTCCTCGTAGCCGGCGTCGTGGCCCTGTCGCTCGGGCTCGGCGTCGCCGGCGTGGTCGTCGCCTACGCCGTCACCGACAGCCTCGCCTCCATCCTCGTCCCCGTGT